>LQAG01000324.1_pt1 | contig 15732 bp, 22 predicted proteins | sample 1535801 | NCBI WGS metagenome assembly LQAG01 (sample SAMN04331584, study PRJNA305678) | bioreactor metagenome | isolation source: bioreactor_3 inoculated with Wadden Sea sediment 1st replicate of a... | place: Germany:Bremen | reverse complement strand
AAATCTCTGGTTTTATATTCCAGCCAATCAGGAAACACCGAGACATTGGCTAAATCCGTGTATGACAGCCTGGAAGGGGAGAAAGAGCTTCGTTCGATTGACGAGATTCCGTCCCACGAACTGGATCATGATCTGCTGGCCGTGGGTTTCTGGCTTAAGGCAGGGAAACCCGATCCCAAGACTGAAGCGTTTTTAAAAGCGTGCAAAATGAATGCAAAGGTGTTCTTTTTTGCGACCCATGGGGCTGCCAAAGGCTCCGATCATGCCAGGGAGGCCATGGAATACGCCGTTCGCCTGTTGAACAACGCCAATGTCATCGGCACCTATTCCTGCCAGGGTGAGGTCAACCCAAAGGTGCTGGAAAAGGCGAAACAGAAAGACACGCCCCCGCCGTGGCTCCATGAGGCGGACGATGCAGTGAATCATCCGGATGATAACGATATTGCCGAGTTGAAAGCAGTGCTGAAAAAGCGCTGCGATGATTCCTCTATCCGGGTGAATTCAACCTTGACTATCTATAATTCGGTTTTCAGGAACGGAGTTATACAGGTGGCGTTACTTGTAACGCCACCTGTCCGACAGTTTTTTTCAACAGTTCCTCGATAAACTGCCGCACCTGCTCCGTTGGCTGAAAATACCGAAATGCCCCTCACACAGAATATCCACCCCCAGTTTTATGAGTCTGTTCATGGATCTGCAGTAGTTGGTGAGGTCCGATAGAAAATTGTCACTGAAAGGCCTGTGAAGGTCCTGACCGAATAACACCTTTTGACCGACCACTTTCACCACCACGGCAATGGATCCCGGTGTATGTCCGGGAATGTGCAGACTGAGGAAATCCATGGTGCCAGGGGTGAGTTTGGTGTCACCACCCAATCGTTCATACAGGGATATCGGTTCATGGGGAATGCCATACCAGCCCGTCTTCACTTCGGGTGTCCACCAGAGCCATCATGCAGTTCGTCCCTGGTGCCGCTCATCCAGATTGCATTTCCAGTGGATGTTTCCGTTCGATTCAAGTGTTTTATTTTATTTTTCATGTCTGAGAAGTTCCTGCAATACATGATCGATCAGGGCTTTTCAGGTGGCGATGTCGGTGGCTTTCATACCGTCGTCGACCAACTTTTCGCTCAGTATAAGACTATGATTCGCTTGATCACAGCTTCTCCTTTGACCATAAGTGATTCATATTTTAACATGGTTTGTGCGCATTGCAAGTCGAAGTCATCCAGTTGGAATCCATCGGTTCGAGTTGAAAGAATACCGCATGTTTTTGACAGGGGCAATCCTTGTCAAACAGCCGATAACCCGGTAAGATCTGTAATCAAAAGGGAAAACAGGAAAAAGGAGGATCTCATGGCGGTGTATCTGGTACAGCACGGAAAAGTCTGCCAAAGGAGAAGGACCCGGCCAAAGGATTGTCTGAGACCGGTCGGCAGGAAACCCTGAAAATTGCCGATGTAGCACTGATGTACCAGGTGCCGGTATCAATCATCGCTCACAGCGGCAAGACCCGGGCCGAACAGACGGCACGGATCTTCAAGGATATTCTAAAGGTGGATGTGCCCTGGAGAAGCTGGATGGCATCGGTCCGATAGACGATGTCACGGATCTGGGAACCGGATTGATCCGGAATCCAATATGATGATTTGGGACATCTGCCATATATGGAACGGCTTGTGTCGTTTTGACTGCCGGAAATCCGGACCTGCACGTGATCCGGTTTCAGAATTCAGGCATTGTGTGCCTGGATCGGGATGAGAACGGCTGGTACATCAAGTGGACCTTGAATCCGCACATCGGATGACTTTGTTTCCTGAAGTGCTGCCGGCCCCTGTCAGGTTGGGATTCAATTTCCAGTCTGTGATACTGGGAATACCCGGATACATTGACGAAATAAATGTGAAAATAGAATCCGTTGTCAGACCTGGCAGATGGTTGTGAAAAACGGAACGCTAATGGAAATGTAACCGCTTGCAAATTGTTCCATGATAGCCTTAAACGATATGAAACGGTTATGCTTTTTGCCATTCTGGATACTGTGCATGGTGTCAGCCTGTTGCGGCATGCTGAATGCCCGGGCCGCTCCGGCAGAATCATCGCAACTCCATGAAAAATACACCTACATTGAACAGACCGGGGCAGCGGACAAAGAAATTACATGGATCCTGGAAAAGGAGGACACATTCATTTTAACCTACTTGTCACCTTTGGAGCGACATGTCACAACGACCGGACTGGATTATGATACCTGTCGCTGGCATGTGACGGGAAAAACGGACCATCCGATTCACTGCTGTGCGAGCGGGAAGACCATCACCATTTCCGGACAGTTTCGGGGAGATTCTGTGAATAAAACGCTGGAGATTGACGACACTGACTGGTACCAGGCATCTTCTTTGTCCTTGCGTGGTCTGGTGGCATCGGCGGACCGGGAAAAAGAGTTCTGGACCATCCGCTCCGACACCCTGACTGTCCATAAAATCAAAGCAGTCAAGCAGGGTCTGGAAACCATAGAGGTGAGCGGGACCATGAAAGAGGCCGTCAGAATCGAGCTATCCCTGACAGGGCTTTTGTCACATTTCTGGAAAAGTGATTACTGGTTCTCAGTTCCGGAAGGGATTTCCTGAAATTCCAGGGGCCCAGTGGTCCGCCCGGATCACCTGTGATAACCGTCACCCGGAGACCGTGACCGGTACGACCTGCTTGATCAGGCAGTTGAGTGTGGATCATGTCAACGTTGCCGTGCAGGCGGTCACTGCTTGTCAAACAGGAGAGAAGGAATAAATCAAGAAAAAATTGCACAATCATAATTTACCATTTTGTTTTAACCTATTCCAATTGGGAGACTGGCACGGTTTGTTTCTCAGAATGCAGTGCCGGATATCTTTAAATCCCCGGCCGTTGAGGTGAATCCTATTGATCATGTCCAGGTCGATGCCGGTATCGATCAGCACCAACCCGTCTTCACTTCCGGTTTCCACTGCATAGACTGAACACCCGTAGTTTCCCACATGCCAGATATGTTCAATGATCTGTTTCATTACAATTCACAGTCGGTCCATTTCCAGGCCGAAGCGGGTTGCGGTTTCTTTCAGAAACCCTTTCATTTCGAAGATATCCCGTTCAGGTATCAGTTCGATACGTCCGTTATATCCAATCACGCTCATTTTTATAACAAAGCCGAAGTCTCAAAGCGGTTCTTATCGTTTGGGGTATGATGATTCGAAATATGGCTGACAACGCAACTGCCTGCATGGCGATCCTCTGCCGAGAGCATTCAGGTTTTCAGTATCATTACCGACAGCAACTGTCAAATGCACCTGGGGAATCATTTCAAACAGACGAGTTTCCGGCCAGGTTAATGATCCACTCCCACCCGGCACCGATGCCGGGGTCATAAAGGTTCATGGATTCGGACCGGGTCCGCCGAGCCGTTCCCCGGACAAACCCGATATACTGTCCCTGGTCCAGATCCAGTGCCTGGGCATCAGACAGGAAAATGCTTTTGCCGGTCATTTCCAGGGCGGTTTCAAAATCCCGCCAAAACCGCCAGCCATCAGGCAGGATTTCCATCCGGACATCGGTGACGTTGCTGTCTCCGGCCCACAGTTCCTGCCACCAGTCAGGCGTTCTGAAGCTGCGGCACCCATCTTCCCAGAACACCTTGCCGTTGGCCTGGGGCCGGGTCAGGTGATCCGGGATAGCATCCCCCATCGTCTGCATCAGTGCCGGCATTACCACCCCCAACATCCCGCCGGGCGCAAGAAACCGGCTCAGGTATCCCAGGTACAACACATCCGTGCCAAAATACTGGTATGCATCAATGGACACCACAGCATCGAAAAACCCTGCCGGAAAGGGTAGTGCATGGGCCTCCGACCGAAGGGGAAACACCCTGTCGGCAACCCCCGCCTTTAGGGCACGCTGCCAGTTGTGGTCCGGGGTGATCCACAGGTCCGTGGCCCATACCTGGACGTGAAACTCTTTAGCCAGAAAATACTGGTCATGGCCCGGCCGCACCCCAGATCCAGGACCCGCATGCCCGGCTCCAGGGGCAGGGCCTTGCACAACCATTCCGCCAGCCATACCGCATTGGGCCCCATTTGGTTGTCCAGCATCCAGTCAGTTTCATACCGGCTGGACCGTGGGAATTCTTTTTGATCAGCAGCTGATCCATATTTTTTGGGTCCATTATTCGTCTCATCCTTAGTTCGTCTGTGTCATTCCTTTTTTTGGTTGCAATGTCCACCAAACCGATTTTCTTAGAGGCCAGGCACAAACCGGCCTCTCCAGAAACTGTTTTTCAGCCATAGCTATCTTTTGAATCAATGATCGTCATCAGAACCCAGCTTTCTTGTATGAGCGTTCAAAGACATGAGTTCAAATGATTTGTCTATGTTTGAACCGGCAGTGCCTGACTGCCTGATTATCAGTATTTTTTGGCCTGTAAAGGAATATCCCGTCAGATTGCAGGCATAAAGGAGCCTGCCGTTTGGTTTTTGCGTTGCCTTGAGTCCCAAAAGGGCTTTGATCGGCATAAAATCCCGGTTGTTGTGAAACAGAAACACATGATAAGCCAGGGCAGCGATCCCACTGTCCACAGATTTCGGATGGTAATCTTTTTTCGGCAAAACTGACGATAGATCTGAGCGGATCTCACATAATCATCATATGCTGCGAGAAGATAAATCACATTTCCTATCATTTTCAGGTTGTGTCGAACTCCGTATCGTTTCGAATCCCCAAACGGGTTGAGTCAAAAATACCGAATTCTGGATTACGGGGGGATTCTTGTCAAACAGCTGAAAACCCGTTAAGATCAGGATTTAAACAACCCTGGGAAAGAAAGATCTCATGGCGGTGTATCTGGTGCAGCACGGAAAAAGTCTGTCAAAGGAAAAGGACCCGGGCAAAGGATTGTCTGACACCGGCAGGCAGGAAACCCTGAAAATTGCCGATGTGGCAAAGATGTACCAGGTGCCGATATCCGCCATCGGGCACAGCGGCAGGACCTGGGCCGAACAGACGGCACGGATCTTCAAAGATTTTTTGAAGGTGGGTCCGTCCCTGGAGAAAATGGATGGCATCGGCCTGATAGACGATGTCACGGATCTGGGGAATCGGATCGATCCGGAAGCCAACATGATGATTGTGGGGCATCTGCCTTATATGGAGCGGCCAATTTCATCAATGACGGCAACCAGGTTTTTGGGTATGGTAATGGCAACCTTTTGGGGATGCATTAAAGATATCCTTGTTTCGTATTATATCTTGATAAGTCATTATAAATGTCGCTTGTGTCAAGAGGCGTTATTTTACCATCTTTTGGGTTTACAATATGAACAATTGTCTTGGGGTGACGGACAGCATTTCACAGGAGGAATCTGTGACGCGAACCATATCTTCCAGTTTTACGACACCTAACTCAGGATGGGTCAAATGAATTTCGATCGTCAGTACCATATCCTGTGAAATGGTGAAATTTGAATTTTTGGCCAGGATCGGCGGTTCATTGGCATCAAGCCCGATGCCGTGGCCTACAAAGGTGGCTTTTCTTGGCGGCAGCCCCAGAAAGCAATTCTCAACTTCCAAGTCTTGCGCCTTATTCGATGCAGCGGTAAATATATGATTGCAGGTCACCCCGGGACGAATAGAGAAAATTGCGGTATCACTGATTTCCTTAAGTTTGTCGAAAAATCAGACAGCCTGTGAGACGGTCTGCCAAGACAGTAGGTCCGTGTCTGGTCGCAATGATAACCCTGGTAACAGGTTGGTATGTCCGTGATCACGATATCGCCTTTTTGGATTTTTCGGGTAGATGGCCCGGCAGGGATTGCAGGGCCTAAACCAATCCCGGTCACTGTATCAGCAAATCCACTGACCTGAAAAGGTTCTCCCCGAAGACAAGGGACCCCGGCTGATATAAAAATCAAAATGCCTCATGGACAACACTCCGTCATGACCGTTTTTCTGTGGATGAATTCTATTTCTGCGGCAAGATCAAGTTCAGTCATGGCAGGTTCAAGGGTTTGTATCACCCGTTGATGTCCCAGATCCATGATCTGGCAGGCCTGTTTAATCCAGCTGATTTCATTTTCGTCCTTAATCATGCGCTGTTTGAAAATTAATTTGGACACATCAGTAAAATCAAATCCGGAGAAAATCCGGCGGATTTTCAAGTATAATCCTGCCGGAATGATATCCAGTTCCAGCCCTATTTTGCCGTTGGATATTCCGTGATCTGTAAGCCATTGAAACGCTGCGTTAAAATCACCGCCTTCCAATAGTTTCTCCGGTTCAACAAAGGTTTCTTTCCGGACAAAATCAAAAGCCCTTCTGACCATGAGGCAGTAATGGTCCGGGGTGACGATCAAAATACAGGGCTGTGCTGTGCCGGTAAAGTAAAAGACATCCCTGGATAAAATGACCAGACAGGCATCCATGTCGTTTTGCCGAAGCGTGTCCTGGAAAACCGAAATTCTTTTTTTCCACAGTAAGGGATTCATAAATATCTTCTCAGTAGGTTTAGGGATATTAAAATAAAACCGGTCGGTATATTTTTTATCCGTAGATTCCTTGCCGGTTATCTTTTTAATTCTGCAGCGATGCTAAGTAATTAAAGAGTTGTGACAGCGTGATGTCGATGATCCGTTTGTCTCGAGTTGCGGCATAAAGCGCTGCACAGCCGTTCAATGTGATTACAATAAAGCGGGAAAGATCTTCCACGGTGACACCGGGTTTAATCATTTTTTTTTCTTCGGCTTCAGATAGCCAGCTGTCCAGTACATATGAAAATCCTAGAATTCCTCTTTGGACAGTTGTTTGCTTTTGTCTTGACTGACCGGACAACTCCACCATCATGTTTAAAAAAAACATCCGCCTTTAAAAACATCCGCACCCAGGTATTTTTTAAATCATTGGATAGCGCTTTTTCTATCCTTTTTATCGGATTTTTTTCCTTTTTCAGATTCGAGAATACGATTTTTTTCCAAATCTCCACGGCCCGGTCATACGCCGCTTGCCAGAGTTCATCCTTGCTTTTAAAATGTCCGTACAGACCGCCTTTTGTCAGTTGAGTCGCTTCAAGAATATCGTTTATGGACGTATTGTAATATCCTTTCACGCTGAAAAGATGCAAGGATGTTTCAATAATTTTTTCTTTTGTCTGAGCTCCTTTTGACACTATTTGATCCAGTCATATGAGTTATTTACATAAAATACCAACCGGTTTGTTTTTTTACTGTATTTTCTTTTTCTTTGGTTGTCAACATCAATCTTTTAAAAAAAATTCAGGTACCTGTCGCTGTCCGCGTGATTCCAGGTTGCCGGGGTGACGGGAAAAAGCTGAAAATGAAACCGTTTCCGGACACGCCTATTGGCAGAATGGAAAAAATTCTTGGCCGCCAAAGGCTTTCATGAGCTGATGGTAACTCTTCCTGAACCACGTGGCAGAGTATTCCCCCTCTCGCTTAACTCAGCTGTAGGGGCACATATGATTCGGATAAGGATCACTTCGTCATGATGATACGGTGGTTTATGGATGTCCATTCGTCTGTATATTTCAAGAAAAAGCTAGGGCGAATCGATCAACGGCAGCAGCACCTCAAAGGCGGTGCCACAAGGTTTGATGTCCATCACTTCCACCCGGCCCTGGTGAGCGGTGGCGATCTGTTTGACTGTGGCCAGGCCCAGGCCGGTGCCGATGGTTTGGTGGTGAAAAGGGTTCGAAATATAGGGCAGGGTTTCGCCGGGAATGCCTTTGCCGTCGTCCTGAACCCGGAGGACGACAAAAGGGCCGGTGTCCAGGTGCCGCACAGCGGTGGTGATGAGAAGAGCACCACTGTCCGCCACTGAATCCAGCGCGTTGAGCAGCAGGTTGATCACCAGCTGCTCCAGTTTGGATCGGTCGGCCAGAATGTGTGGCAGGGTCTTGTCCGTCTGGATGGTGCATGTGGTGTGCTGCCGGGTGAGCTTGACTTCCAGCAGTTCGGTGCATCTTTCGATCACCTGGTTGAGATCGGTTTCAGTCAGATCCAGGGTCATGGGTTTGGCAAAATCCAACAGCTGCTGGAGGATGGTTTCCAGGCGGTGGATCTCCTGCTCGGATATGGCCAGGCGGCGCTTGTCATTGCCGGTGAACGTTTGGTTTTTTCCCAGGATCTGCAGGTTCATCTTCACTGATGATAACGGATTTCGGATTTCGTGGGACAAAGAAGCGGTCAGATGCCCGATATAGGCCATGCGCTCCATTTTCCGGCTCTTTTTTTCCATCTCCACCCGCCGGGTGATGTCCCGGACAATACACAGGTGATGGGGCCGGCCCTTGAACCAGGATGGTCTGACATTGATTTCCGTGGGCAGGCAGGTGCCGTCACGGGTTCTGCGCTGGTATTCAAAGGCTTCTGGCCCGAGAGAATTCTCGGCGTTCTCAGGGGCTCACCGGTAATGATCTGTCTGACCCGGTCCCGGTTTTCCGCTGCCACAAAGGTCAGGAACGGCTGCTGCAACGCCTGGTACGGGGTCACGCCGTGGAGTCGGCAAAACGCCGGGTTCACATATTCGATCTTTTCCTTGCTAAGTACCAGGTATCCGTCCTGGATCTCTTCCACCAGGCGCCGGTACTGCTGCTCCGATTCCTTGAGTTCCGCTGTCCGGGCCGCTACATCCTTTTCCAGGCGCCGGGCATAATCCTTGAGGCAGGTTTCGTGCATTTTTTGGAAATGGCTGGAAAACCGGTGGATGGTGTAGGCCAGGCCCTGGTTGATCGCTTCAATGTTCCGGCATAGCTGTGATCCTGATGATTCCGCCACCAGGATGGGGATCACGATTTCCCTGAACAGTTCAAACGCCTTTTGTACGTCAGCCAGGGGAATCCGGCTTCCAAACGGATTCGGGTGATCTCACTGATGAAGCGGTTGATCCGGGTGTAATCATTGTCCGCCAGGACCCGGGAAAAGGCATCGCAGGCATCGGAAGTGGTCTGGGCCAGCTCTTTAATGGGCCGGGTTGCATACCGGGCCGATACCCGGTTGTGAAGCCGTTCCTGCCATTCATCCAGGATCTGTTCCCGGTGCCGGAATAGAAACGTGTCCCAGGAAAAGGCCGGTCCGGTCATGGAACCCTGCCGGCTTTCAGGCACCGAGTCTCGGTATCAGCCTTATTTTCTTTCCGTGATTTTGCGCAACTCACTGTCTCTGACCTCTCGCCGCAGCAGTTTGCCCACCTTGGATTTGGGCAGCATGTCCCGGAATTCTACATAACCGGGCACTTTATAGGATGCCAGGCGGTCGGCGCACCATTGATCAGCTCCACGCCGCCTACGCCCCGGGCATCCTCCTTGAGCACCACAATGGCCTTGATCCGCTCTCCGGTTTTTTCATCCGGCACGCCGATGACGCAGGCGTTGATCACCGTGGGATGGTCCTGAAGCACCGCTTCGATCTCAGAGGCCGATACCCGATATCCCTTGTGCTTGATGATGTCTGCGGACCGCTCCATGTACACCAGCTCGCCGTCCGGCTTGCAGGACACAAAATCCCCCATGCGGCAGTATACCTTGTCATTGACTTTGACATAGGTGCGCTGGGTTTCCTCGGGCTTGTCGTAATACTCCCTGAGCGCATGGGGAGAGGACACCAGCAGCTCACCGCTTTCACCGTCATCCACGCATTCCAGGGTCACCGGGTCCACCACAATGCATTCCCGGCTTTTCAACGGGTACCCGATGGAGCCGGAGGAGGGTTCGGTGCCGATTTTGCTGTAGGTCACATGTCCGGCTTCAGTGGATCCGTATACCTGATAGATGGGCAGGTCATACAGTTCCTTGAACCGGTTCATCACCTTGCCGGGCAGCACATCCCCGCCGCAGAACAGTAGGTGAGAGAGGACAGGTCATACTGGTCCAGCCGGTCGTTTTCCAGGATCATCCGGTACAACGCCGGGACCCCCAGAAACCATCTGGCCCTGTACCGCTGGATCGATTCCAGGATGGCGTCCACCTGGGGCTGGGGCATGAGCACCACCATGTTGCCCCGGTTCAGGCCGATGGCCATGAAAAACCCCAAAGCCATAATGTGGAACAGCGGGTTGATGGCGATATATACGTCTTCGCCTTCCTTGAGATGACCGCCGGCCACATCAAAGGAGACGTCATTGATGTAGGAGGTGGCACCGGTGTGGTTGCCCGGCACGCCTTTGGGAAATCCGGTGGTACCGCCGGTGTACAGGATATAGGACAGGTCGGTCAACGGGTCCAGATCCGGCCTGTCTGCAATCGGCGGTCCCTTGAGCAGGGATTTGAAGGGCAGTACCCGCTCGTCATACGTCACACGGCCCGAGGGCACCTTGTCCAGGATTACTCCCATGGCCCGTTTCCACACCGGCAAAAGCTCGGTCAGGTGGGTGACGACGGCCCGTTTCAGGTCTGTTTTTTAAAGGTTTCCTGGACATACCCGAAATTGGTGTCCATACAGATGATGGTATCGCCCCGGCATCGTTGATCATGTAAGAGATTTCATGGGAGGTATAGATGGGGGAGACCGGCACCATGACGGCCCCGGCTTCTGTATCCCCAGAAATGCAATGAGCCACTGGATGCAGTTGGGAATATAGAGCAGTACCTTGTCCCCTTTGGCAATACCCAGGGCTTGGAGTCCGCCGGCAAACCGTTCGGTGAGATCATGCAGCCGCCGGTAGGAAAATCTTTCTCCCAGGTACACCACGGCCGTATGGTTGGGATACAGGCCGGCCATCCGGTCAAACCGCGAAAAGGACAGTTCTTTTTCAAGGGGGATTGAATCAACCATGGAAAACCTCCTTTATGACACGCCGAAATAGGCGGATTTGACATCCGGATTGTTCATGAGTTCATCCCGGGTGCCTTCCATGACCGCGGCCCGTTCTCCAGGATATATGCGTAATCCACAATGGGAAACACCGGTCTGGCATACTGCTCGGAAACAATGATGGAGATGTCGCTTTCCTTCTGGATTTTTTTTGATCGCCTTGATCAGGGTGGCCTGTATGAGCGGGCTCAATCCCATGAGCGGTTCGTCCAGAAGCAGGACCTTGGGCTGGGCCATCAGGGCCCGGCCGATGGCCACCATCTGCTGTTCTCCACCACTCAAAAATCCGGCCAGACGCTTCTGCATCCGGGTCAGGGCCGGGAAAAGAGCCATGACAAATTCCAGGCTGACCCTGGCTTGTTCCCGGGTGGCCAGGTATCCGCCGATGCGCAGGTTTTCCAAAACCGAGCTTTCGCTGAACAACCTACGCCGCTCCGGGCACAGCACGATTCCGGCCCGGGCCCGGTCGCTGGGTTTCATGTCCATGATATCCGCCTTCCAAAGTCAGATTCCCGTAGAGGTAATCCGTTCGCCCCGGCCATTTTCTCCTTTTCTGGATGTCCAGCATGATGCCGGACAACGAGTACATCAACGTGGATTTGCCGGCAGAGTTGGCCCCGAACACGCCGGTGATCCGGTTTTTTGCAGGTGATGCTGATGTTGTTCAACGCCAGCATGTTTTCGTAAAACACCATGAGATCCGTGGCTTCAAGCATAGGTCATGACCTCCTCGATTTTTTCGGATCCGAAATAGGCCTCCTTGACGCGTTCGTCGGCCATGACTTCATCCGGAGTACCTTCCACCAGCTTTTCCCCGAAATTAAGCACCATGACCCGGTTGGCCACCTGGAACAGCTCCCGGAGCCGGTGCTCGATCATCACGATGGTGATGCCGTCATCCTGGAGCCGTTCGATCAGCGGCACCATGGAGGCGATTTCACTCATGGAGAGCCCTGAAAAAATCTCGTCACAGATCAGGATCTCCGGCTGCAACGCCAGGCATCTTGCCAGTTCCAGGCGCTTGAGGTAGCCCGTGGGCAGCGTGGAGGTGGTTTTGAACGGGATATAGGAATCCCGTTCAAAACCGATTTCTTCCAGGATATCGATGGCAATGGTCTTGCGGTCTCCCAGGTTTCCGCCGCCCCGCCAGCCCCCGGTGCGGCGGGCCCTGGGAGAAAACAGCGGGATCACCAGGTTTTTGTAAGCCGGCAGGCTGTAGTAGGGACGCATGATCTGGAATGTCCGGGTAATTCCCATGTCTGCAATCTGGTGAGGTTTTTTCCCGGTGATCTCTTTGCCTTTGAAATAGATCCGGCCCCCGGACGGCCGGATAAATCCGGTGATGGCATTGACCGTGGTGGTCTTGCCCGATCCGTTGGGCCGATGATGCCTAGGACATCACCTTCGTGCACATCCAGGTCCACATGGGACAGGGCCGCCACCCCGCCGAATGTCTTGGAAACATTTTCCATGCGCAGCATGGGCCGTTTTTGATCTGTGTTGGGTTTCATATCTGGTCCACCTTTCAATCTGTTCGTATTTGCGCTTGGCAAACGCCATGATCCCGTCACTGCGAAACAGGATGAACGCCACCAGAATGGTGGCGTAGAACACGATGCGAAGTGTACCGAAATCCCGCAGCAATTCTGATACCGGCACCAGGATCAGACATCCTATTACCGGTCCCGCCAGTGTTCCGGCTCCGCCGATCACGGTGGCGGCAATGGGGAGGATGGAAAAATCCAAAGCAAACTGGGAAATACCCGACCACATGTAAATATGGGTCAGGCAGGCCCCGGCCAGGCATCCCATGGAAGAGGCGATGAATACGGCCAGGGCCTTGTAATGGGTGATGTTGATACCTGACGCCCGCACCGCCTGGTCATTGTCCATGACCGCAGTGAAGATCAGGCCCATGTCTGTATTCACCAGGCGCCGCAGTCCGAACAGGAACGCCAGCAGGATCCCCACCACAAAGTACTGCTCCACGAATGCGGAAGAAAAACTGTCGATGCCAAGGATTCCGTCCGTGCCGCCGAACAGGTCGAACGCCTCAATGATCCGGGCCATGAACAACGGGTACATCAATGTGACAATGGCGAAATATACGCCTCTGAGCGGCAGGCAGGGGAGCAAAAGCAGGGTACAGAAGCCTCCGCCGGCAACGGCGGCCAAAGGGATGGTCACCAAAGGCGGCATCCCAAAGGATGTATTGAAAATTCCGGCGATATACCCCCTACACCGATAAAAAACGCCCCGCCCAGACAGACCAGACCCACGTAATGGGCCAGAAAGTCAAAGCTGATGGCCACAATGGCGTAAATGCAGACAATGGAGATCACCCGCTGCCAGTAAAGGCCGGGCATTAAAAGAGGCAGGGCCAGAAGCCCTGCAATCAGGAGGAACCTTGGCGCGATCAGATAGGCCATTTCCCGCCAGGACATCAATGCGTACAGTCCGTCGGACCGGACCTTGATCCCCCGGTCAATGCGTTCTTTTCTTTTGTTTTCTGTGCTCATACCCTATCTTCCAGTTCCTTTTGCTGGCCGAACAGGCCAGACGGTTTCAGGATCAGGGTCAGGATGATGGCCAGAATGGCCACCACCATCTGGAAATGGGACCCCAGGAACACCACGCTCAGCATCTGGGCATACCCGATGATAAAGGCGGCGAAAAACGCCCCCATCCAGGAACCCAGCCCCCCACGATGCACACGGCAATGGACATGATCAGCACATGGTATCCGGATTCCACCACGATATTGCCCAACGGCAGAATGGAGATGGCTGCCACACCGGCCAGGATGGCGCCGAACCCCATAGCCAGCATGGCCATGAAATCGGAGTCGATGCCCAGCATGAGGGCGGCCCGTTCATCCTGGGCCATGCCCTGGAGGGCCAGGCCCAGCTTGGTAAAATGGGTGAACACCCACAGGACAGCCACCAGCAGAATGCCGACCACCACCATCACAATGCGGTGATAATCCACCGGCACCCCGCCGATGATCACCATGCCGTCCATGAATACGGGCAACGTATAGGTCATGCCCCGGAATCCCCCGTACCGGAGACCTTCCAGAATGGCCAGGCCGATGGCATAGGAGCTGATGATCTCGGAGATGCTCATGCCCCTGACCCGGATCAGTACCAGGCGGTACATGAGAATACCCAGAAGCCCGTTGGCGGCCAGTGAAAGCACAATGGCCAGGCCGTAAGGCAGTCCCAGTTTCTGGAGCAGGGTCCAGGTGACGAACCCGCAGATGATGTACAGAGCCCCGTGGGCGAAATTGGGCACCCGGCTGATGCCGTACACCATGGCGAACCCCAGGCCCATCAGGGCCAAAGACACGGAGTTAATGGTCCCGTAGATAAGAATTTCCATAATACGATTCCTTTGGTTCAAGGATCAAAAATCTGGGCCGGACCCCTTCGGGCCGCTGATCCGTCCACCCGCAGTTTTTATTGATTCATCCAGGGCGGCAGCAGAATATCCCCTTTGGCAATGCTTTTGGGATACACCACCACCCGTTTGCCGTCCTGCCACTGCAGGATGGAGCCCACGGCCCCTTCTTGCGGGTCGGTGGCGGGAATCACCTGATGGGTCTTGGGATCGAACCGGATACGGCCGTACACGCCCAAGATGTTGATATTTTCAAGGGCCGTGACCACCTTGTCCGAATCAATGGTGCCCGCCCGTTCAATGGCATCCTTGAGGGCATATACTGCCATGTAGGAGGAAGAGGCGCCCAAGCCTTCGGGTTCCACGCCCCATTTTTCAGTATAGGCATTGTAAAATTTCATGGTCCAGGGGGTGGCGTCGGACGGGGCGTTTCCTGCATTGACCACGTTGCACAGGGTGTATTCCCCCTTGCCTTCGGTGGCATCCCAGAAACCGGGCTGTTCCGCCGCTGCCAAGGTGGAGCCGAAGGGCAGGGCCGGGATCTTCAGGTCATACCACTGTTTGAGCAGAATGGCGCTTTCCGGCATGTCCATCCAGATGTTGATGATCTGGGATCCGGAGGACCGGGCCTTAAGCAGTCCCATGGAAAATCCGTGGCCCCGGTGGGGTAGATTTCCGTCCCCGTGACCTCAAATCCCTTGGACCCGGCCACTTTGCCCATGACTTCGGCTGCGCCTCGGGCATGGGACACATCCTGAGCCATGATGAATACCTTGGTGAGGCCGTATTTTTCCTTGAGATCCGAAAAATTGGCGATGATTTCGCCGATGAGATTCACGGCTTCCCCATGGATCCGGAAGCAGTATTTGAATTTGTCGTAATTGGCTTCCACGGTTTTGTGATATTTGGGGGTGAGCACCCCTGAGGTGACAATGGATACTTTTTGTGTTTGGACAAAAGCGACATGGCCGCCAGGGCCGCCTCGGATCGGTTGGGACCACCCACGATAAAATCAGCCCCCTTGTTGAGAATCAGCCGTTCCACCGCCATGAGGGCTTCGCTCACCGGCACGCCGGGTTCCAGGTCCCGGGTGTCGATCACTTCCACGGCAAAAGGGCGGTTTTTTTCGCCGACAGCCACACCGCCGGCGGCATTGATTTCATCCACAGCCAGCCGGATTCCCCGTTCCGCATCCCAGCCGTACAGATACGCCGTTGACAGCGGGGCCCCCAGTACAATGGGTTTTGAGCGGCCGCAGGTCCGCACCATAGAACCATGCCCGCCATTACGAACAAAATACACCGGACGCTTAACCTGATACGCTTCATAACCTTTTCTCCTTTTGCATGAAAGCAGCACCGTCATTGGCACTGTTTTTTATGGCATATGTCTTCAGGGTGGGGTTGAAACCCCTGTATCATGGTCCATGGATGCCCGGTTGGAGAAGAGGGGCGGCAGGCAACGGACGGCTTCTGGTGCAAAGGCC
>LQAG01000323.1_pt1 | contig 15735 bp, 22 predicted proteins | sample 1535801 | NCBI WGS metagenome assembly LQAG01 (sample SAMN04331584, study PRJNA305678) | bioreactor metagenome | isolation source: bioreactor_3 inoculated with Wadden Sea sediment 1st replicate of a... | place: Germany:Bremen | reverse complement strand
TTGGCTCCCCCCCGTTCTCCGGAAAAGTTGTCATCATAGGTTTTAAAGTTTTGTTTTTATAGTGCTTGAAAGCCTGCATAACCTTTAAAATAGGCACTGTCCGCCGATCAGGCTTAATGTAACGTTTGGGTAACGGGCAGCAAGGGTTTCCAATAAAGTTCATTGGAAGCACATCAATTTAAAAGTTTTCCAACCTTTAAAAAGAAGGAGACCCTTGCTGTCCGGTTCACCCGCCTGTTAGCAATTTTTCGTCGATAAAATTTTAATCTTGTCCATACTCTACTTGCTATCTTGCATTTTTGCCATGACAACAAGCAAGGCACTTTTTCGCCCAACTTCAGGATGGATGTTCTGAAGAGTTTGACTCTCAATTATTTGTAAATCTTTAAATTCAGTTTGTTAATTCGCTATTAGAAAAAAAAGTGGAATTTTCTGCCTGTACCATCGTCAAAAGTGTTTTCTTCTATTTCTTTCCATTCATGTCTTGGATATGATTCATCTTCCAATGCCAGCGCACTGGCAAACAAGTAGCCATTTCTTTTTAATACACGCTTTACCTGAATGAGTATGTTTGACCGTTCGTCGTAGGTCAGGCAATGGAACGAATTTAACATGACCACGACATCAAATGAATCATTTGGAAATTCATCAGGAATGGAGTCATTTTGATGAATTCAAGTCTTTCTCGTTGTAACTATTCACGTTGTAAGGCTTTTTCAATAGCGCGTTTAGAAATATCGATTCCAGTAACTTGAAATCCTGCTTCTTTCATTAAAATAGAATAGTTTCCATCGCCACATCCGAAATCTAACACCGATTTAGCAGAGATGCTCTGAAGAAATATTTGAAGCATATGCCAGAGGGTTCATAGATCGGGTTGGCTGAGAGTCTCTATAGTCTTGTCCCAAGGATTTGATGCCATATTTTATTGTGTCCATTTTGCTAACGTGGACATAACCGGCGAGCTTTAGCGAGTCCGTGTTTATGGATTTGTTATACAGATTTTTTATTCTTTTCTAATTTTGCCAAAATAGAAGGTGCGAATCTTTCACTCATTCCAGCAATAAAGCCAATGGCAATTATAGATAGATCTGAGTGGTTCATTTTTGAAAAAACAGGCAAAAAAATCTCAGATCGTACAAGCAACGAAGCCATAAGTGCTGATAACATACCAGCAATTATTCGATACATGCTTTCAAGTTCATGCAGTTTCTTTCCAGCAAGGCAATCTATGGATTCGTTTCCCATTCTAAAGATAATTGACAAAAATGCTCCTAAACCACCAGATACCATTGCAAGGCTTATCATGAACGCTGAATTGCCTAATAGTTCGATACAAAAAGAACGAAACACCCAAAGCAAAACCCCTATAGTAAATATAATCAAAGAGGTAGTTCCTGCTTTATTTAAGTACCATTGACGCGATATCTCTTTACCCCTATCGATAAGGAATTTTTCTGCATGATCAATTTATGCTCGACGCTTTTTTATAGTCATGTTTTAAACTTCTTGCTAAAGCTTCTCCTAATAATCTTTTGAAGTTAAGCTGGTTGTTTTCAGATAAATGATCTAATGGTTTACATTCCAGCAACGCAACCATGTTCAATGTTTCGTGATGCTTTTCTGCTGATTTATGACCCTTTTCATCATACTCTTTAGTTGTTTATCCAATCTAAATCGTTTACATTATCAATAAATACAATAAAATCTTCTGTATCTAAAATCAGATATTTTAAATCCAGCGTTCCCCATTTGGTTTTGTTGTAATCTTCGCTCATTTAATTACCAATTATACAATAGCAAATGGATAAAAGTCTCTGCGCCTACCAGCATTGAAAACCGGGCTTTGAGGAGCATTTTTTCGATAAGTCTCTTTCTTCGCCTGTTCAAATGCTTGACTGATATTTACTATCCCGTATTTGTTATCATTTACAGGCGAGAAATTTTTTGGAGCTGATAGTAATTCTTGAGTAAATACTCCTCCATGACCATCGTCACCAGCAGATTGATTGAGATCACATGAATACGTGACAATACGTCCTTCAGAGTTGGCCATTACAGCATCATCGAATATTTTTCTATAATCGATAAATGGAATGGAAGCCTTTGCCATAAATGATTCAAATACGGCCCTTACTTCCTCCATCTTCTCGATTTTAACTATATTTCTACATACATCGACTATTACCAAATGTCGTTTGTTTTTTGGATTTATTCTATCAATCGACACAGTCTCGTTTTCTTTTACATACATGACTGTGTCGTTTAAGCCTTTTCCAACTCGGTGCTCACCATGCCCAGAGCAAGTAATGAAAACATAATCTTTATATTTTGCTGATTCGATTTGTGAATACACAGTGGCAGAACTAGGATCTGAAAGTATTACTATTTCATCCTCCCTCCAATCTCCACCTTTATTTGACAATAAAAATCGTTTTATATCGTTAATATCGACTGTAACTCCAGGGAGTTCTGGCTTAACGCTTGGAGCACCAATCAGTATTGCTTGTCTTGTAATTGCCATTTCTTTTTCCTTTTTGTGTATAACGTTTGGGTAACGGGCAGCAAGGGTTTCCAATAAAGTTAATTGCAAGCACATCATTCAAAAGTTTTTTTCAATCTTCAAAAAGAAGGAGACCCTTGCTGTCCGGTTCACCCGCTGGTTGGCAGCAGATTGGGTGTCTCATTTATTATGAAAAAGATCATGCACCTATTCAGCAAATTTTATAATTCGATTTATTCGTTGAAGAGCTAAATCTTTGGTCGGTTGTCCTTCCCATGTCTTTTCATAATATTGTTCAAAAAAGGTTTATTATCAGGGTCTCCATCTATTCGATAATAACAGTAATCCTCACATGCTCTATCAAAGTTCTTTCGATCTCGTTGGTTGAGATGAGCCCGAAAAGTGTGGATAGCCTTAAGATGACGGTCAACGTATGCACCCCTCAAGAATTCACAAAGGTTATCAGTGCTTGCACTAGCTTCAGAAATACAGACATTATGCTCCAGATAAAGGATTTCTGGCATGAAGGCCATTCTGAAATCTGAGGCGGCTTTATTTTGGTCTTGAGTTCGCATCGTTTTGATGGCTGTTCTATAGGCAAAAAATGCTCCTACAATAGCGCCAAGCAAAGCTGCAACGATAGTAGAAACAGAGGTGACGATGACGGGATTGTCCTGAATGGTTGTTGACAATTCTTTTAAAAAGGGGATGATTTGCATCATATCTATTTATCAATTGTTTTATGAGCTTGTAACATTTTTATAAATACCATGGAAAATTTAACCTTGGTGTATTTAAAACTGCCAACAATCATTATATATCATGACGTAAAACATTAAATCCACCTCATTTTTCAATCCTCATAGGTTTTCTCTATTGAAATGTCAACAAAAATTATATATATTGAATATGCGCTTTGACACATAATCAATAATTTTGGGGATACCATGGCCACGAATCACGGGACAGGCGACCTGGTGGATTTTTCAACACCCAGGGAATCAGTCCACTGAAAGTGAAATATTACATTGGATGGCTGAACCAATTTTTCCAATTTTATAACAGTGGGATAGAAGACATTTCCAACGAAGATGTTATTGCCTTCGGTAATTTTCTGTCAAAGAACGGTATGGAAGAATGGCAGATTATTCAGGCCCGGGAAGCAGTGCTCCTGTATATCGAAAAATTTCTGAAAAAAAAGATCTGTTTTTCCGGGCCAGGCCAAAAGAATTCGGAGTTGGGACATATTCAAACATGGTCGGAAGCCAAAGAAGCATTCATGAATCGAATGAAGTTACGTCACTATGCGTATAATACGGAAAAAACCTATCGGGAATGGATCAGACGATTCCTGCTGTATACCCGTATCAAATCTCCGCGCACGGCAACGCCTGAACATGTAAAGCGATTTCTCACCTATCTGGCTGTGGAAAGAAACGTGTCATCGTCCACCCAGAATCAGGCTTTAACGCATTGCTTTCCTGTACCGGGAAGTTTGGGAATAGAATTCGGCGATTTCAGAAACACGATCCGGGCAAAACAACGCACACGCGTACCTGTGGTGCTTTCCAGGGAAGAAATAAAGGAATTGTTCAGCCACATTTCCGGCATTCATGCGCTGATGCTGAAACTGATTTACGCCAGCGGCATGCGCCTGACCGAATGCAGCCGATTGCGAATCAAAGATCTTGATTTCGACAATCAGACCCTGGTCATCCATTCTGGAAAAGGTGACAAGGACAGGACCACCCTTTTTCCAAAATTTCTTTACCCGCCCCTTAAAGCCCACCTGAGACAAGTGAAAACACAGCATGATAAGGACCTTGCCAATGGGCACGGAGCTGTTTATCTGCCGGAGGCCCTGGAAAAAAAGTATCCCAATGCCGCCAGAGAATGGGCCTGGCAGTATGCATTTCCCGCCAAAAATCTATCCGTCGATCCGAGAAGCGGCATGGTCCGCCGTCATCACGTCGGTCAGCAGGGGCTACAGCGGGCCATGAAAGCCGCGCTTCACAAGACAGACATCCCCAAGGCGGCGAGCGTTCATACCCTCCGCCATTCATTTGCCACGCACCTGCTTCAGGATGGCTATGATATCCGCACTGTGCAGGACCTCTTGGGTCACAAAGACCTGAACACGACCATGATCTATACCCATATATTGAAGCGGGGACCCGGCGGAGTTGTGAGCCCGGCCGAATTTTTGAAATAACCGGAACAAACCTGTTGAAAAAGCCTACTGCCGGATGCCGGCCGTGGTGATCAGGTCCGAGGCTTCCGTGGCCAGGGTGAGCAGCACGGAAATATACTGTTTTTCGATGTCGTCCAGGGAATAGTCCTTGGACGGAAAATCCAGGCTCACAGCCCCCACCACGGATTTGGTCTGCAGGTTCATGATAGGTGCCCCGATGCTGATTACCCCGGTCATATATTCCTTATCATTGATGGAATAGCCCCTTGTTCGGGTGTTCAGGATATCTTTCCGGATCTCGTCAATGTCCACCAGGGTGTAAGGGGTCAGTTTTATTGGGTCCAGCGATAAAAATAATGGTCCAGATCGTCGAGTCCCAGATTGGCCAGCACGATCTTTCCCGTGGCCCGGGCATAGAGTTCGTCCATGATCAAGGGGAGATCGCTGTCATCACTTGATCCGGGCTTGGGCATACCATATTTATCAGCGGCCCATTGCATACAGCAGCTGGAAATATTTTGACAATCTGCGGAATTGCCCAATACTGACCGCATATTGGCCGGCATGTGCGACATGAGAATTCCGCTGACCTTTGACATGTCGGATTGTGAATGGATCGCACAGATCATCTCGGATGTGGCGGCACAGGTGCTGCCCCGTGACCCTGAATCAAAAAATGGAGAGGTAACCACCATGACCAGACAGATCATCGCTACAGACAAGGCCCCAAAGCCATCGGACCCTATTCCCAGGCCGTTTCCGCCAACGGATTTTTGTTTACTTCGGGCCAGCTTCCCATTGACCCGGCAACGGGCCAGCTGGTAACGGGCACCATCGAAGAACAGGCTCACCAGGTATTCAAAAACCTGTCCGCCATTGCCGAACAAGCCGGTATCGGGCTGTCAAATGCCGTAAAAACCACCGTTTTTCTGTCGGACATCAATGATTTCGCGGCGGTCAACGCTGTGTATGGCCAGCATTTTACCGAGCCGTTTCCCGCCAGAAGCGCGTTTCAGGTCGGGGCTCTGCCCCTGAACGCGGGCATTGAGGTGGAAGCGGTTTTCGATTACCATCATAAACCGAACACTCTTGATGGATACCCATTAAAATGGAAGGAACACCCATGAATTTTACTCGATTTCCCAGACGTAAATATATTCAAACCCCCACCCCCATCGAGCCCATGCCTGCATTGAGCCGGGCTTTGGGAGGAAATGTCAACCTGTTTGTCAAACGCGATGACCAGCTGCCAGGCGCTGCCGGCGGCAACAAAACCCGAAAACTGGAATTCTGCATTGCCGATGCCCTGGAAAATGACGCCAACACCATCATCACCTGCGGGGCCGTGCAGTCCAACCACTGCCGCCTGACTTTGGCCTGGTCCGTGAAAGAAGGCCTTGATTGCCACCTGGTCCTGGAAGAACGGGTGAAAGGCTCCTATAAAAAGGAGGCCAGCGGCAACAATTTCCTGTTTGAACTCATGGGCGTCAAAAGCATCGAGGTGGTGCCAGGCGGCACCGACATGATGGCGGCCATGGAAAAGAAAGCCCAAGACTTGAAAGCCCAAGGCAGGCATCCCTATATTATTCCCGGCGGGGCTTCCAATGCCATCGGGGCACTGGGATATGCCTCGTGTGCCGCGGAAACCATGGCCCAGCTCAATGGCATGCACCTGAACATCAACCACATGGTGGTGCCGTCCGGTTCCGCCGGGACACACGCCGGCATGGTGGTGGGGCTGACTGCCATGGAGACCGGCATCCCGGTGAGCGGCATGAATGTATCCCGGGAAAAACGGATTCAAGAGGAGATCGTTTATAAACTGGCAAAGGAAACCGCTGCCAAACTGGGGGTTGAAAAGGAACTCCCCCGGGGCAAAGTGGTGTGTTTCGACCAGTACGTGGGACCGGGCTATTCCATTCCCACGGACAGCATGGTGGAGGCGGTGAAACTGTTTGCCCGGACGGAAGCGATTCTGCTGGATCCGGTATATTCAGGCAAGACCGCTGCCGGCCTCATTGACCTGGTCCGCAAAGGGCATTTTGCCTCCGGCGCCAATGTGCTGTTCCTGCACACCGGCGGATCACCGGCTTTGTTCGCCTACATGGATTCCTTCAGAAAGTGATCGGTTAAAAAAAATCCGGCAACATGAATATAATCTGCGGCCGCCCTGTTTCATAAGGCGGTCGCGCCAACACAAACGGCAGCCTAAACAATGACACAAGACAACGAAAAAGTGGTTGGCATCATCGGCGGAATGGGTCCAGAGGCCACGGTGGACCTGATGCAGCGCATCATCCGCCTGACCCCGGCCTTGGATGACAAAGACCATATCCGGTGCATCGTGGACAACAACCCCAAGGTGCCCTCCCGCATCAAAGCCATCATCGAAGGGGATGGCTTTGATCCCGGACCGGTCATGGCGGACATGGGCAGACGTCTGGAAGCCTGGGGTGCGGATTTTTTGGTGATCCCCTGCAACACGGCCCATTATTATCACAATGCAGTTCAGCAGGCCGTGACAATCCCGGTGGTCAACATGATCGATCTGGTGGTGGAACAGGTGAAAACAAACTTCAGCCGCGAAAAAAACATCGGTATGCTGGCCTCTCCTGCCGTGGCCATCATAAAGCTGTACACCCGCCGGTTTAACGCCTTAGGGATGACGGAAGCCTGGCCGGATCCCGAGCACCAGGGCCGGCTGTTCAATGTCATCCGGCAGGTGAAAACCGGACGTATCTCCCCGGACCTTCATCATCAGTACGCCCAGGTCTGTGACCATCTCAGGGACCGGGACGTCCGGGTGGCCATTGTGGCGTGCACGGAATTAAGCGTTCTAGGGGGAGACCTGTCCGTTTCCACCGTCGATGCGTCCCAGGTGCTGGCCGAAGCGATTGTCCGGATGGTCAAACATCCTCAGTAAGGCTTTTATCAAACGATCAATCCGCTGGAATTCCTTCTCATTGTTTGTCACCTGGGGGAGGTCGCCGCTTATCGCATGTGCAGCGGTCGGCATGTCAAAAAGGCCGGTAATCCATGCCTTTGCATCACCGTGTCAACAGTTCGGTTTAATTGCCCTTGACCGGTCATCCGGGTTCGGGTAGAGTGGCCGGAAACAACAACCGGTAAGCTTCAGACAACCCTCTGGCGGATTCATACAGATCGCTGCCTGTCTTACAAAAAATCTGGAGACTGCATGCAGGATCAGACACCGCCGGGAAAAGATGCCCTGTCCGTTTATTTTTTTCAAATCGCCGATGCCGCTCAAAAAGAGACCAAGGATCCTTCCCGGACTTTTTTTCCCATGCTCCGGCAGGGTAACGGATGCAGCGGCCCGGGTACTGACGTCAGTGGCCGTGATCCGCGAATCCCCGGTGCCTGACTGTGCCGGCGGATGCAGCTTCTGCTGCCATTCCCGCATCCATGTGACCCCCTTGGAGGCGGTATTGCTTTGCGCCCATATCCAAAATTGTTTCAGCCCGGAAGAAACACATCGCCTGAAAACCCGGATTCGCGACAACCTGGTTCAGACCCGGGGGCAGTCCCTGGCTCATCGGGTAACAATCAAAGACAACACCCCGTGTATCTTTCTGGATCACCATGTCTGCATGGTGTATGGCCAGCGCCCGCTTATCTGCCGAACCTGGAATTCCCTGGACCGCAGGGCCTGTAAAACCGCCTTTGCCTCGGGTGATCATGAAGCGGAGATCCCCTGTCTTTCCGCTCCCAATTATGTGTACACCCTGGCCAGGGATGTGGTCCAGGCCGAGTGCACCCGGATGCGGCTGGAGACCGGTCGGGTGGAACTGGTGTCTGCCATAGATCAATGCCTGGCACTGACCGATGCGGCAGATACCTTTGCCAGGGGTGTGGCCATTTTTCGGGAAAGGGGTTCCTGCCGCAGGGTTAAATCCCCTTACAATGTGACGGTGCTGTCTGCAATTCCTGTCAAAGAGACAATCAGCGGTTTTCGATTGCCGACAGCAAAGCAGACAGTATCTGATCGGCATCAGCCACAATCCCTAAATCCGCAATGGAAAAATAGGGGCGTCCGGGTCTTCATTAATGGCAATGACGGTTTTGGATGATCCCATCCCAACGAGATGCTGAACGGCCCCGCTGACGCCCACACCCAGATACAGATCCGGATTCACCGTAATGCCGGACTGCCCGATCTGACACGTATGGGGAAAAATCCCTTCTTCCACCAAAGGGCGGGTACATGCAAGCGTACCGGCCGTCTTTTCAGCCAGCTTTCGCGCTTTTCAAGCAGATTGGGTTTACTGCATCCGCGACCGACAGTGACGATCACCCTTGATTTCTCAAGATCAGGGCCGGCTGTTTCCGTCAAATTAATCTCTTTGACAATTTTTGTTTTTATTGCCGCCTTGTTCAGGGTAACGGCGATTTCCTTAACATCCGCTTTTCTGGCGGGATCAAAATAAGTGACCGGGAATACATTGGGCCTCACGGTCGCTGTCTGGGGACGGGTCCGTGGAGCCACAATCGCCGCCATGATGTTGCCGCCAAAAGCGGGGCGGGTCTGAACCAGCTGGGCTTGATCGTCGATATCCAGACCGGTGCAGTCCGCGGTCAGCCCCAGCCGGAGCCGGGCGGCAACCCGGGGGGCCAGTTCCCTGCCGTTGGGGGTGGCGCCGTAAAGTACGACGGATGGCTTGATTTCCGAGATGACCGCTGACAGGACAGAACAATAGCCATCCGCTGAAAACGTCGCCAGCAAAGGATGGGTGCATGTCAGTACCTGATCCGCCCCATAATTTCCCAGATGATCCGGATCCGAAACCTTTCCGTTTCCCATGATCACCGCCATCAGCGGCTGATTCAGTTTATCCGCCAGTTCCCGACCCTTGGATAACAGTTCATATACCACCGTCTTTGGTTTTTGCCGCCCGCCGCTGTCTTGACATTCAACAAAGATCAGAATCCCCTTGTAATCGGCCAGTGCTTCCTTTGAAATACTGTTTCGTCGTATCGAAATGGCATTGGCCGGGCAGACTGTGGCACATGTCCCGCAAAGGGTGCAGACGTCTGTAATATGTGCGCAATTTTCCAAAATCTGGACGGCGCCGAAAGGGCAGGCGGATCCGCACAGACCGCAGGCAGTACAGAGGCCATTGTCAACAAAGATCATCGGACCGTTTCCTTTTCAAGTATTTTTTCACTTTCCAGTATGGATAAAATGGATTCGACTGCCTTGTCTGTATCCGGATGAATCATCAACCGGCCCTGTTTTTTTACTGCAGGCGGAAACACTTTCACCACCTGGGTATAGGACCCCATCAGGCCCAGATCATCATCCGGAATATCTAGGTCGGCAGCAGAAATGGTCTTAAGCGGTTTTGCCTGGCACTGACAATGTCAGAAAAAGACGGTGCCCGGCGAATCATCTCTCCTTTGCCGAAGGAGACCAGCGCCGGCAGGCGGGCTTGAATAATCTGATATCCAGAGTTTGTTTCTTTTTTGACATGGATTTTTTTACCGTTTTTCAAAATCTCACAATCCACGCCATAACAAATCTGAGGAAGATGGAGAATTTCAGCCATTTCCGGACCCACCTGAGCGGTATCCCCATCGATTGCCTGCTTGCCCACAAAAATCAGACTGAAATTCGGAACTAACTTCCGGATCGCCGCTGTCAGAGTCAAAGCAGTGGCCCAGGTGTCTGCTCCGGCAAATTTCCGGTCGCTGACCAAAATCCCTTCGTCTGCTCCCAGTTCCAGTGTCCGGATAAGTACGCTTTTCGCCTGAGGCGGACCCATCGAAACCGTTGTGATGTGGACATCGGGTAGATAGGATTTTAATTTGACCGCATGATCCAGTGCATATTCACAAAAAGGGTTGAGGATCGAAGACACCCCTCACGCTTCAGGGAGCCGGTTTCCGGATCTACCTGGACTTCCGAAATTTCAGGGACCTGTTTGACTGCAACGACGATTTTCATAGTTTCCTCAGCAAGTGGTAAAAATATTTCCTGGGTTCAGGCTGAGCAGCGGATCAAATGCCGTTTTCACAGCCAACATCTGATCAATATGTTCTTTGGAATACATCATGGGCAGAAATTTGGCTTTATTTTTCCAATGCCGTGCTCGGCACTGACGCTCCCGCCATAATCAACCGCTGTTTTGGCGAATTCCGAATAAATAGCCATTCCCTGCGACAACTGATCCATATCTTCCGGCATGGCCGATATATGAAAATGATTGTTGCCCACATGCCCGAACCCTACCCAGGGGATGCCTGCATCATTCAACCGCTTTCGGTAGAGATTCCAGATATCTGTCAGATGGGAATCCGGCACGGCCAGGTCAGAACTGAGCCGATGAATACCGGGATGCTTTTTCTTGGTTTCAGCAATCACCTGGGATACTTTTTCAGGAAGCAGGTGCCTGAAAAATTTGAACCGGAGAACTTCCCGAGATTCGTATCCAGCCCATGACTGCTTCAAGTCGGCACCGGCACTGCGGACGGTTTCATCCAAGGCATCGAAATCCGGTCTTTTTTCTTCAGGATCAAATGATAGATCAAAGAACAATGCAGCTCCTGCTGAGTCCGGTATAGGGGCATACCCACCAGCCGCGGTGCTTCCGACTGCATCTGCCTCAGCAGATTCAGCGAATTCTCAGAATAGAATTCAATGAAATCCAGTTGAAGGTGCGCATCGTTCCGCAATGCCTGTACCAATCTGAGCGCTTTATCATCAGAATCGACAAATTGAATGATGGCACATTTTTTATCCCTGGGAAGCAACGCCACATCCACTTGGGTAATGACCCCGAATGCCCTTCGGATCCGATGAACAAATCGATCAGATCCATGTGAGGCGCCGCATAAACCCGGCTGTGCATTTGGTTCTGGGAAGCGTATAATCCGGAATTCTCACGACAGTATGTCTGCCTGATGCGTTGCGGAGGATAAACGTTCCACCGGGGGAGGTAAAATATTTTCCTCTGGGAATTTCCAGGATTTCTCCGTCAACCGTGAGCACCCGGATGCCCCGGACCCAGTCTCTGGTCGTTCCATACCGATAGGTTCTGGCACCCGAAGCATTTGTGGCCACCGTCCCCCCAATGGTGGCACTCATTTCCGTCGGATCCGGGGGATAAAAGTAAGATGCCGGATCTCTTGCAAACCGGGCCAGGGTTTCCGCAAGATTTGAACCGGGCGGGGCGGTCAAACCTGGAAACCGTTTCTCGGAAACCATGGTATCCAAATCCGATAAAAGCAGCCCGGCCTGGGCACTCACCCGCCACTCATCCGCCTGTTCCACATAATAAAAATCGGTCACCTTGTTCATTTTTTCAAGCGATATAAGGGCACCGCCGGCTGGGACACATCCACCTACCAGACCGGTCCGGGCACCGGCAATGGTGAGGGTCTCCCCTCTGGCGATCACATCTTTGACAATGGCCGCCAATTCCTTTTCATCGCCCGGAAAGGCAAGCAGTTCGACCGCTTCCGCTGACAGCTTTGATTCGTCAGTGAGATAATCCGGATATCTATTTTTAATGGCATCATACCCCTTTATCCGGTGGATGGATTCAACATCAACGGGTTTTACTGGTTTTGTCTTAATTTCGTGCACAATACTTACTCTCCCTTGGAAAACTCATTTCATGACGGAGCGGTCTGCGGATCAGCCGTTGCAGGTTTTTTTGCGTTTTATCAAGAGCTGAAGTGCCACAACAAGAGCCAGAAGGCCGAACCCGATGATATCCGTGTACAATCCCGGCTTGATCAGTGTCAAAGCGGCGCCCATCAGGAATATTCTTCAAAAGCAGAGTTTTTGATGAACCAGCCGACAACGGATCCTGCCAATGCGACGACACCGATCATGGATGTGACAGTGGCAAGGATGATTTTGGTTGTGGAGCCTACCAGCAGCAGCTGGGGGGCATAGACAAACATATAAGGAACGATGAAAGCAGCCAAACCCAGACGGCAGGATGTTATCGCCGTTTTAAGTGGGTCTGCGCCGGAAATACCGGCAGCGGCATAGGAAGCAAGGGCCACAGGTGGGGTGATCGCTGAAATAATTGCAAAGTAAAAATGAAAAAATGGGCGGCTATGGGATGTACCCCGAAATTCTGGGTCAGCACAGGAACTGTCAACGACACCTGGATGATATAAGCAGCCACTGTGGGAAGACCCATGCCCAGAAGAATGGAGGTAAACATGGTTAATATCAAAGTCAGTAACAGGCTTCCCTGGGATATCAGAAGAATAATGGAATTAAACCGCATGCCTAAACCGGTCAAGGTCAAGACGCCAATGATAATACCTGCGGTGGCACATGCCAGTGCCACCTGGACAGCACCTTTGGCACCACTTTCAAGCGCTGACAGAATTCCTTTCAGGGACAGCCGGGTTTCAACCCGGATATAACTGACCAGAATGGTAATCAGGATCGCCCACAAACCGGCGCGCATGGGGCTGTTTCCCTTGACCAGCAGATAAACCAGAACGGCCACAGGTATGATGAACTGAAACCCATATACCAGGGTTTTACGGACTTTAGGCAGTTCACTGGCCGGCAATCCCTTGAGATTGATTCGCAGCGCTTCAAAATGGACCATGGAAAAGGCGCTGAAATAATAAAGAAATGCCGGCACGGCTGCCGCTGCCGCTACTTCTATGTAAGGCATCCCCAGAAATTCAGCAATAATAAAGGCCGCGGCTCCCATGATAGGCGGCATGAGCTGTCCGCCGGAAGAAGCCACGGATTCCACGGCTCCGGAAAAACGGCTGCTGTATCCCAGCCGCTGCATCAATGGAATGGTAAACGCACCCGTGGTCACCACATTGGCAACGGCAGACCCTGAAAGCATGCCCATGAATCCCGACGCAAAATGGATGCTTTGGCCGGCCCCCCCCTGGCTCTGCCGAACAGTCCCAGAGACAGGTCAATAAAAAAATCGCCCCCTTTGACTGCTCCAGAAACGCGGCAAAGATGATGAACATGACAATGAACGTGGCAGAGACCCCTGCCGGAATGCCCCAGATACCTTCCGTCGTATAAAATATGTGATCCACCGCCCACATCAGTGAAAACCCCTGATGGCTGAGGATTCCCGGGAGATAGGGACCGGCAAAGGTGTAAACCAGAAAAACAAGGGCAATGACAGGAAGGCCCAGACCCATGCTTCTTCTGGCAGCTTCCAGCAGAATTAAAATACCGATACAGCCTGCTGCCACCTCATAATTCGTCAGAGGGGTAACATAGGAATACCGGGATGCGATTTCACCTGCATTCAGCACAACATATCCCACAGTAGCACCGATCAAACCGATAAAATCCAGTCATACCAGGGAGGCAGCCCTCTCTTTTTTACCCCGAATGCTGCTCAGAAGAAAAATCAGAACCATGGCAAATCCGACATGGGCACTTCGCTGAAGCACTGATTCAAAAATACCAAATATGCCGGTGTAAATATGGAATGCCGCCATAGCCCAGGCTGTCACGGAAACCAGGTATTTATAAATTCCGCTATTATGGCCTGAAGATTTACTGGTTTGTGAATCCATTCAAAGCTCCTTGTCCCCAGGGTGGAGAAAAATTTCGATAATCTATTCTGACAAGCGGGCCCTTTTATGATGAAAAGGCCCGCTTGTCCTGAAATTCAAACCAGGTTGTCATCTCACATACTACTTGATTACACCGATTTCTTTGTAATATTTGAGTGCACCGGGATGAATGGCGACGCCGATGTCCTTGACTGCAAATTCCGGTGTCCAGGTTTCAACGACCTTGTGGACTTTGGAAAATTTTTTCCTTGTTTTTCAACAAATGCTTTGGCCATGTCATAGACCAGATCATCGGGCAGGCTTTTCTGGCAGATGATGACATTGTTTGAGCCTACGCAGAGCGCATCTTCTTCATGACCTTTGTAAACCCCCGCCTTGACCGTCAGGGGGGCGTATCCATCATTGATTTTTTTTGAGTTCCGCAAATTTTTTCTTCACTCAGAGACAATATGCGAACCCCACCGCCGATGGAGACGGCAGTATCCTGAATAACCGGGGCCGGGACTGTGGTAAAAGGCATAAACGCATCAATATGCCCGTCTTTCATTTGCATGGCGGCATCGGCATACGCCAAATGCTCCACTTTTTTCATATCTTTGTAGTCGAGTCCATGGACTTTGAGAATGTTCCTTATAAGTACTTCACCGGAGGTTCCCTTGAGGCCGGGCGCAATGCGTTTGCCCTTGAGATCAGAAATGGTTTTGATATCACTGTCACCCCTGACCACGATCTGAAGCGGTGACGGATAAAGTGCCGCAAGCCCGGCGATATTGGTCATGGGAGATTTGAACTGAGCTTTTCCCACATAGGCATCTGAATTGGCAAAAGAAAAACTGATTCCCAGGGTATACATTTTATTGTGCACCCCAATAATGTTGGCATCCCCGGTGCCCTGCATTACCGCCATGTTATAGCCTTCAACATTGTTCTGGATGATATCTGCGATCGCTCCACCCATGGGATACCAGGTACCTCCCGCTTTGCCGGATGCTATGGTCAAATTCTCCGCAGCATTTGCGGAAAATGAAAAAATGAAAACCAAAACAACCAAGATCATGGTGGTGAAAGTACTTATTCTGCGGTCTTTTTTTCTCATCAACATGTTTTTATTCTCCTTGAAATTTTTTTGTGATTGCAATGACAGCCTCCAATGGCTTCGCCGGGCTCTTTCCCAACTTTTTTTATTTTTTTTCAGCGCCTCCCTCCCTCCTTTCCTTTTTTTTCGATGTGCTTGTTCAACAGCATCAAAGTTTTATCGCTTTGCCGAATGATCAATTTCTCAGCTTTTTTTGGCATTGCCGTTCTTTCAAGGCTTCCACAATCATTCGATGTTCTTTGTTGGAAACTTTTGCCCGGTAGGGTTTGAATTTGAAAACAAGACGGGCGAAAAACGTTTTTTCCCAAAGATTGTCAATAAGAGAAATCAGGGTTTTGTTTCCGGACACAGTATAAATTTTTTCTGTGAAAATTTTACATTCAACTGCCCCATCAAAGTATG
>LQAG01000322.1_pt1 | contig 15754 bp, 15 predicted proteins | sample 1535801 | NCBI WGS metagenome assembly LQAG01 (sample SAMN04331584, study PRJNA305678) | bioreactor metagenome | isolation source: bioreactor_3 inoculated with Wadden Sea sediment 1st replicate of a... | place: Germany:Bremen | reverse complement strand
TTCGACCCTGTCCACGGACGAGGTGACCGGCATATTCAAGCTCCGCATACAAAGCCGAGCACAGCCTCGAATCCGCCGTCACAGCATTGGGGAAATTGTTTGTCACCGGGTTTACCCCGCGTACCGGGAGTGAATACGACAGCAAACGTGACGATCTGTATACCGATATAAAAAGCATAACCACCGTATTGGATGAGATGGGCGACACTTCCGGCTTGAGTATTGAAATTTTAGCAACAACCGATGCCGAAGGGAACATCACACCTTTTTCCCCCACCGCCATCGAAGCCCAAGCCCGATCTGATATCTCCTACCGTTACGCCCTGGTCAACCTCAATCCCTTTGCTGTTGTCGGTGCTGATTACACCAACGTCAACCAGGAGGGCGAGCTTGATATCTTTGATCCTGTCACTGGAAACGGCCAATTGAGCAACATGTATCTGGCCGACCGGGCTGAGATGCTGGCCAATCTGATCTATTGCAACATTAACGACACAACCAATGCCGCAGGTGATGGTTCACCGATACTGTATACAGATATCAGAGCAGGTGCTGAGAATCTGAGTATCAGCACAGGGGATCGTCAAATCCTGTTTGACCAGGCTCGTTATACCTTCGGTTCAAAGAAAGTGATCCTCTTCTTGCAGGGACTTCAATACGATCACCTGTACGGCATGGGCGGAAATGACACCTTGAAGGGGTTTGGTGGAGAGGACTACCTCGAAGGGGGTAAGGGGAACGATACTCTGATCGGTGGCGCTGATAAGGATACCCTTGTCGGTGGCGACGGCAATGACACCTACATTTTTGCGCCCGGCGATGGCAACGACACAATCATCGACAGCGATGGCCAAGGCAGGATTGTCATCACCGATGTCAGTGGGATTATTATCGAGGTGGTTGCAGGTGATTTTATCCGAGCCGCATCCGGCAGTAATGAATGGATCAGCAGTTCCGGTCATATCACCCTTTCCCAAGGGACTTCATGGGTTATGATCTTGTCGGATGGGAGTACGATCACCCTCGATTCCTTTGAGGATGGTGATTTCGGAATCAACCTGGTGGACAACCTCGCGCAACCCCAAGAGCCCTCCCAGACGACCTCCGAGATCTTCGGTGATCCTCTGATTCACAGTGCCACTATTGATCCCGGTGGAGTCGCCCAGGATTGGCATGTCGTCAAAACCTACAATCAGGTGTATAGCGAAGATGCAGACGGGAATCAGGTTTTGGAACATTACGATGTCGACTATTACCTTGTCGATGACAACAACAATCCGATTGAGGGTGGCGGCGAAGAGCGGGACGATAGTCTGCGCGATACGGCCAATAACGACCACATCATGAGTGGTGGCGGTGATGATGTCATTACGTTGGATCAGGACGGTGACGATATCGTAGAAGCAGGCAGTGGTGAGGATGTCGTCAATGTTAATCTGCTGGAACCATGTCATCGACTGGGAGACGATAATGATGAATTGAACACCTTGACCCCCACCCCAGGTCACCTGACCGTTGATGGTGGCAGAGGTCGTGATTATCTCGGTGGCGGTTCAGGACAGGATATCATTGTCGGCGGAGAAGGGGCCGATGGGCTATATGGCTCTGGAGGTGACGATCGCTTGTATGGAGATAGCAAAGGAGAAACCAGCGAGTTTATTGCCCAGGGGGCAATCGAAGAGGGGAGCGGTTTGCAGGGAGAATGGGTCGATGCTGAAGATGGCAACGACCAGGTTTTACCGGATCAGGGAACGACCTGATCGCTGGTGGCGATGGAGATGATCTGATTGTCAGTGGTGGTGGAACCGACTGGATTTGGGGTGACAAGAACACCGGAGGTTCTTTGACTGATGAATGGCTTGGCTGGACCGTCACTGAAAAGGTGACAGTATCAGGAAATTCGAGCACTTACACCTATGAAATGGACAAAATTCACACCGAAGACAATCTCGGTGCCGGGGATGATGTTATTTATGCCGGTGCTGGTGATGACGTGGTCTTTGGTGAGCGGGGCGATGATATTATTTTCCTCGAAGCAGGAGCCGATAAGGCTGGGGCGGTGAAGGAGCGGATATTATTCCGGAGGGCTGGCGATGATATTCTTGTCGGTGATAACGCCATCAGCCGCATTGCAGAATCATTGCATGGAGATGATTTTCTGGACGGTGGAGACGGTAACGACACGATTCTCGGTAATGGTGGTTCCGATATTTTGTATGGGGGAGACGGCAACGATTTTATTCAAGGCGACGATGCCAATCAGCAGCAGTTTGGCAACGATTACCTCGATGGCGGATCCGGAGATGACACCATGCTGGGTGGTGGCGGGGATGACATCTTTTTCGGTGGTATCGGTGAAGATCAACTGGTCGGTGAGGACGGAGATGACAGCCTGTACGGAGGCAGTGAAAACGATCTTCTCATCGGTGACAATGGCGACGGAACAGGAACCGGACGAGATTATCTGTACGGTGGCGATGGTGATGATACCCTCCAGGGTGGGAACGGTGATGATACCCTCTATGGCGATGCGGACAATGATGTTCTGTTCGGCCAAGAGGGTGATGATATCCTGAATGGCGGTGACGGGAACGACCAGCTTCAGGGCGGTGACGGGAACGACATCCTGATTGGCGGGGCTGGTGATGACTTTCTGATACCGGGTAGCGGCAATGATACCATGGATGGCGGCGAAGGCAATGACACCTATTACTTTGCCCTTGGCAGTGGGGTCAAACGTCTACAGGACAGTAGCGGTTATGATCGTCTTATTCTTCAAGGCGGAATCGGCTTAAACGCGATCAGTTTGTCGCTAGGCTCCTTGATGATCAGTTCGGGGACTGCTGGAGACGAACTGCATCTCGACGGAGTTGATTATCAAAACCTGGCTGAAACCTCTCCGATTGATATGATTGAATTCTCGGACGGGCAGGCGATGTCGATTGCAGAAGTTATTGAAGCGTCGGGATCGATTATCCGACCACGGAAGATGCGGACAGGGTCATCGGGACATCCGCACGCGATAACATTGATGCCTTGGGCGGAGACGATGTGATCAATAGCGGAGCCGGCAATGACATCATCGATCTCGGTGCCGGGGATGATACCGCCGATGCCGGTGACGGAGATGACACCGTAACCGCCGGTGACGGAGCTGACCAGGTTATTGCCGGTGCCGGAAACGATACCGTCAACGGTGACGCAGGTGCAGACACTTTATATGGAAATGAAGGAGAAGATCTTCTCTATGGTGGCGAAGACAATGACAGCCTGAACGGTGGGGATGATGCTGATCGACTTTATGGCGGCTCCGGCGATGACTCCTTGTCCGGAGGGGCGGGCAACGATTTACTGGATGGCGGTCTCGGAGGCGATGCCATGGCAGGTGGAACCGGGGACGACAGCTACTATGTTGACAGCGACACAGACTCCCTCACAGAAGCCCTGGACTCAGGAGAAGATCTCGTCATCAGCGAAATTGATTATGTACTGGGAGATAACCTGGAAAACCTGCGCCTGGTCGAAGGCTCTGCCGCGGTTAGCGCGGTGGGGAACGAACTTGATAATAATGTGCAGGGAAACAGTCTCGACAACACCCTGGACGGTGGCGCGGGAGCAGACACCCTCATTGGTGGGGGCGGTAATGATCAGTATCTGGTCGATCATGCATCGGATCTCATTGTTGAAGAGATCGACGGCGGCAATGATCAGGTCACAGCAACCGTCAACCATACCTTGTCTGCACATGTCGAAACTCTTGTTCTGTCTGGAGCTGCTGCGTTTAACGGAACCGGCAACAGCCAGGCGAACGTGATTCACGGCAACGAACTGGATAACACCTTGAATGGTGGAGCTGGAGATGACCAGCTTTATGGCGGCAGTGGCAATGATCGGCTTGTCGGCGGTGCCGGTGCCGATACCCTTATCGGGGGCAGCGGTGACGACATTTATAACGTTGATGACATTGCGGACGTCATTGTAGAACGTGCTGATGAAGGAACCGATACGGTTGAGAGTTCAATCGCTTTTACTTTAACCGAAGAACTGGAGAATCTGACTCTGACCGGCTCTGCGTTCATTGCAGGAGAAGGCAACGACAAAGCGAATATTATTATCGGGAATGCAGGTCAGAATACCCTGAGAGGTCAGGGCGGCAATGATGAAATTTACGGAGGCGAAGGGGCGGATCATCTCTACGGCGACAGCGGTGTCGATACGCTTTATGGCGGGACCGGTAATGACACTTATTATGTTGATGATCAGGAAGATACTCTGGTTGAGTCCAGCGAAGAGGGGAGCGATACGGTTGTCTCTTCGGTCAGTTATTCCTTGGGGGAAAATTTTGAAAATGTCACCCTGGTTGGGACTGACGATCTGCAAGCGACCGGGAATGCTGCCGGTAATCATTTAATTGGCAATGCTGGCAATAATATTCTTGATGGCGGCCTGGGTGACGATTGGATGGCAGGTGGCGCGGGCGATGATCGCTATTATACCGATTCCGAAGCAGACAGAATCAATGAAAATGTTGACAGTGGTGTCGACACTGAAATACGCAGTCACGAAACCCTGCACCTTCTGAGTGCCAATGTCGAAAACCTGATCCTGGCCGGCACTGTCTATCGTGGTAATGGCAATGAACTCGATAACCTGATTCAGGGGAATGCTTCTGACAATAATTTATGGGGACGGGAAGGCAACGATATTCTGTATGGCGATGCCGGTAATGATCAGCTCATTGGAGCAGAAGGTGACGATGAAGTGATCGGCGGAATCGGAGATGATCTACTGAGTGGTGGGGTTGGGAACGACACCCTGCACGGTGGTGACGGCGCCGATCAGCTGGACGGTGGTGCCGGGACTAACCTGCTGCGTGGTGGCCTTGGTGATGATATCTATGTCTATAGGGCTGATGGTGGTATCACCACGATCGACAACAGTGATGGCGGCACCGATTGGCTGATCTTTACCGATGATATCAGTGAGGAGCACTTGAGTTTCATCCGTGCCGGCGAAGATCTGATTGTTCGTGTCGATGGCAGTCCCGACACGCAAGTCACAATTTCCAATTGGTTCTTGGGAGAGGAATATCAGCTGTCCTGGGTTCAGCCAGCCGGTGCGAGTGGGATCAGTGCCTGGACGATCAATCGGATGTTTGAACCAGACAATCCGGAAGCCGACGGTATCAACCTCCCGGAAGGAATAACTTTTGATCGATACTGGTATGGCACATCGGATGCTGAGCAGCTTTCTGCAAGCGCAGCCAACGAATTGATCCGGGGATATGAAGGGGCTGATACGTTGTTCGGCCACGATGGTAACGACTGGATTCTGGCGGGTAGTGGAGATGATTATCTCGATGGTGGTGGCGGTGATGATGTCGCGTTCGGTGGTGCTGGAAATGATCAGCTTGGTGGCGATGTCGGAAACGATATCCTGATAGGTGGAACCGGTGACGATATTTATGTTTACGGCAGCGACAGTGGAGCTGACACCATTGATAACAGTGGAGGTGGAACCGATTGGTTAATTTTCACTGATGGTGTCACTAGTGATCGGTTGACCTATATGCAATCAGGCGATGACCTGATTGTCCGGATTGATGGCAGTGAAGCAACTCAGGTTACAGTCAAAAATTGGTTCATCGGTAGCGAATACCAGTTATCTTATATTCAGCCCGATGGCGAAAATGGTATTCCCGCTGCAACGATTAATGACTTGTTTGATTCCACCGATGAGAATAATTACGACTCTGTTATTGAAGGGACCGATGCTACCGAACAATTGGTGGGCACTTCTGGTTCTAACTTGCTCCAAGGTTTAGCGGGTGATGACCAGTTGTTCGGTTTAGGTGGTGATGATCGTCTTGAAGGTGGCGACGGTGCCGATTACCTCGATGGTGGAAGTGGCGATGACACACAGCTTGGCGGCGCCGGCAACGATCAGCTAGGAGGTGATGCTGGCAATGATTTCTTATTGGCGGTGTTGGTGATGATACTTATGTCTATCGCCCGGTGCTGGAGCAGATACCGTTGATAACACCGGTGGTGGCATTGATTGGCTCATTTTTACCGATGATTTGACCAGTGACCGACTGTCTTATCTTCAAAGCGGAGACGACCTGATTATTCGTATCGATAATGCCGAAACCAGTCAGGTCACTGTTACCGGTTGGTTTGTTTCTCCTGATAATCAGCTTTCTTATATTCAACCTGCCGGGCAAAGTGGAATTTCAGCAGCAACAATCAATGCTCTGTTTGAATCATCGAACAACAGCGGCGATGATAGTGGAAGTACCGGCCAGGAAGGAGAGCCTGCAACGCCGGCAGAGAACACCTTTGATTCCACTGTCACGGGAACCGACAGTGCAGAGCAGGTTGTAGGAACCTCCGGCAATAACCTGCTGCAAGGGCTTGCAGGAGACGACCAACTGTTTGGCTTGGCCGGAAATGACTGGCTGGAAGCAGGGGATGGAGCCGATTATCTCGATGGTGGTGCCGGCGACGACACACAACTTGGCGGAGCCGGCAACGATCAGCTCGGCGGAGATCCCGGAAATGACCTGCTTATCGGCGGGATTGGAGATGACATATATGTCTATCGCCCCGGAAGTGGAGCCGACACCATCGACAACAGCGGCGGCGGCACCGACTGGCTCATCTTCACCGATGACTTGACCGCAGACCGACTCAGCTACCATCGCTCAGGTGATGACCTGCTCGTCAAGGTCGATAACAGCACCACAACCATGGTCAGAGTGAAAAACTGGTTTGAAGAATCAAGCCTACGGGTTTCCTACATCCAGCCGGCAGGCAGCTACGGCATTTCTGCCGCTCAGATTGAGAGCATGCTGGTGACGGATCCGGCAAGCGGATTCGCCACCGCTGTTCGCGGGACAGACAATAATGAAACTCTCACCGGATCAACAGATGCCGACCAGTTGTTTGGTTATGACGGCGATGATCAGCTTATTGGTTTGGCCGGTGATGACGAACTTAGCGGCGGAGACGGTTCCGATACCCTTTCGGGGGGATTGGGTGATGACAGCTATTTATTCCGCCTGGGAGACGGAGCCGATACCATTACAGACGAAGCCGGTAACGATACCATAGCGTTCGGTATCGATGTGAGTCCCGATGGTTTTGCTGTTGTTAAAACAGGAACCACATTGCAAATCGGTTATGGTGTTAGCGACCAAATTACAATGTCAAGCTACAGCGACTCAACAACCGGCAACCGGATTGAAAATATCACCCTGTCTGATGGCAGTTATATGACCGATGCTGATATCAACCAGATCATTCAGGAGATGACCGCCTATGCTGTCGCAGAAGGGATTGCGCTGAACAGTTTGGACGATGTCCGCCAGAATGAAGAGCTGATGACCATGATCGCTGGAAGTTGGCAGGTTGCGTAACTTCTAAATAGTGATAGCACGAAAGCTGGGACGTGTTAAATGCATGTCCCAGCTATTAAAATTTGTAATGATCTAACAAATGAGGGGGGATTCATTGTTGTATCCGGTTTTAAGCCGGATAGCCATTCTGGTGTTCTGCCTGATGAGCTATCCGCTCTTTTCCGTTTCACTTGCCGAAACACTGACCTTTCAACATGTTCTTGATGCTGGTTTGAAGAACGGATTCGATCTTCAAATTGTGGCTGAAAATACCCGTGCCGCAGAATTTTCTGTTGATGAGGCCAAGGCCGATTACTATCCGCAACTGTCGCTACGGTTCGGGCAGGAATATGTCCATGTCTACGGAAAGTTCAACTCCGTTGTCTCAGTTGGCGATACTGTCTATTCCGACAGTACGTCCAAATATAAGCATTCCTTGGGATTTTACTTACAATACAATCTTTATGACTTTGGTCGACGCAGGTTAAGCGTTCAGTACGCCAGACAGAACGTTACGCTGACTGAGCTTCAAATCCGTCAGGCCCATTATGACACATCTATGCTGTTATTGGATCTGTATGCCAACGCCCTCAAGCTTCAAAAACAGATTGAAATTGAAGACAGAATTCTGAGCAACAGAAAACGGATCTTCCAATCAGTAGAACGTCTGCAAGTGGCGGGAAAATATAATGATCAACAGGTTGGTGATGCCGCGATCCTGCTTGCCAAAACGACGGCCCGTCTGGACAGTTTGAGTGTTGATTTTCAGAACGCCCTTAACACTATTTCTATTTATACGCGTCGAACCTATAAAAGTGGCACGATCTTAATGACCGATCTTAGTCCCTCTGACCACAAAGGGGATATTGAAATAGGGGTAGAGGCCTTGCCGCAAGCTCGTATCATCCAGCAACAGATTGAGCGTAAGGAGACCGAGTTGAAAATCGCCAAACGAGCACTGCTGCCGAGTTTTGATTTGCGGGGGAGCTTCGGTCTGTATGGCAGCGATGATCATAGTTACACCGATTCACTGGATCAGATGAGCAAGCGGGACGCCAGTGTCAGCCTGTCTTTGACCATGCCTTTGTTTGACGGGTTTGCTGCCGGCGCCAGGAAAAAGAGGTTACAGCATGAAATCTCCAGCCTTCGACTTGAAAAGAAAAAAGTGATGGCCGAACTGGATGCCAACCTGAAGAGATCGATAAATTCCTATCGATCTTTTTCCAGCCGTAAATCTGAACGAAATCATCACATGCAGCGGATCGATCAGCAAATATCCAACTTTACCCGTTTGTCAGAGCTGCAACTCACAGATCAGGTCACCCTGGCAAAAAGCATGATCGATCTCGATCAATATCAATTAGAGACATCCTTACAGCAAATTGATGCCGCTGCGGCTGCATTACAACTGTCGCTGTACAAGGAGGCGGGGCTATGAATTCGGCATTGATTGCCTTTGATGTTGTGGCACGAATCAATCAGGTCGATGTGGATATTCGGGCGATTGCCCGTGAATTCAGTCTTCAGGATCTGGTGTCGCCGCAGGAGTTGTTGAGAATTGCCGGGCGTTTTGACTTTTAAAGCAAAGTTGAAGACGTTTTTCAGTCGAAAAGTTGACCGATGGTTATCCTTTACCGGCGATCGCCGTAGGTGCACATGGAGACTATGCCGTTTTATTGAAGCGCAATAAAGAAACCGGTAAATGTTTGTTGTTTGATCCCCATGAAAAGCAGACGTCGAAAAAGTATTGAAGAGATCGAAGCTGATTACCAGCAATTCATTATCCTGAGCCATAAAAGATCAATTCGCAGGTGGTGTTCGGATTTCGCTGGTTTCTGCAGGAGATTATCAAGTTTAAACGGATTATCGGAGAGGTGCTGGTCGGTTCTTTTGTCGTTCAACTGTTCGGACTGGTCACGCCGCTGTTTACCCAGGTGATTCTCGACAAGGTGATCGTCCATCGCAGTCTGACCACCCTGGATGTGCTGGCGATCGCGTTTCTGGCCATTGCCGTGTTCGAGCTGCTTTTGAACATCGCTCGAAATTATATCTTTATCCATACCGCTCATAAGCTGGATGCCAAACTTGGGGCCAAACTGTTCAAGCATCTCCTTGCTTTGCCGTTTCGCTATTTTGAAGCAAGGCAGGTGGGGAATGTGGCAGCCCGGGTCAGGGAACTGGATACGATCCGCGAATTCATCACCAACAAAGCGGTCAGTGTTATCATAGACCTGTTCTTTTCGCTGGTCTTTGTCGCTGTCATGCTGCTTTACAGCGTTAAATTGACCCTGATTGTCCTTGGCTTTGTTTCCGTGATTGCTCTGCTTTATCTGATTATTACTCCCGAACTGCGAAGACGGCTGGAAGATAAATTCCAGATGGCTGCATCGTCCAATTCGTATCTGGTCGAATCGGTTACCGGTGTCCAGACGGTCAAATCTCTGGCCGTTGAAGGGACCATGCAGAACCGCTGGGAAGAGCATTTAGGGCGTTATGTCAGCTCTAGCTTTAATCTGGCCAACATGTCGAATATCTCCGGTGCATTGTCTGGAACCTTGCGCCGTCTGATGACGATTTCAGTCCTGTATCTTGGGGTGAAAGCGGTTTTGCAGGGGGACTTGTCGATCGGCCAGCTGATCGCTTTCCAGATGTTTTCAGGCCAGTTTTCCGGTCCGGTCTTGCGCCTGGTCAATTTATGGAATGAATTCCAGCAGGCCTTGCTGTCGGTTGATCGCCTGGGAGATATCCTCAACCATCCGCAGGAGGTCACCACCGACAAGGCGATCACCTTGCCCCAACTGAAAGGCTCTTTGAAGTTGGACCGTGTTTCCTTCAAATATTCCCCCGACGGTCCCAAAGTTTTGGATGATGTCTCTGTCATGATTCGACCGGGCATGAGCGTTGGTATCGTCGGTCGCAGCGGCAGCGGTAAAAGTACTCTGGCCAAGTTACTTCAGCGGCTCTATATCCCCAATGAGGGGCGATTTATATCGATGAAATCGATGCCCGTCATCTCAACCCTTCTGGTTGCGCTTTAACATCGGAGTCGTGTTGCAGGAAAACTATCTCTTCAGCGGGACTATCCGCGACAATATCGCTCTTCCCAAGCCGGATGCGCCGATGGAGTTGATCATTCAGGCTGCACAGATTGCCGGTGCGCATGAATTTATCGCCCAGTTGCCCGGCGGCTATGACACACCGGTCAGCGAAAGAGGTTCCTCCTTATCGGGTGGACAGCGACAGCGGATCGCCATTGCCCGGGCTCTGATCACCAATCCACGTCTGTTGATCTTTGATGAGGCGACTTCGGCTCTTGACTACGAGTCCGAAAAGATTATCCAGAACAATATGAAAGCGATTAAAAAAGGACGGACAACAGTGATCATCGCCCACCGCCTGGCGACCATCAAGGAGTGCGATGTGATTCTCGTTCTGGAAAAGGGGACATTGGTAGAATCAGGCAGCCATGAGCTGTTGATGCAGCAGCGTGGCTATTACTACAACCTTTCGACGCAGCAGGGTTGATATGTTGACCAGAAAAAATCAGATGATCGCCATGAGTTCAAGCCTCTCCTGGTTGAAATTGAAGAACGCCCAATAACCCTCTCGGTCGTACTATCTTCTGGATTGTGATTGCAGCAATGACCTTTACGTCTCTATGGATGTTTTTCGGTGAGGTTGATGTTGTCGTCACCGCTCGTGGCAAGGTGATTCCGACCGGTGAAGTCAAGGTGGTTCAACCGCTCAATAGTGGTGTTGTGACAAGCATACTGATTCAGCCGGGCGATTATGTCGGCAAAGGGCAGCTGTTGATGGAGATCGACCCCTCCGATGTCGATCCCGAATTGGAGTCGATGCATGCCGATTATAAACAGGCTGGTCTGGAAATTAAGAGGATCGATGCTCTGCTGGAAAACCGGCCCTTCGACCTGAACGGACAGGACTTTGATGCCGAAATACTCAGGGTTCAACATCAAATTTATCTCGCCGAAAAGAAGCGCCTCGACAAACAAATTCAGGTGAAACTTGGAGCCCTGGCTCAACAGGATGAGCGCTTGGCCGCGGAGAATAAGGTTCTTGAGCAGGCCAGATACATGGCAGGGTTGCTGGCTGAAAAACTGAGGCGATTGACGTCTGTGCAGGATATTATCAGTCGCGATGAGTATGAGCAGGCGGAGAGTGAGGCAAAGGGGTATCAAACGGAAATTCAGGCTTCCGGGCATCGTATTGCTGAAATATGGGCGCTTAAGGAGCAGACGAATCAGGAAATTTCTTTCCTCAAGGAAGAGTATCGAACACGTCTGTTAACGGATTTGGCGGAGAAGAAACAGCGCTATTTGTACTTGCAGGCAAAAATCGAAAGATCTCAGTTCATCAGCACCCGACAGCAGATTACTGCTCCGGTGGATGGTTATGTGTCTCAACTTTTGTTTCACACCATTGGCGGTGTTGTGACTCCGGCAGAAAACTGGCCTTCATTGTTCCGACTCATTCTCCGTTGTTAATCAAGGCATTGCTTTTGAATAAGGATGCCGGCTTTGTTACAGATGGGATGGATGCATCCATTAAATTGATACTTTCAATTTCCAGAAGTACGGAACAATCGCGGGGAAGGTTATTCAGGTGTCTAAAGACAGTATAGAAGATGAACAGCTCGGTCTGGTTTATGAAACCTATATCGCTCCGCAGAGCAGTACCTTAATGGTGAATGGTGTAGAAACACCGATTTCAGCAGGAATGAGCGTAACGACGGAAGTGAAGGTTGGAAAGCGGAGGATTATCGAATTTTTCCTCTACCCGCTGATCAAGTATCTGGATGAAGGTGTCAGTGTGATGTAGGCGGAAGAAAGCTGTCAGGCTCTCTTCCGCTATTTCAAATTTGAAAACTCAAATTTCGAATAAAGCTCTACAGTCCCGCTTCTTTCGCCAGCTTTTCCCAGAAGGGAAGACTGCGCTTGATCATGTCGTCTTCAACACAGTAGGCGATGCGGAAATAGCCGGGTGCGCCGAAGCCTGCGCCTGGAACGAGCAGGATGCGATACTTTTGGGCCATGCGAATGAATTCCATCTCATCTTCGAGCGGCGATTTCGGGAACAGATAGAAACCGCCCCCCGGCTTAACCACCTCAAAGCCAAGTTCGGTCAGCTTGTCGTAGAGCATGTCCCGCTTGACCCGGTATTCGTCGATATCGACGCTGGCGCGCTGCAGGTTCGTGACCAGACGCTGCATCAGGGCCGGGGCATTGACGAAGCCGAGGACACGGTTGCAGAATACGGCACCTTCGATGAACAGTTTGACATCGTCCATATTCGGGTTGGCCGCCAGGTAGCCGATGCGGTCGCCCGGCAGGGCCAGATCTTTGGAGTGTGAGGTGACGATAACCGAATTTTTAACGCAGTTAAAGATGCAGGGCACCTCTTCGCCGAAGCTGATGCGGGCGTAGGGTTCGTCGGAGATGACGACGATGGTTGTGCCCAGCTCTTTTCCTTGGCGGCCAGCATCCGCCCCAGTTTTTTAAGCGTTGCTTCTGGGTAGATAACGCCGGTCGGGTTGTTGGGTGAGTTGATGATAACCGCTCTGGTTCTATCGCTTACAGCGGAGGCGATCGCGTCAAGATCGGGTTGAAAATCGTCTTCAGTAACAACTTCGACCGGAATGCCGCCCTGATTGTCGATGTAGAACTTGTATTCGACAAAGAAAGGGGTCAGGATGATGACTTCATCGCCCGGGTTAAGCAGAGTTTTGAGCACGACATTGAGGGCGGCACCGGCACCGCAGGTCATGATGACCTGGGCTCCGCTGACAGGCAGCCGGCTTTTTTCGGCAATGACCTCGGCTACGGCGGCTCTGGTTTCTTCGTAACCGGCGTTGTTCATGTAGCGGTGCATTCCGGGAACCGGGTTGTCCGCCAGTTTTTTCAATTCCTGTTGGAGTTCTTCCGGTGGTTCCACGGTGGGGTTGCCGAGAGTGAAATCGTAGACGTTCTGATCGCCAAATTCCGCTCTGAGAGCAGCTCCCTCTTCAAACATTTTACGAATCCACGAAGCACGCTCGATAAAACTGCTGATTTTGCTGGCAATAGGCATATTGAGTTCCTTGAGTCTTTGAATGATTGACACGTATTTTTTTCAATCGTTCGAGTTTAGCTTCGGGCGAGGGATGCGTCAAGGCGCTTGATCTGTTATTGTTTTGCCTTCAGGAAATTGATTTTTGCCATCGATTAGGCTACATTCCAGCTTCATTTGCTGAACAGAAAGAGTATTGGTATGAAAGAAGATCCGTTGAGCCATCTGCGCGACCAGATCGACCAGATTGACAACAAGATTCTTGAGCTGTTGAATAAGCGGGCTGAAGTGGTTACCTCAGTCGGTAAAGCCAAGGAGGGAGCAGCCAAAACCTTTTACGTGCCCAGTCGTGAAAAGGCAATTTACCAGCGTCTGACGGAGTTGAACCCAGGTCCTTTTCCCAATGAGGCGGTGTGCAAGGTCTTTCGCGAAATTATTTCAGCGTCGCTGAATATGGAACTGCCGATGCAGGTTGCTTTTCTGGGGCCGCAATCGACTTTTACCCATATGGCGGCGATGGAGCAGTTCGGCTTGTCGGCCCAGCTGGTTCCGCTGAAGAGCATTCCGGCCGTTTTTGAAGAGGTTGAGCGCGAGCGTGCTCACTACGGGGTCGTGCCGGTTGAGAATTCGACCGAAGGGGTGGTCAACCACACCCTCGACATGTTCATCGGTTCGGATATGCAGATCATCGCTGAGATCATGCTGGAAATTTCCCACAACCTGTTGTCAAAAGTGGCAATATCGATCAGATCAGCAGAGTTGTTTCTCACCCTCAGGCGTTGGCTCAATGTCGTCACTGGTTTGAAGAAAATCTGCCTGATATTCCGCTGGTAGATGTGGCCAGTACGGCCGCCGCGGCTCAGTTGGCCGCCGAGGATGAGACCGTTGCCGCCATCGCCAGCCAGGCGGCTGTCGTACAGTACGGTCTGCAGATTGTTAAGGCCAAGATCGAAGATAATCCGAACAATTTCACCCGCTTCCTGGTGATCGGCAAAAAGACTCCGGAAAAGAGTGGCAACGATAAAACGTCGATCATGTTCAGCATCAAAGATGAGCCGGGGATCCTGTATCGCATGCTCGAACCGTTCAGTAAAAGGCAGATCAATCTGGTTAAGATTGAGAGTCGACCGGTTAAGCAGAAGGCCTGGGAATATATCTTTTTTCTCGATCTGATCGGCCATGTAGAAGATAAAGCTGTGTCTACGGCTATTGAAGAATTGCGCAAGCACTGTCATTTCCTCAAGGTTCTGGGGTCTTATCAGGTGGCCCGGAATGACAGCAGTGGAGAGGAAAAAAATCGTGGCTGATAGTGTTTTAATCCCGCGTCTGGCAGTCATCGGGGTTGGTCTGATCGGGGGGTCGTTGTCCCTGGCATTAAAAGAAGCAGGAGCGGTCGGTGAAGTGGTCGGTTGCGGTCGTGGCAAGCCGAACCTGGAAAAAGCTGTCGAGCTGGGTGTTATTGACCGTTACACTCGCGATCCGGTCGAAGCGGTCAAGGATGCCGATATGGTTTTCCTGGCCACCCCGGTCAAGACTCTGGGGCGGGTTACGGAAGAAATGCTCCCGGGACTTAAACCGGGAGCTGTTATCACTGACGGTGGCAGCGTCAAACAGGACGTGATTAACATGATTGAACCGCTGATTCCGCAGGGAATCCATTTTGTTCCGGGCCATCCGATTGCAGGAACAGAAAAAAGCGGTGCGGAAGCCGCTTTTCCGACCCTCTACCAGGGTAAACGTTGCATCTTGACACCCACTGAAAACACCCATGACGGAGCTCTCGAGCTGGTTTCCCAGATGTGGCGCATTGCCGGAAGCGAAATTGTAATCATGTCGGTTGAAAAGCATGATCGGGTTTTAGCCGCCATCAGTCACCTGCCGCATATGGTCGCCTATTCGCTGGTCAACGCGGTTGGCTCATACGACCAGTACGAAGAGAATATCCTTGAATATTCGGCCGGTGGTTTCAGAGACTTTACCCGCATCGCATCGTCCGATCCGGTTATGTGGCGCGATATTGCTGAAACCAACCGTGACGCACTGCTGGAGATGATGGAGCAGTTCGAGCAGTTTTTCTCTCAGCTAAAAGTTGAAATTGCCGCCGGGCGGGGAGACAAGATGTTTGAATTTTTCCTGCGTTCGAAGCAGTTGCGTGACGCTATTCTCTAATTCTGTTTCTTTATTAAGGTTTATGAATAATGAATTCTGTACAGAAAACGATACAATCGGCCCGAAAGTTGCGGGGTGAAATAACTGTTCCGGGAGATAAGTCTATTTCACACCGGGCGATCA
>LQAG01000321.1_pt1 | contig 15758 bp, 18 predicted proteins | sample 1535801 | NCBI WGS metagenome assembly LQAG01 (sample SAMN04331584, study PRJNA305678) | bioreactor metagenome | isolation source: bioreactor_3 inoculated with Wadden Sea sediment 1st replicate of a... | place: Germany:Bremen | reverse complement strand
CCTAGAATAAGAATTAAACGACTGCTTAATAAGAAGATCATAGGGCTGGGATCTCCCAGCCCTTTTCTTGTCCCAAGGTGAAACAATGATGCAAGGTCCTAAAATGGGAAAATGTAGTTGAAATTGTTTTTATAAAGTGACAAAGAATTCGTGACTTCTAAAGCTAAGACTTGATGATCTTTGCTGAAAATACACCATTTGGAAGCATGGAAAAAGCCGAATAAAAAATGATTGACACGCCTATTTCTTTGTGATAGGTTAAGTTAGTGATGTTACAGTGGTGTATGTTGTGCGTAGACACATACGGCATAGATTATATAAATACTAATAATCTTAGTTAGGAGGTGTCAGGATGAGAGTGAAAATCACGATGGCATGTACAGAGTGCAAGAACAGAAATTACAACACGACGAAGAACAAGAAGACGACTCCAGATCGTGTTGAAATGAAGAAGTACTGCAAATTCTGTAAGAAGCACACAGATCATAAAGAAACAAAATAATAGCCCGGACGATTCGCGTGATTCAAATATGATTTGCGGTGTGTTTTGCTTGCCTAGCTTTCAAAACGCGTGCATATAAATAAGTGAATTTCCTGGACAATCCGAGCGGACAGCTTTGGAACGCAGACAAACAAAATCAATCCGAAGGATGTGAATGCAATGGCTGCACAAACAGATGTACAAAAGAAGGGGAACAAAAACTTCTTCAAAGGTGTACGTGCTGAACTTAAAAAAGTAACTTGGCCAAACAAGAATGAGCTTCTGTCATATACAACAGTGGTGCTTGTTATCTGTGGTCTTATGACGGCAGGCTTGTGGGTTGTGGATGCGGTATTTAACAACCTTCTAAAGTTGGTCATGTAACTTAGTATTGAACATGGGGAGGGCGGCGTCTATCGTCATCTTATGATGGAGGGTAGGATCTATGTCTGAAAGAGAAGCGAAATGGTATGTTGTCCATACGTACTCTGGACACGAGAACAAGGTAAAAGCGAATATCGAAAAAATCGTGGAAAACAGAGGCATGGAAGACATAATCCTCGAAGTAGCTGTTCCCACAGAAGAAGTCGTAGAGATGAAAAACGGCAAAAAGAAAATCAAGTCTAAGAAAATTTTCCCGGGCTATTGTATCGTGAAGATGATCATGACGGATGAATCTTGGTATGTTGTTCGTAATACTCGCGGCGTAACTGGATTTGTTGGACCGGCATCGAAACCTATTCCGCTTACTGATCAAGAAGTGGTTAATATGGGCATTGAGGAAAGACAAGTTGTCGACATCGACGTTGTCGTTGGCGACATGATTCGAGTTGTATCTGGACCTTTTGATACCTTTGAAGGTGTCGTAGAAGAAGTTCATCCAGAAAAAACAATCTCTAAAGGTTCTGATATCAATGTTTGGCCGAGAAACGCCAGTAGAACTCGAATTTTCACAAGTTCAAAAGCTGTAATCAGCTTGAACATATATCAAATGTTATTTATCAAGGAGGTGTAACGCATGGCTAAGAAGGTTATGGGTCTGATCAAGCTTCAGATTCCTGCAGGTAAAGCTACTCCAGCTCCACCGGTAGGTCCTGCACTAGGTCAGCACGGCGTTAACATTATGCAGTTTACAAAGGAATTCAATGCAAGAACAGCAGATCAAGCTGGTATGCTTATTCCGGTTGTAATCTCAGTTTACCAAGACAGATCATTCTCTTTCATTACTAAGACTCCACCAGCGGCAGTTCTTATTAAGAAAGCTTGTGGTATCAAGTCTGGTTCTGGCGTGCCTAACAAAGACAAGGTCGCAACAATCACTCAAGCTCAACTTAAAGAAATCGCTGAGCTTAAAATGCCTGATCTAAATGCTGCATCAGTTGAATCTGCAATGCGCATGATCGCTGGTACTGCACGTTCTATGGGCGTTGTAGTCGAAGAGTAAGTTTCCGTCCTCGTGGGAGGATCGTACCGCTATTACCACAAAGGAGGTAAAGTAATATGGCAAAAAAGGGTAAAAGATACTCTGAAGTTGCTAAGCTAGTTGATCGTAGCAAGTCTTACGATGCTGCTGAAGCAATCTCACTACTGAAGCAAACTGCTAAAGCTAAATTTGACGAAACAGTTGAGCTTCACATTAAACTAGGTGTTGACGGTCGTCACGCTGACCAGCAGGTTCGTGGTGCAATTGTACTACCGAACGGTACTGGTAAATCTAAAAAAAGTTCTCGTAATTGCTAAAGGCGAGAAGGCTGAAGAAGCTAAAGCTGCAGGCGCGGATTTTGTTGGCGCTGAAGATATGATTCAAAAGATTCAATCCGAAAACTGGTTTGATTTCGACGTTCTTGTTGCAACACCTGACATGATGGGTCTTGTAGGTCGTCTAGGTCGTGTCCTAGGTCCTAAAGGTCTTATGCCTAACCCTAAGTCTGGTACAGTAACATTTGATATCGAAAAAGCTGTAAACGAAATCAAAGCAGGTAAAGTTGAGTACCGTCTTGACAAGACTAATATCGTTCACGTTTCGATCGGTAAAGTGTCTTTCGAAGACGAAAAACTTGCTGAAAACCTTAATGCACTAATGGAAGCTATCGTTAAAGCTAAGCCAGCGGCTGCAAAAGGTATTTACCTGAAGAGTGTTACAATGACAAGCACAATGGGTCCTGGTATCAAACTAAACCCAATTCAATTTTAATTATTTTTAAAATTAGTATTGACAATTATATAGTACCGCTATATAATATGCTTGTTTGAAAATGAATACACACCGTAGACAGTAGGTGCGTAAAGCTTAATTTCCTACCGAGGTATTGATAAATGCGTTCGTGAAACTATGTGCATGAGCCAGCCTCTCTACTTTGTCTAAAAAATAGAGAGGCTGTTTTTATTTATTGATGCCAGAAAACTGCTTTTTAAGGAGGTGGACTGATGTCAAGCAATCTAGATCGTAAGAAGGCGATTGTTGAAGAAATCAAAACAAAATTTGAAGGTTCTCAATCAGCAGTAGTTGTTGATTACCGTGGTCTGACAGTTGAAGAGGTTACTGAACTTCGTAATAAGTTCCGTGAAGCTAACGTTGAATACAAAGTTTACAAGAACAATCTTGTGAAAATTGCAATCAAGGATACAGCTTTCGAAGGCCTTGCAGCTGATCTAACAGGTCCTAATGCAATCGCATTCGGCCTTGAAGATGCTGTTGCACCAGCTAAGATCGTTAAGGATTTTGCAAAAGATCATGAAAAACTAGAACTTAAATCAGGCGTTGTTGAGAGCGTATACTACGACAACTCAATGATCATGGAAATCGCCAATCTTCCATCAAAAAGAAGAACTTATCGGCCGTTTCATGGGTTCTATCAAGGCTCCTGTTTCAAACTTCGCTTACTTCCTGACAAATCTTGCAGAGAAGAAAGAAGAAGAAGGCGCAGAAGCGTAATATTTTTATCAAATTGTAATTTACTGTTTAGTGAAACATATGTATATCGGAGGTGTTCGTAAGATGACTAAAGATCAAATCATTGAAGCGATTAAGGGTATGTCTATCCTAGAAATCAAGGAACTAGTTGAAGCATGTGAAGAAGAATTCGGCGTATCTGCATCTGCACCAGTTATGGTTGCTGGTGGAGCTGCTGGCGGAGCTGCAGAAGAAAAGTCTGAATTTGACGTTGTTCTTCAATCAGCTGGCGCTAAGAAAATCGGCGTAATCAAGGTTGTTCGTGAAATCACTGGTCTAGGCCTAAAAGAAGCTAAGGCTCTTGTTGATGGTGCTCCTGAGACAGTTAAAGAAGCAGTAGCTAAAGAAGAAGCAGAAGAAATGAAAGCTAAGCTTGAAGAAGCTGGCGCATCTGTAGAACTTAAGTAATTTTATTACGGTGTGTTCATTGCGACGGCTGGAAATGGAAACATTCCCGCCGTCGCTTTAATTTCAAATCCCAAATCTTCGATTTGGATATGTAGTTTACTCCCTGAACGAAGTGAAGAGAGTGTCTTCCTAACTGCCCGAAGGGCAATTGAATCCCAAATCTTTCGATTTGGATATGTAGTTTACTCCCAGAACGGAGCGCAGCGAAGTGAAGAGAGTGTCTTCCTGACTGCCCGAAGGGCAATTGAATCCCAAATCTTCGATTTGGATATGTAGTTTACTCCCTAAGCGAAGCGCAGTGCAGTGACGAAATATTTCCTCGGAATGTTTTTACTGCAAAAGCAGGACGTGTCTGGTGATGAACATATGAGCACACAGCAATCTTCGTAAATGAAAAGGAAGAACTTTAGAAGGATCTGAAGTTCTATTTTTATGGCATGAATTCGTGGTAGATATTTACTTGGACGGGACAAGATTTGTCTAAGTAAATGCCCCGTCTAAGTAAATATTTATTATACATGACTTAGCCCGGATGATTCATGACGTTTATCCATGATTTGCAGCGAATTGACTTTGACTTGCTGCATGAATACTCTAAAATCAAGTCATTTCAAATATCTTGCATATCAAAATAAATTCTAGCAATAATCCGGACATAAATTGAAAGTATTGAAGAATACTATTGACACGATAATCCAAGTGTAGTATCATTTTATAATGCCATACGTATGTAAAGTTGATCGTTTAAATCGGGGACATATCGCTTTTTTGGCGTTTTTTTGTGTTTCGATGGGCGACTTTATGTATAAGTATATATAGTGCCCTTACGTGTTTGAATGCAGGTCCCGAAGATCTAATGTGGGAGAGTCAGGAAACACGGGGGACGGTTTGTTTGTAGGTTAAGGGAAGTCTCCCTAAGAAATATCAAGATGAATTTTCATCCACGGAGCCTTTAATTATTTAGCATGAGGGGTGAAGTTTGAATGCCACAGCCAGTACAGCTCGGTAAAGTTGAACGTATGAGTTTTTCTAGAATTCCTAAGATTCTGGATATGCCAAATCTTATTGAAATTCAGATGAAGTCATATGAATGGTTCCTAGAAAATGGCCTGATGGAAGCTTTTCAAGACATCTCGCCAATTCAGGACTACACTGGCAACCTAATCCTAGAGTTTATCGACTACGAACTTAATGAAGATCCTAAGTACGATGTCGAGGAATGTAAGGAGAGGGATGTCACTTACGCAGTTCCACTGAAAGTACAAGTTCGTTTCATTAATAAGGAAAGGGCGAAGTAAAGGAACAAAAAGTCTTCATGGGCGATTTTCCGCTGATGACAGACAAGGGAACGTTTATTATCAATGGTGCTGAACGTGTAATCGTTAGCCAGTTGGTTCGTTCTCCGGGCCCATACTACGATGTTAAAGTCGATAAGTCTGGATCCAACCTATACTCTACGACGGTTATTCCGAATCGTGGGGCATGGCTTGAGTACGAGACGGACTCAAACGATATTGTTTCTGTTCGTATTGACCGTACAAGAAAGCTACCAGTGACAGTTCTTGTAAGAGCCCTTGGTCTTGTTTCAGACCAGGAAATCATCAATTTCTTTGGTGAGGATGAGCGTCTGCTTAAGTCTTTAGACAAGGACAACACAACAACAAAGGCTGAAGCTTTGATCGAAATTTATAAGAAGCTTCGTCCTGGCGAACCACCAACAGTTGAAAGTGCGACAAGCCTTATCAACTCACTATTCTTCGATGACAAGCGTTACGACCTTGCCAAGGTTGGCCGCTACAAATTCAATAAGAAACTTGGTCTTCTGAACCGTATTGAGAAGGAAGTTCTTGCTGAAGATGTTGTTCACCCAGAAACAGGTGAAATCATCGCTGAAGCCGGCATTAAAGTTGAACGTGAACTAGCAATGGATATTGAAAATGCTGGCGTAAAGTCTGTTATCGTCCTTGGCGATGACGACAAGCCTGTCAAGGTTATCGGCAATCACTTTGTTGACTTTGACAAGTATGTACAAATTGAAGGTCTGCCTCGTATTGACCGTGCTTACTATCCAGTTCTTAAAGAAATCCTGGATACTTACACGGAAGAAGCAGATATTAAAGCAGCGGTTGAAGAGCGTTATAAGGAGTTAAATCCTAAGAACATCATTCCAGATGATATTCTGGCTTCAATCTCTTACATTCTGGGTCTTCCACACCGCATTGGTAACGTTGATGATATTGACCATTTGGGCAATCGTCGTATTCGTTCTGTGGGTGAACTGCTTCAAACCAGTTCCGTATAGGTCTTTCTAGAATGGAACGTGTCGTTAGAGAAAGAATGACAATTCAGGATATGGATGTTATCACGCCTCAGGCTCTGATTAATATTCGTCCGGTAGCAGCTGCAATTAAAGAGTTCTTCGGTTCATCACAGCTTTCGCAGTTCATGGATCAAACGAACCCACTTGCAGAACTAACGCACAAGCGTCGTTTATCGGCTCTTGGTCCTGGTGGTCTTTCGAGAGAGCGTGCGGGCTTTGAGGTTCGTGACGTTCACTACTCTCACTACGGCCGTATGTGTCCTATCGAGACACCTGAAGGTCCTAACATCGGTCTAATCGGCTCTCTATCGTCATTTGCACGCATTAATGAGTATGGCTTCATTGAGTCGCCATATCGTCGTGTGGATAGCGAAACAGGCGTTGTGACTGGTAGGATTGATTATCTGACTGCAGATGTTGAGGAAAAATGTGTTGTTGCACCAGCGATTGAGCCACTTAATGACGACATGACCTTTGTCAATGACAGGGTTGTTGCGCGTCGTCATGCGGACATTGCTGAATTCCCAAGCACGCAGGTGGATTACATGGAAGTTTCTGCACAGCAGATGGTTTCTGTGGCAACTGCGATGATTCCCTTCCTTGAAAATGATGATGCCAACCGTGCCCTCATGGGTTCCAACATGCAGCGTCAAGCGGTACCGCTAGTGAAGGCCCAAGCGCCTATCATCGGTACAGGTATGGAAGGTATTGCAGGCCGTGACTCTGGCGTCGTAAGAATGGCAAAAGAGGACGGTGTGGTTGATTATGTATCTGGTGACCGCATTACGATTCGTCATAATGATGGTTCAAAAGAACATCACAACCTATTAAAATTCAAGCGTTCAAACCAGGGCACTTGTATCACACAAAGACCACTGGTTGACAAAGGTCAGATTGTTAAAAAGGTGAAGTGATCATGGACGGTCCATCCACGGAAATGGGTGAAATCGCACTTGGCACAAACCTACTGATCGGCTTCATGACATGGGAAGGCTACAACTATGAGGATGCCATCCTACTGAGTGAAGAGCTTGTACAACAAGATAGACTGTCTTCTATTCATATTGAAGAATATGAGTCAGAAGCTAGAGATACAAAACTTGGTCCAGAAGAAATCACGCGCGATATTCCAAACGTAAGTGATGATGCTCTTAGAAACCTTGACGAACGAGGAATCATTCGTATTGGTGCTGAGGTCAATTCTGGCGATATTATGGTTGGTAAGGTAACGCCTAAGGGTGAAACTGAACTGACAGCAGAAGAAAGACTTCTTCGTGCAATCTTCGGTGAGAAAGCACGTGAAGTACGCGATACATCACTTCGTGTACCTCATGGTGAAGCTGGTATCATTGTAGATGTAAAGTATTCACGCGTGAAACGGTGACGAGCTGCCTCCGGGCGTAAATGAGCTTGTTCGCGTTTACATCGCTAAGAAGAGAAAGATCCAAGTCGGTGATAAGATGGCCGGTCGTCACGGTAACAAGGGTGTTATCTCTCGTGTTCTACCGATTGAAGACATGCCGTTCCTGAATGATGGTACGCCACTTCAGATCGTTCTTAACCCACTGGGTGTACCTTCTCGTATGAACATCGGTCAGGTCCTAGAGGTTCACCTTGGCATGGCTGCTAAGAAGTTCGGATGGAAGGTTGCAACATCAGTATTTGATGGTGCGAAAGAGACTCAGATTATGGATCTGCTTGAAGAAGCAGGTTACCCTCGTAATGGTAAGATGACTGTTCGAGATGGCCGTACAGGTGATGCATTTGATAACCCTGTTACAGTTGGCTACATGTATATGCTAAAACTTCACCACCTTGTAGATGACAAGCTTCATGCACGTTCTACAGGACCATACTCACTGGTTACACAGCAACCACTTGGCGGTAAAGCACAGTTTGGTGGACAGCGTTTCGGTGAGATGGAGGTATGGGCACTTGAGGCCTATGGTGCGGCGTATACTCTACAGGAAATCTTGACTGTCAAGTCGGATGACGTTGTAGGCCGTGTTAAAGCATACGAATCTATCGTTAAGGGTGAAAACATCCCTGAACCTGGAATTCCTGAGTCCTTCAAGGTTCTTATTAAAGAACTTCAGTCTCTTGCGCTTGACGTAAAGGTTATGAGAGATGATGAAGGCGAAATCGCTATCAAAGAGTCAGACGAAGTGGAAGAGTCAAGCCTGGTTTCTAAAGAAGTGCTTGGAGAACAAGTACCAGGAACCAAAGACGAGTCTGATAACTTTGAACGTAAAGGATTCACGGTTGATTTCCTTAAAGAAGGCAACGAATAACTCTGATCGGAAGGGAGAGGTAGCCCTTGCTCGAATTTAACAATTTCGATTCAATTAAAATCGGTCTTGCTTCACCGGAAAAAATCCGTGCCTGGTCAAAAGGCGAGGTGAAGAAGCCCGAAACTATTAACTACAGAACACTTAAGCCGGAAAAAGAAGGTCTATTCTGTGAAAAGATCTTTGGCCCAACAAAAGATTGGGAGTGTCACTGTGGTAAATATAAGCGTGTTCGCTATAAAGGCGTTATATGCGACCGTTGTGGCGTTGAGGTCACAAAGGCAAAAGTACGTCGTGAGAGAATGGGTCACATCGAATTAGCTGCGGCTGTTTCTCACATTTGGTACTTCAAAGGTATCCCTTCTAAGATGGGTATCCTTCTTGACATGTCTCCAAGAGCGCTTGAAAAGGTTCTTTACTTTGCTTCGTACATCGTAATTGACCCAGGTGAAACATCACTAAGTTTCAAGCAGCTTCTAACGGAAAAAGAGTACTCAGACTACCGTGAAAAGTTCGGTAACGACTTTAAAGCGGCAATGGGTGCGGAAGCTGTCAAGGAAGTGCTTGACCTTATCGACCTTCCAAAGCTAGCAGAAGAACTTGCTGCAAAGCTGAAGGATGCAACGGGTCAAAAGAAGGTTAGAACGCTTCGTCGTCTTGAGGTTGTTGAGGCATTTAAAAAGTCTGAAAATAATCCAAGCTGGATGATTCTAGATGTTATTCCGGTTATTCCACCGGATCTACGTCCTATGGTTCAGCTAGACGGTGGACGTTTTGCGACATCGGATCTTAACGATCTGTACCGCCGTGTTATAAACAGAAACAATCGTCTAAAGCGTCTTCTTGAACTTGGCGCGCCAGATATTATTGTTAGAAATGAAAAGCGTATGCTTCAGGAGCTGTCGATGCGCTGATCGATAACGGTCGTCGTGGCCGTCCTGTTACTGGACCTGGTAACAGACCACTTAAGTCTCTGTCTGACATGCTTAAGGGTAAGCAAGGTCGTTTCCGTCAGAACCTTCTAGGTAAGCGTGTCGACTACTCTGGTCGTTCGGTTATCGTTGTTGGTCCTGAACTGAAATTCTACCAGTGTGGTCTTCCTAAGAAGATGGCTCTGGAACTTTTCAAGCCATTCGTTATGAAGAAGCTTGTTAAGGACGGATATGTACACAACATCAAGAGCGCCAAGCGTATGGTTGAGCGCGTCAAGCCTGAAGTTTGGGATATTGTTGAAGAAGTGATCAAGGAGCACCCAGTTATGCTGAACCGTGCCCCTACGCTTCATAGACTGGGTATCCAGGCCTTTGAACCGGTACTTATCGAAGGTAAGGCCATTCGTCTTCACCCATTGGTTTGTACAGCTTACAACGCCGATTTTGATGGTGACCAGATGGCGGTACACGTTCCTTTATCAGTAGAAGCTCAAGCGGAAGCAAGATTTATGATGCTTTCTGTTAACAATATCCTTGCACCTAAAGATGGTAACCCGATTACGACACCATCTCAGGATATGGTTCTTGGCGCTTACTACATGACTTTCGAAAAAGATGGCGAGCCTGGCGAAGGCATGGTCTTCAAGGACTACGATGAAATGATCATGGCTTATGAAAACAAGGTTGTAACACTTCACTCGAAAGTTAAAGTGCGTATGAAGAGTGCTAAAACAGGTGAAATATCACTTGTTGAATCAACGGTTGGACGTTTCATCTTCAACGAGCAAATTCCACAGGATATTGGCTTTGTTGATCGTGATGCGGATCCTTACTCGCTTGAAGTCGACTTCCTATGTACGAAGAAAAAACTTGAAGAAATCATCGCTAAGTGTTTTGCAAAGCATGCAAACACGGTGACAGCGATTATGCTTGACCATATGAAAAATATGGGCTTCAAGTATTCTACTCGTGGTGCGGTAACAGTTTCTGTTTCGGATATGGTGATTCCACCAAAGAAGAAGCAACTGATCGCAGATGCGCGTAAACTTGTAGACAAGTATCAGAATGCTTACCGTAAAGGTTTGATTTCTGAAGATGAAAGATATAAGAAGATTATCCAGACATGGACTCATACGACAGAAGATGTTACTGATGCCCTAATGGAAAATCTAAGTGATCTGAACAACATTAAAATCATGGCCCACTCCGGTGCCCGTGGTTCTAGAAACCAGATCCGTCAGCTGGCGGGTATGCGTGGTCTGATGGCCAATGCAGTTGGTAAGACTGTTGAGATCCCGATCGTTTCAAACTTCCGTGAAGGTCTTGGTGTCCTAGAATACTTTATCTCGACACAGGTGCACGTAAGGGTCTAGCCGATACGGCACTTCGTACTGCCGATTCAGGTTACCTAACACGTCGTCTTGTTGACGTGTCGCAGGATGTTAATGTTATCGTTCGCGATACAGATTGTGGTACAGATCAAGGTATCATCGTTAAGGCATTCATGAATGGCAATGAGATGATCGAACCATTCATTGAGCGTATTGTTGGACGTTTCCCTGCTAAGGAGTTCTACATCCTGAAACTGGTCAAGTTCTATGCGATACAGATACAATGATCTCTATGGAAATTGCTCAAAACATTGATGCTTCTGGCATCACTGAACTGGAAGTTCGTTCAGTACTGACATGTGACACTGATTACGGTGTTTGCTCGCATTGTTATGGTGTCAACCTAGCAAACGGCAAGCCGGTTAATGTTGGTGAAGCGGTTGGTATTATCGCGGCACAATCAATCGGTGAACCGGGTACACAGCTTACAATGCGTACTTTCCACACCGGCGGTGTTGCCGGCGGCGATATCACCCAAGGTCTTCCCCGTGTTGAGGAACTTTTCGAAGCACGTAAACCGAAAGGTCTTGCGGTTATTGCAGAACTTGCTGGTACAGTTTCCTTTAGAGAAACGAAAAAGAAAAAGAAGTTGTTATCACATCTGACAGCGGCGAAGTGGCATCAAGCCAATCGTTTTCGGCTCTCGCTTGAGAGTTGAAGCTGGTGATCGTGTGGAAGCTGGCCAAATGATTACAGATGGTTCTGTAAATCCACATGATATTCTTCGCGTTGTAGGGGTAAGAGGTGTTCAGGAGTATATTACTTCTGAAGTCCAAAGAGTTTACCGTCTACAGGGTGTTGATATCAATGATAAGCACGTTGAGATCATCATCAAGCAAATGCTTGGTAAGATGCGTGTTGACAACCCTGGTGACACGAAACTTCTTGAAGGTTCGGTGATCAGTGTTCGCGAGTTCAACATTGAGAACAAACGTGTTGCAGAAGAAGGCGGAGAGATGGCTACTGGTATAAGATCACTTCTTGGTATCACAAAGCGTCTCTGGCAACTGAGTCATTCCTATCAGCGGCATCTTTCCAGGAAACAACACGTGTCCTGACTGACGCAGCGATTAATGGCAAGGAAGACCGTCTGGTTGGTCTGAAGGAGAATGTCCTAATCGGTAAACTAATTCCTGCCGGCACTGGTATGAAGAAGTACAACGATGTGGCAATTCAAAAGCATGAGACCCTTCAGCCGGCTGAAGATGAATACAAAGTTCTTCTTTAACAAAAATAACATTGACAGCTGTAAAGGCTGGTGTTAGAATATTGAAGTGTGCCAATGGGAGCCCACGCCTTTTTGCGCCCTGAAGGAGGTTGTATTATGCCGGTTCAAGAGTTGCAAATACTTGATCGGGATCATCTGAAGATCGGGGTCAAGCAGTCATCAAGAGCGATAACTGAGGGTCGTGCCCTGAAGGTTTTCGTCGCGAGAAATGCTGAACAGCATGTGACGAGACACATAATAGAGCTGGCTGAAGCCGCTGATATTGAGATTGAATATGTCGAAAATATGCGCGTGCTGGGTCTAGCTTGCAAAATAGACGTTGGTGCTGCGACAGCAGTTATAACTAAATAAACTAATTTAAAAATGGAAGGAGGTGCATGGAATGCCTACTATTAATCAGATCGTTCGTAAGGGTCGTAAGCAGCAAGTTGAGAAATCTACTTCGCCAGCTCTTCAAAAGAACTTTTAATACACTTAAAAGACAGAACGTGGCACAGAGCGCGCCATTCAAGCGTGGTGTTTGTACGTCAGTTAAAACAATCACGCCTAAGAAGCCTAACTCCGCGCTTCGTAAGATTGCTAGAGTTCGTCTAACAAACGGTATGGAGGTTACTGCATACATCCCGGGTGTAGGTCACAACCTACAGGAGCACAGTGTTGTTCTTATCCGTGGTGGTCGTGTTAAAGACCTTCCGGGTGTTCGTTACCACATCGTTCGTGGTGTTCTTGATACAGCTGGTGTTTCTGATAGAAACCAGTCTCGTTCGAAGTACGGAGCGAAGAAGCCCAAGAAATAATAGCAATTAATTTAAGCAATAAACCACCTCTTCCTTCTAGCCATAGAAGGAAGGGGTTTTATCAAGTTTATATGGCGCCAACGACAATTCAACATTTTGTCGAGTACCGATGAAATCATTCATTGCAAGGAGGGAAGAGACGTGCCAAGAAAAGGTAATGTTCCTAAGAGAAAAGTTTATGCTGATCCTGTTTACGGATCTACAGTGGTAACAAAGCTTATCAACAACATCATGCTTGATGGTAAGAAAGGTACTGCTCAACAAATCGTTTACGGTGCATTTGAAATCGTAGCTCAAGAGACTGGTAAAGATGCTCTTGAAGTATTTGAAGCAGCTATTGACAACATCATGCCAGTGCTTGAAGTTAAGGCTCGCCGTGTAGGTGGCTCTAACTATCAGGTTCCTGTAGAAGTTCGTCCTGTACGCCGTCAAACTCTAGGTCTAAGATGGATCACAGAGTATACACGTAAGCGTGGCGAGCGTACTATGAAGGAAAAGCTAGCTAAGGAAATTATGGATGCAGCAAACAACACTGGTGCATCAGTTAAGAAAAAAGAAGATACACACAAAATGGCAGAAGCAAACCGTGCATTTGCACACTACAGATGGTAATAGCCAAAAGGCTACTACCGCTGTATGTTTGTTAAAGCATATTCCAATAGTAGAAATTCGTAAGAGAGAGGAGGATACACAATGGGTAGAGCTTTTTCGCTTGAAAAAACTCGTAACATTGGTATCATGGCTCACATCGATGCAGGTAAGACTACGACTACAGAGCGTATTCTTTCTACACTGGTCTAACTCACAAAATCGGTGAGGTTCACGACGGTGCTGCAACGATGGACTGGATGGAGCAGGAACAGGAGCGTGGCATCACGATCACTTCTGCTGCGACAACTTGCCAATGGAATGACACACGCATCAACATCATCGATACACCTGGTCACGTTGACTTTACAGTTGAAGTTGAACGTTCTCTACGTGTACTTGATGGTTCTTGTGCAGTTTTCTGTGCAAAGGGTGGCGTTGAGCCTCAGTCTGAAACAGTTTGGAGACAGGCTAATAAGTACCAGGTTCCTCGTATGGCTTTCGTAAATAAGATGGATATTACAGGTGCTGACTTCCTTCGCGTTGTTGGTATGATGAAAGATCGTCTCAAAGCGAATGCTGTTCCGATTCAGCTTCCAATTGGTGCTGAAGACGACTTTGAAGGAATTATTTCACTTCTAGATATGAAGGCAATTTACAACACAGATGACACTGGTATGGAGACGGAACTTCGTGACATTCCAGCTGATTACATGGAACAAGCTGAAGAATATAGAGCAGCAATGATCGAAGCAATCGTTGAAACTGACGAAGAGCTTATGATGGCTTACCTTGAAGGTGAAGAGCCAACAAAAGATCAGCTGGTTGCAGCGCTTCGTAGAGCGACAATCGCTAACGAAATCGTTCCTGTTTGCTGTGGTTCTGCATACAAAAACAAAGGTGTTAAGGCGCTTCTTGATTCGATTATCGACTTCATGCCAGCTCCGACTGACATCTCAGCAATCAAAGGTGTTACACCTGAAGGTGAAGATGATGATAGAGCTTCTGATGATAGCCTACCGTTCTCAGCACTTGCATTTAAAATCATGACTGACCCTTATGTAGGTAAGCTTGCGTTCTTTAGAGCTTACTCAGGTACGCTTGATTCTGGCTCATATGTATACAACTCTACAAAGGGCAAGAAAGAGCGTGTTGGTCGTATCATGCAAATGCATGCAGCCAAGCGTGAAGAAATCCCAACTGTATACTCAGGTGATATCGCAGCAGCGGTTGGCCTAAAGCATACAACGACTGGTGATACTCTATGTGACCAGGATCATCAAATCATCCTGGAATCTATGGAATTCCCAGAACCGGTTATCGAGGTTGCTATCGAGCCAAAAACTCGTGCAGGTCAAGATAAAATGGGTATCGCACTTGCTAAGCTTGCTGAAGAGGATCCAACGTTCCGTACTTATACAAACGAAGAAACTGGGCAGACAATCATCGCTGGTATGGGTGAGCTTCACCTTGAAATCATCGTTGACCGTCTTCTAAGAGAATTCAAAGTAGAAGCAAACATTGGTGCACCTCAAGTTTCTTACAAAGAGACAATCACTAAAGAAGTTGAAGTTGACTACAAGTACTCTAAGCAGTCTGGTGGTAAAGGCCAGTATGGTCATGTTAAGATCAAAATGAGTCCTAACGAACCAGGTGTGGGTTATACATTCGAAAATTCAGTTGTTGGTGGTTCTATTCCTAGAGAATACATCGAGCCATGTAACCAAGGCTTCAAGCAAGCTATGGAAAATGGTGTGCTTGCTGGTTTCGAAGTAGTTGATATTAATATTAATCTTTATGACGGTTCTTACCATGATGTCGATTCTTCTGAAATGGCCTTTAAGCTTGCCGCTTCTATGGCATTTAAAGAAGGTATGAGAAAAGGTGCTGCAGTACTTCTTGAGCCTGTATTCAAGGTTGAAGTTATTGTACCTGAAGAATACACTGGTGACGTTGTTGGTGACCTGAACTCTCGTCGTGGACAACTTGAAGGTATGGAAGTTGAGCATGGTGCTCAAACAATCCGTGCTTTCGTTCCGCTGGCAAACATGTTCGGTTATGCAACTGACCTTCGTTCTAAGTCTCAGGGCCGTGGTAACTACACAATGATCTTCGATCATTTTGAGCCACTACCTAAGAATCTTGCTGAAAAAGTAATGGAAAATAAATAATCACTGTAAAGCGGCGGTTGACCGCTGGTCGACCGCCATTACATAAGTGATTACAAACATAAGCTAAAATCCGTAATACGAGGAGGAATTTAAAATGGCTAAGGCTAAATTTGAAAGAAATAAGCCACACGTTAACATTGGTACAATTGGTCACGTTGACCACGGTAAGACAACTCTTACAGCGGCAATCACAAAAGTATT
>LQAG01000320.1_pt1 | contig 15758 bp, 19 predicted proteins | sample 1535801 | NCBI WGS metagenome assembly LQAG01 (sample SAMN04331584, study PRJNA305678) | bioreactor metagenome | isolation source: bioreactor_3 inoculated with Wadden Sea sediment 1st replicate of a... | place: Germany:Bremen | reverse complement strand
TTTCGGGACCTTTGCCAGGGAGTATCGGGAGGCGCAGAAGCTACCCCAGACCGCAAGTAGTGACTCCGTCAAAAGGTTAGCACCGAGCGACAAAGTTAAAGCAAACATGCATGAAGAGACAAAGGCCCTGCATGAAAAGCCTCCTCTTTCTACGCCTTCAAACGTTAGGGAAGAGATCATTGAGCTTGAAGCAGAATCATCTCCACCTGTTCAACGCGGATCCATTTTTATCGTGGGACCAACGAGTGTTAAGAAGGGTGAAATTATTGAGCTGAAAGTTATGGTCGAAGATGTCAGCGCTCTATCAAAGGCACCCTTATCTATCAAATATGATCCGTTAAAACTGACATTTGTAAATGCTATGGAGGGAATGTTCCTGGGGATGAATGGAAACTTAACCCTTTTTACCCAGACTTCTTTGCCAGATAAAGGGAAAGTTATGTTGATGGTCACACAGGTTGGCGATGCAAAAGGTGTCTCTGGCGAAGGAGATCTTTATCTGTTGAGGTTCAAAATTGATAATCCCGGTGAGGCTGTTGTCAGCGTTGTCGATGCGACCTTTATGGATGTTGATCAGCAAGATATCGCAGTTGATACAAAAGAGTATCGGGTCTCTATTTCAGCTGGGAAAGGAGGTACTCTATCGGATCAGTGATACTTCTACAGTGGCGAATCCGATACCAATATTTGTGCCGGGAAAGATGTTTATGATGTCTAAACTCAAGGTAATGAAATTGCTTTGGATGGGCATATTATAATGGATTGGTAGTAAAGAGGAATGGAAGTAGATTAACCTTCGGTCAACAACCTTCGGTCAACAAGCTTTTAACCTTGTTTGAATTGGCAGTTATGACGATATTGGCAATATTAACGGCTATTGCCATCCCAAGTTATAAACGCAGCCAGATAAAAGCTAGAGAATTGATTCTGGCAGAGGACTTGTATCAGATGAGACAAGCGATTGATGCCTTTATGCCGATTTGTAACGAATATCCAAGTCAATTAGTCAAATTAAAAGATAAGAAATACCTTAGAAAAATTCCCCGAGGTCCGTTTATACTAAAATAGTGCCAGTTGGGTCTGCAAAGAAGCCATTTTGCCCATAACGGAAAGATACGCTTAGATAGTTGCTTTGATGTGAAGAGTGGTCGTGATTTGGTTGGGTTGAATTGAATGGCAGTTGGCAACCGGGAAGGGTGGAGCATATATGAAACCGAAAAGAATTATTCTGGTCCGTCATGGCGAATCTCTTGGAAACGCTGAGCCAAATCACTATGAAACAACGCCGGATTATGCGCTTGATCTGACCGGCAAAGGGCGGGAACAGGCTTGCAGAGCCGGGGAGCAGATTGCTGACCTGATTGCTGACGAATCTGTCCGGGCCTATGTGTCTCCCTGGTATCGGACCCGTCAGACGCTCGAAGGTATCGCCGGCGTTCTCGGAGGACAGATTGTCCGCTCTACGGAAGATCCGCGGATTCGTGAACAGGAATGGGGTCATTTGCGGCCACTGACCGAATTGCGGCGACTGGTGAAAGAGAGGATTGAATTCAGTCCTTTCTACTATCGTATGCCGGATGGCGAATCGGGAGCCGATGTCTATGACCGGATCAGCACTTTTCTGGAAACCATGCACCGGGATTTTGAAAAAAGTTGATTTTCCTGAAAACGCTCTGATCGTCACCCATGGCATGGCCTTGCGGATTTTTCTGATGCGCTGGTTTCATTGGACGGTGGAGTATTTTGAACGTATCCGCAATCCTCACAACGCGGAAGTCATTGTTATGGAGCGGGGTGAGACCGGCTCCTACACGATTGTGACGCCGTTGAGGTTGAGAGAAACTTCTTCTTCTGAATAACCATTTTTAGCTGAATCGTGGATGGAAATCCTGTAACAGTCGTGGCTTGATCTTGCATATGCCGGGAAACGGCATCTTTCCTGTTGAGTCCGGCTGCTTTCAGGGTGACAGAGATGGTTACACCGTTTTTTTGATTGTATAAACATCATGAACCAGACTTAAGCGCTATAATTAACGAGGTGGAATAAGGCCGGCGTCAACCGGCACGTTGTGGACAAGGAGGAAAGGATGGAATTTTACAGCAATTGGGAATTAAAGATAAAACTATGGCGCCTCAACCGGTCTTGAATGGTTTAAAACGACTGATCAGGGAGAATTGGACGTTATCTCTCCGGTTGACGGTCAACGGATAGCCGGCGTTTACCTGGCTTCTGAGCAGGATTATGAAAAAGTCGTCGCAACGGCACAGAGCGCATTTAAGCAGTGGCGTTGCCTTCCGGCTCCGAAGCGGGGGGAGGTTGTGCGTCAGATCGGCCTCGAATTGCGTCAATACAAAGATGCTCTTGGTTCCCTCGTGTCTTATGAAATGGGTAAATCCCTGCAGGAAGGCAAGGGGGAAGTGCAGGAGATGATCGACATCTGCGATTTTTCCGTCGGACAGTCGCGTCAGCTTTATGGCTACACCATCGCCTCCGAGCGGGAGCATCATCGCATGTATGATCAGTATCATCCCCTCGGGACTGTCGGTATTATTTCCGCTTTCAACTTTCCGGTCGCTGTCTGGTCGTGGAATGCCATGATTGCAGCTGTTTGTGGCGATACCTGCCTGTGGAAACCGTCTTCCAAAGTGCCACTGACGGCCATTGCCGTACAGAATATCCTGGCACCGGTACTGCGGAACAATCATTTGCCTGAAGGGTTGTTCAGCTTGATTGTCGGGCGTGGTTCTTCTGTTGGAGAGAGACTGCTTAATGACAAACGGATTCCTCTGGTTTCCATCACCGGATCGACGGAAGTCGGGCGTCACGGAGCTGAAGTTATTGCCCGGCGTTTCGGTAAGGCGATTCTTGAGCTTGGCGGAAATAATGCCATTATCCTGACCCCCAATGCCGATTTGACCATGGCCTTGCCGGCCATTGTCTTTGGTGCCGTCGGGACCGCAGGGCAACGCTGCACGACCACCAGACGCCTGATTGTCCATGAATCGATTTACGCTAGGGTCAAAGAGGCTCTGGTGACTGCTTATGCCGGTCTGAAGATCGGAAACCCTCTGGATGAGAGTAACCACGTCGGTCCGTTGATCGATACTGCTGCAGTCAGCGCGTTCAAGCACGCCCTGAAACAGGTGGCTAAGGAAGGTGGTCGGGTCATTTACGGTGGCGGTGTGCTGGATGGTTCCGGCTATGAATCGAACTGCTATGTGGTGCCGGCTATTGCCGAAGTCAGGAACAGCTATAAGATTGTTCAGGAAGAGACTTTTGCCCCCTTGCTTTACCTGATTAAATACAGTGGTGATATTGAACAGGCCATGGAACTCCACAATGATGTTGTGCAGGGACTTTCATCGGCGATTTTCACCGAAAATTTACTCGAAGCTGAACATTTTCTTTCTGCCGCCGGCTCTGATTGCGGCATTGCAAACGTCAACATCGGAACGTCAGGTGCTGAAATCGGTGGTGCTTTCGGGGGGGAAAAAGAAACCGGCGGTGGTCGCGAATCGGGCTCCGACGCCTGGAAGGCATACATGCGGCGTCAGACCAATACCATTAACTATGGAAGAACGCTGCCGCTTGCTCAGGGGATCAAGTTCGATATCTGAGTGCGGTTTGTCGCAATGATGATTGATGTCATGGGAAAGGAGGATGGCGATGCCGGAAAATAAATTCCATACTGTCCTGGGCTTGGTAAGGTCGGCTCATTGGTCGCTTACATGCTGCACGAGACCGGATTCAAGGTTACCGGGGCAGATACTCAGCTGCGCGAAGATTTCCTTCACCGTTGAGTCATTGGATATCTGCAATCATGATGAGATGGTTCCTGTTTTAAATGGCTTTGACGCGGTCGTGTCCTGTCTTCCCTATCAGTTCAACCTGGAAATAGCGACCCTTGCCTGTAACCTCGGCATTCATTATTTTGATCTGACTGAGGATGTTCCGACAACCAAGGCCATTATCCAGATGGGTGGGTCGGCTACGGCTGTGATGGCTCCTCAGTGTGGACTGGCGCCGGGTTTTATCGCCATTGTCGGTGCGTCACTGGCGGCAAAACTGGAGACGATCCGCAGTATAAAGCTGCGAGTAGGGGCCCTTCCCAGTAACCCGACCGGTCTGCTCTCTTACGCTTTCAACTGGTCCGCAGAAGGTGTGGTCAATGAATATCTGAACGATTGCGAAGTGATTGAAAACGGTCAGCACAAATGGGTTTCCCCGCTGGAGTGGCTGGAGAAAATCGTCATTGACGGTATTCAGCTGGAGGCTTTTACGACTTCCGGAGGACTGGGAACCATGTGTGATACCTACGCCGGGCGGGTCGACAATCTGGATTATAAGTCGATTCGTTATCCGGGCCATGCCCAGTTGATGAATTTTTATTTTCATGAACTGCTCATGCGCGAGGATCGGAAGAGGGCCGGCGAAATTCTGGTTCATGCGAAACCGCCGGTCAGTGACGATGTGGTTTACATCCATGCCTCGGCAGAAGGGCGTGAGCAGGGGCGGCCGGTCCGGGAGGAATTTGTCAGAGCCTATCGACCAATTGAAATTGCCGGTCGCCGGTGGCGCGCTATCTCCTGGACGACGGCGGCATCGGTCTGTGCCGTCATTGAGCTGGTCAGTCATGGGCTTTTGCCGGACAGGGGATTTATCAAGCAGGAAGAGATCGATCTGAACCAGTTTATCGCTACGCATAATGGACGGCTATACTCCGGCTGTCGGCACGACGATCGCGCTTCAGGCGGCTGATTTGTCCATGGGTCGAACGACCCTGTTTAATATTTTTATTCTGAACCTGAGGTTCTAAAAAGATTGAAAGGTTTGTTATGGTTGTCAATGATGTTCACCTGATCTATTTTTCTCCAACCGGGACAACTGAAAAAGTGCTTGACGCTGTGGCTGAGGGATTGCGTCCGCAGATGGTCACTCGGCACAACTTGACCTATTCATTAAAGCCATGTGAACAACGGATTGAAGGCGGTATTGCGCTGATCGGTGTCCCTGTCTACGCCGGCCGGGTGCCGGAATCAGCCCTTGCCCGCCTGACCCGATTTTCGGCCCTTGATGTACCGGCTGTCCTGATCGCCTTATACGGTAACCGTGAATTCGAGGATGCCTTGGTCGAGCTCAGGGATATCTGTACGCAGAAGGGGTTCAACGTTGTTGCTGCCGGAGCTTTCATCGGTGAGCACTCCTACTCAACACCGGATTATCCCATTGCGGCCGGTCGGCCGGATGCCGATGATTTGGCGCAGGCCGAGAGCTTTGGCCAACAGATTGCAAAGAAACTGGTCCAGGGTGATTACACTCAACCTGAAATCGATGGCCAGGTGCCATACAAAGAGAGAGTCAAATTCGGTGGAGTTGCGCCAGAGACCGATGCTGAGGTCTGTGTCCTGTGCGGCCAGTGCGCCACGGCCTGCCCTGTTCATGTTATCCGTGTCACAGATGAGGTGACAACAGAAGCACAGAACTGCATCATGTGCTCTGCCTGTCTCAGAGTTTGTCGACCTGGGGCCAGACAGTTTGTTCATCCTGTGATCGGAGAGCGGCGGGAGCTGTTGGTGAAAACTGTTCACCCCAAGCAACCGATACTATTTATCTGATGGCTTGTGTAATAGCGCAGGAGCGGGTGCGATTCTGAAAGCTCTATCCCGCCTGAGCAGAAAGATTTGTCACTGAGGGCATCGTCGTGTGTTTTTCTTTTTAGCAGGTTAATTCCATAAGGCTTCCGCTACGCTCTGAAATACCTTCGCTCCGGGCGACCGATTGTTCCATACTCAATATCAATCTTCAGGAATCCAGTTGAAATAAGGTATTCCAGGTATTTACGTGCGGTTGTCCGGCTGGCACCGATCATTTGACCCATCTCCTCGGCATTGATCCCTTGCTGTGGCGATACGTCGAAAGCAGCGACGATTTTATCCAACGTCAGAGGATCGATTCCCTTCGGCAGATTTTGCTCTTTGGGGGAGGAGGATGCCCGTGTCGCGTGTTTAAAAAACTGGTCGACGTCTTCCTGATTCATGTCATTCAGTTTTTGCAGCTTGATCCAGTGTTGCCTGTAGTTACCCAGGGCTTCTTCAAAGCGTTCAAAAAAAACCGGTTTGATCATGTAATCAAAAACGCCGCTACGCAGGGCATTGTGAAGCAGTTTGATCTCTTTTGCCGCCGTTATCAGGATAACATCGCAGTCGGAATGCTGCGTTCGTAGCTGGTCAAGAAAATCCATCCCGTTACCATCGGGAAAATAGATATCCAGGAGAATCAGGTCCGGCTCTAACGCTGCGACCATTTCGGGGGCATCGGCCAGTAAGTTGACGACACCGGTGACGGTGAAGCCGGGCACCTTTCAACGTACAACTGGTGCGCCTTGGCAACCTTAAGATTGTCCTCAATAATAAGAACCTCAATGGTATTCATATGGATTCCTTAGGTTTCGGAATGTCGATGATAAAGAGTGCTCCACCGATATCCGCTGTTTGAATACTGATGCCGCCCTGTAACGTTTTCAGGGTTGTGCTGACCAGATGTAAACCGTAACCGCGCTTTTCGCCTTTTTATTGGACACCCCTCGCTCAAAATGCTGTGGCGCATGGACTCCGGAACCCCGCTACCGGAATCGGCAATTTCAAAGATGAGATCATTGCCGAAATCACTCATGAACAGGTCAACCCTTGGAGGCCGTTCACCCGCCAGAGCGGCGTCAAAGGCATTATTAAGGACATTGCCCAGAACGGTCACCAGCTGATTACGGTTGAGGTCGTTGGGAATGTCAAGAAGCTGGCTTTCCGGGTCGATGTTGAATTCAACCTTGAGCTCCGAGGCATGCATATATTTACCGATAATAAACGATGACAGGGTCGGATCGGGAACCGCATCAGTTAAAAACGTACCAGCAATCGGTGTCCGGTGGTCTCTTCGGCGATAAAATCGAGGACTTCGTCGTAGGCCTCCATTTGTACCATGCCGACGATGGCATGCAGGCGATTATTGTATTCATGGGTCTGGGCGCGCAGCATATCAGAATAGGTTTGAACCTGACTCAACTCCCTGGCAATCAGGTCGATTTCATCTTTACGGCGAAAGGTAGCCACGGCTCCATGAATCTGACCGTCATGAAGAATCGGAACCATATTGAATATAAGGCCGATTCCAAGGACGACGACTTCCTGATTTAAAATGCCTTCCCCGGTGCTGAAAACAGTTGAGAAGTCGATCTGGGGGAAAATTTCATCAATCGATTTTCCCAGGACTGCGGCACTCAGCTGCTCAGAGGCTGCCTGGTTGAGCAGGGTGATCGTTCCGGATTCATCGGTCGCGATAATCCCTTCACGGATCGATGCAATGATTGCTTCACGCTCCTGAAACAGGTTGGCAATTTCATCCGGTTCAAGCCCCAGGGTTGCCCGCTTGACTCCCCTGGCGATCAGGATTGCGGCTCCAAGACCAAGGGTGATGAAAATCCAGATGTAAAACAGCTCTTTTTCCAGGTAGCCGCGAGTGACCTGGCGCACATTTTCGACCAGGTAACCAACCGAAACCATACCGATAATGTTGAGATTCCGGTCGAAGATAGGTGCATTGCCGTTGATAATCGCTCCGGCCTCACTGAGCGTTTTGGACAGGTAGGGACGTCCGTGCCTCAGCGCCCTGGATTCTTCCGGTTTGACATAGGGCGAGCCGATCTGTTGCCGATCTGTATTTGATATCTGGATGCCGTTGCGGTCAGTGATGACGATTGACGTCGCCTCCGCATTCAGGCGGATCGACTCCGTCAGACTCTGCAGGGTGCCGAATTCGTCCATGCCGAAAACGATCAGTTTCAGTTCCGGCATCAGGGCGATATGTTCAGCCGCCTGAAGAGCCCTTTTTTCGGTCTGGTGCTCGACGATGTCGTAAATCATGCGTGAGAACAGAATTCCGATGGACAGCAGCTGAAAAGCGACCAGCAGGATCACAACGAGAGCTACGGAATCGAGCAGTTTTCTCGGTTTTAACCTGTCGCGGAGGCGTTCGAGCTCAAATCTCATCGATTTTTGTCCCTCCGGCGTTTTGTCAATTGAGGTAACAGAAATAGAATCACACTGAGAATCCAGAGAATTTTGCAGGTTGAACTGTCGAACAGGATCTGCAGCTCACCACCACTGATCGAAAGGGCTCTGCGCAGGTTGTTTTCCAGCAGTTCTCCCAGCACGAAGCCGAGTAACAGGGGGATGAGCGGGTAGTGATATTTTTGCAGCAGGTAGCCGAACAGCCCGAGGATAAAAATCAACAGCAGAGAAAAATTACTGGCATGGACAGAAAAGCCTGAAATAAAGGCTAAAACCAGAAAGCATGATACCAGAATCTGGCGTGGGATGGCATGGGCTTTGATGAAAAATCCGGCCAGAAACAGGTTGATCGCCAGCAGAAGCAGATTTGCTATCGCAGCTGTAGCGATAATAATCCAGATCAGCTGGTCATGTTGTTTGAGCAGATTCGGGCCGGGGGTGATATTATAGAGCAGCAGCGCTCCGAGCAGAATAGCACTGGTTCCGCTGCCGGGGATACCGAGGCTTAAAAGGGGTATCATGGTGCCGCCGGTGACAGCATTGTTCGCCGTTTCCCGAGCGAGGAGCAGTCTGCGTTTGCCCGGTTCCTGATTGTGTCTGCTACGGGCCAGGCGTCGTTCTATCTTTTCGCTCAGGGAGCTTGCGACCGCTGTTCCGCAGGCCGGGAGCATGCCGATCAGAAAGCCGCTTACCGCGCTGCGGAGCAGCACCGCTTTGCTGGCCATCAGCTTTTTCCAGTCGGGTCGGGCGGTTTTTAAGTTAGGCCGGGAGGAAGGATGATCCGGACTTTCCATCAGGATGAAGATCTGGCTGACCACGAAGAGGCCGATCACAACGGTTGTGAATTCAATTCCGTCGTAGAGCTGCGGGTGCCCCAGGGTGAAACGCAGAACTCCAGTGGTTGAATCAATACCAACAGTCGCCATCATCAGGCCGAGACAGGTGCTGACCACTGTTCTCGCCGGAAAGTCTCCCGTGTTGATCGCCAGAGCGGAGAAAGCAAAAATGATTAAGGCAAAATATTCGGCCGGGCCGAAACCTGTTTTCAGCAGATTGAGCAACGGCATGATCATAATCAGGCCGATCACCGCAATCATCCCACCGAAAAAAGAGCCGAAACAGGTTAAGGTCAAAAGTGACGAAATATCGCGCTTGTTGCGATTCTCCGGGATGGTCGAAAGCGGTCACCATAGGTGCAGCCATGATAGATGGTCAGCAGAAAGATCAGCACCGATTCGACTGGAAGTTTCAGCGCATAGGCAATGGGAGTCATCAATGCGACGGCATGGATCGCCCGGATTCCCGGCAAGGCCCCAACCAGAGTCCCAAACAGGGCCCCGAGCACAATCAGGCCCAGGTTGAGAGGGATGACAGAGGTCTGAACGCCTTGCATCAGTCCGGCCAGAAAGCTCATATCAGCCGCTGCCATAGCTGAACAAGGACCCCAGGGGGAGGGTGATCTTGAGGATAAAGTTGAATAATCCGTAACCGCTCACCGAAACCAGCAAGGCTGTCATCAGTGCCTGCATCCATGAGCATTGGAACAACCTGGAGAGCATGTAGATACTGATTGTCGTGGCCAGCAGAAAACCGAGAACGGACCAGGTGAGCTGGTAGAAGAGAATAATTGCTGTGAGCTTGAGCAGGCGGTTCGTGAACAGTCGTTGAGGCTTGTGGTCTCTGAGAGGTCGTACTAAAAGAATCAAAGACAAAACCACAAGCAGCACGGCAAGGGCCATGGGAACCGGTCGGGGGCCGAGTGGATCGTAGGCAAATGGAACCTTGATGGCGGATACGGCCAGTCCATAGAGCAGAGCAGTCAGAAGCAGAAAAAGGCTGAACAGGCGATCATTCTTCATTAATGAGTCCGATATCAATGGCTGTTTGCTGATGGCGCCTGATGGTTGTCCGGACATAATCATCGAACTTGTCTCCAATCATGAAAAGGGAAACAGTCCCATCTCTTTACGCTGTTGGATAAATTCCTCGGTTTTAACCAGCCGGCGGAATGTATTGACCCACCAGTTGTATGCCTCATCGCTGACGTTCGGGCCCATATAAAACCGCGCCAGATCCGCCAGTCGACAGGGTATCCCTGTTCGGCTGCCGTCGGGACGTCAGCGAGCTCTCCAGGCAGGCGCTCAGGGGCCAGAACGGCCAGAATTTTGACCTTTGCTTTTCCCCGCAAGCTGTGGATTTCTGAAACATCGCCTGAAAAGACCTGTATATAACCTGCCGAGAAGGCTGAAAGGGCTTCACCTCCTCCTTCAAAGGCAACATAACTGATCGATTTTGGATCGATACCGGCTTCTTTCATTAACAGGGCAAATTTCATCCAGTCCTGGCTGCCGACCGATCCGCCGCCACCGATAATCACCTTGTGCCTGTTTTTCAAAGTGGCAATCAATTCGTCCAAACTGTTCCAGGGGCATCGGGCCGAACAGCTATGACACCGTAATCCGTGCCGATGGCGCCCAGCCACCGCACCGCATCGACATCATAACTGCCAAATTTTTTGATCGCCAGATTCAGGGCCGATCCTGAGCTGGCTGCGACAATCATATCGGGGTCATCGTCTCTGATCCCGGCAACATAATTATAGGCGACGGCACCGATTCCGCCCGGTTTGAAGTTAATCGCCATCGGCACATCAAGAAGATTGGCCGCAAACAGACTTCTGGCGGCCAGATTGCAGGTCAGATCGATGCCTCCTCCCTGCTTGGCCGGAGCGAGGCACTCCGGATTGGTGGGTTCGAAGGCCAGTGTCGGGTAAGAGAAGGAGAGCGATAACAGAAGCGGGAACAGAAATTTTGACAGTGTCTTCATCGTTGATCCAATGCCGGTGACAAAAAGAACAAAAGTTTTTTAATTTCAAAAATATCAATAATTTCAGAAGGTTTACATGTTTTTGTTCCATAGTAATTATTGTTGCAACAGATTGCAAGACACAGGTCATGGCGACCTCATATTAACGCAAGAAAAAGGAGTCGAAGATGAAGACAATCGTTCAAAAGTTGACCCTCTGCTGCACAGCCCTGCTGCTGTTGGTTCCGTCAGTGCAGGCTGCATATCCGGAAAAGCCGATTAATCTGGTGGTTGGTTTTGGTGTCGGCGGGAGTGCTGATCGCATGACCCGTTCGGTCTCCTCATTCCTGTCGGATAAACTGGACCAGGCTGTTCGCGTGGTCAACAAAAAGGGGGCCGGGACCATGCTGGCTGCGAATTACGTTCTTAAGGCTCCCGCTGATGGTTATACCGTGTTTGCATCAACTTTTGCCCCTTATATGTCCAATACCATTATCCATGGTGGAGCAAAATATAAAATAGATGATTTTGCTTTTATCAATGCTCAGTGGTTTGATTTTGATCTGATCGCCACCAACAAGGACAAGCCCTATAAATCTTTGACTGAGCTACTGACCGCTATCAAGGAAAATCCAGGGAAAATCAGTGCTGCTGTCGTTCAGGCTCTGCCGGTCATTTGATGGTGAACCTGCTGCTCAAAAACAGTGGCATCCCCGCCGAGAATTTGAATCTGGTGACCTATAACAGTGGCGGTAAAGCCCGTTCTGCGGCTGCAGGCGGTCAGGTTGATTTTATTGCGATCAGTGCCGAGGGTTGCGAAGGTATTCGTGAATTTCTCAATCCGCTGGCCGTGGTCCTGGATGAGCCGAGCGAGGACTGGGATGCACCGGCTGTCAATGAAGCACTCAAGCCGTTGGGAGTGACCGTTCCTGTTCTGCCGGGATCCATTCGCGGATTTGCCGTTAAAGCTGAAGTCAAGGAAAAGTATCCGGAGCGTTTCCAGAAATTGGTCGATGCTTTCCAGGAAATTCTGAGTGACGAGGGAGTTAAAAAGTTTCTCAAAGGAAACAAGATCGGCTCCGATTTTATCGGACCTGAAAAGACCCAGGAGCTGATGCGTGAGAATTTTGAAATTTTCAACCAGTACAAAGGGTTGATGGTCAGGAAATAAACAGAGCAGGCGGAGCCGCTCGCATCGGTTCCGCCTGTTGGTGTCAGGGGTGTCTTATGAAAATTCGTAACAGGCTTTCCGAGTTGATACTGGCAGGATTGTTTCTGCTTCTCAGTTGCTGGTATCTGGGTGATGCTTATCGGGCATCATCGAGCACAGAAAATCTTCTGTTGATTCTTCCCGCAGCGGTTGTTGTCATCTTGCTTTGTCTCTGGATTATCGGCCGTTTTTGTATGAAGTGAGCAGAGCAAGTTCAGCTCAGGATGATGAGCAAAGAGAGGTGGAAGAAGAGAAGAAGCCGGTTTCCGTTATTGGAGCCATGGCTGTTTTAGCCGGTTTTGTCTTGAGTATGGATTGGATCGGATTTGATGCCGCAACGTTCCTGTTCATGATCGCCCTGATGTTTTTACAGGGAGAGCGCCGACCGCTCTGGTTGAGTTGTTTTCCGGCCGTGTTTGCGATCCTGGTATCGCTCTTCTTTGAATATATGATCCCCTATCCGATGCCGATGCTGTTGGGAAGAGAATTCCTGGAGAAGTTGATATGATCGATTTTAGTGCGGTGCAGCAGGCTCTTGATCTTCTGTTCGGATCATTTGCCCCTGGCTGGTTGTTTTACCGGGACTGATTATCGGTCTGGTTTTTGGCAGTATTCCCGGGTTACAGATTTCAATGGCTATGGCGATCTTCCTGCCGATTACCCTGCATATGGATTTTGTCATGTCGATGCTGTTTCTGACCGCTATTTTTACCGGCGGTTCCTTCGGTGGCGGTGTGACGGCGATTTTGATGAACATCCCCGGAACCAGTTCGGCCCTGGCTACCGCTTTTGACGGTTATCCCATGGCCAGACAGGGGAAACACAACGAAGCACTGGGCCTGGCTCTCGGCTCTTCAACCTTTGGTTGCGGTTTGGGCTATATCGTTCTCTTCTGTCTGATCCAGCCGATTTCGATTATGGTGTTGAAACTGGGGCCAACCGAAATGTTTGCGGTCACCGTCTGGGGTCTGACCTTGATTGCCAGTCTGCGCGGCGATCATATGTCCAAAGGTGTGGTCAGTGGCATTTTTGGGCTGTTGCTCGGTACCGTCGGCTACAACGATCTCGGGATTGCCCGCGGGACCATGGACATCGACATTCTGCTCGACGGTATTCCGGCTGTTCCGGCGATGATGGGAATGTTTGCGGCGTCTGAGTTGTTCAATCTGCTCAATGCCAAGTTTATTGTTGAAGACGAAGACCAGCGTAAAGTCAGTATCCCGAAAGTTGTCAGCGGATTCAAGACCGCTTTGCGCCATCCTGTCATCAATGCACGCGGCTCACTGATCGGGATCATTATCGGAGCGGTCCCTGGTGTCGGTTCCTCGGTGTCCAACCTGTTGTCCTATATGGAGACAAAGCGGCGCGATAAAAATCCGGACAGCTATGGTCGCGGGAACCCCAAAGGCGTTATGGCATCGGAATCTGCGAACAGCAGTTCAGAGGCAGGGTCGATGGCCACCCTGTTAGCTCTCGGGATTCCTGGAGGCGGAGCAACTGCAGTCATGCTGGCCGTTTTCGCCATGAATAATATCACTGGGGGACCGACCTTCATCCGTGACCAGACGGATGTTGTCTATGCGATTATCTTTGCCAACTTCGGTCAGGTTTTTCTGCTGGCATTTATCGGTCTGCTGTTGATTCCGATGCTTGCCGCCGTGGTTAAGGTGCCGGTCCGTCTGCTGGTGCCGGTTGTCATGACCCTGGCGATCTTCGGTTCTTACGGCTTGACCGGAAGCATGTCAGGACCCTATACCGTGCTGGCCTTTTCGATTCTTGGCTACTTCATGAAAAAGAATAACTATTCTGTCCCCGGGTTGGTGATCGGTATTCTTCTTGGTAAAATGGCTGAAAGTGAACTGCTTCACAGTTTCCAGATCAGCGGTGGACATCTTTCCTATGTCCTGACTCGTCCGGTGACTCTGGTGATCGTGGTTCTTCTTCTGCTGTCGATCGGTTATCAGCCGTTAGTTCAGTTGATCAAATCACGTATGAATGGAAAATATCCAAAGGATTCGAGTCGTACAGGTTAGGTTGTGTTTATGGACAAGCTTCTTCTTTTGATTGCCGCAGGCAGTTTCGGTGGCTGGCTTTTTGAAAAAGCCGGACTGCCGGGCGGGGCCATCGTCGGTGCAATGTTGGGGACCGGTCTTCTGGCCGTCTGCTTTGAACATGCCGTTTCTCTGCCGGCCGGCAGCGGGATGGTCATACAGATTGTCCTGGGCGTCTCCCTGGGCTTGACCTTCGATCGTTCTTTCTTTCCTGTTGCGATGAAGATTCTGCCTCTGGCCGTCGTCAGCACCCTGATTCTGTTATCGGTTGCGGTGGTCATGGCGATCTGTGCCCATAAACTGGGGATCGTGGATTTGCCACCGCCGTGTTCGGTTTCTCGCCTGGAGGGATGAGCGGGATGAGCGTGCTGGCTCAGGCTGAAGGGTACCAGACTCCCATTGTCGCTTTTCTTCATGTTGTCAGGATTTTTACCCTGTTCATTGTTGTTCCGTATCTCGGGCGGTTTTCCTTGCGTTTTTCGGAAAGGCTTGATGGATGGCAGCAATAAACACAAATCAGAAAACTGTATTGAAAGAATCGAGGAATCAGATGCGAACTGTTCAACCAGATTTCAAGACAGCAGATCTTTATGATGATTTTGCGGATGAACTTCAGGTCTGCGAACCACTGTTCAATCATTACGGCGGGTGGGAAAAATTTTGCGGTCAGATCGAGACGATCAAGTGTTTTGAAGATAATTCCCTGGTGGGTGACATGGTTGGGATCGCTGGAAAGGGGCGTGTCCTGGTTGTCGATGCCGGCGGGTCGAAACGCTGTGCCATGCTGGGGGACCGTTTGGCCCAGAAAGCGGTCGACAACGGTTGGGCCGGGATTCTGATGTACGGCTGTGTCCGCGACGCGGAAGAGATCGCTGAAATGCCGATCGGAGTCTGCGGCCTGGCCACAATTCCACGTAAGAGTATCAAAAAAGGTTTCGGAGAAGCGGGACTTGGGGTAAGATTCGCTGGCGTGACTTTTCATCCAGGAGCATGGTTATATGCCGACCGGGATGGTATTGTCGTCGCCGAGCGGCAGCTTCCCTGATGTGGACGCAGGCTGTCGGGGCTTCAATGTTTATCACTTTAACGCAGGGGCGCTGACTCTTTAAGGGGTTGACAGGAAGGTCTTCAATAAGCTTTTCCTGAGTTTGAAACCATTTGCCAGGGTGGTTTTGATCGTCTCTATGGAGGATTCGTCTCTGCGTTAAATCTCCAGGCTTTTCCCTTGGAATCTTTTCTCTTTATCATTGATAAGCAGTTCTTTTTCTATGACCGATGGTATGGAATAATCCGGTTTGTCCAATCTCTCTCATCTGTGTACAGGAGCTTATGGTATGTGGCTTGATCGTCATGGCGGATGCTGTCAATCAGCGGGACGGAAATTTGGTGATTTACTTCAGGAGAACAGAATTCTGAAGATTCCCGGGGCTCATAATGCCCTGCTGCTTTGTTGGCCAGGGACGCCGGTTTTGACGCTTTGTATGTCTCCGGAGGAGCCTGTCTGCCAGTATGGGGCTGGCCGATCTCGGCATCATGACTCTGGAAGAGCTGTGCCAGGCGGTCAAGTCAATTGTCAGGGCATCAGGCCTGCCGTTGCTGGTGGATGGAGATACCGGTTACGGCGAAAG
>LQAG01000319.1_pt1 | contig 15758 bp, 18 predicted proteins | sample 1535801 | NCBI WGS metagenome assembly LQAG01 (sample SAMN04331584, study PRJNA305678) | bioreactor metagenome | isolation source: bioreactor_3 inoculated with Wadden Sea sediment 1st replicate of a... | place: Germany:Bremen | reverse complement strand
ATTACGAATTTTCACCTTCCAAGATAGCTAAAACCGGAATTGCCAGGACTTTTCAAAACATAAGGCTTTTTGATAATCTTTCTGTTTTGGATAATATAAAGGTTGCGCTTCATATGCGCCTTGGCAAAGGTTTTTTTGGCAACCATATGCAATTTTGCCTAGTTTTCACAGCAGTGAAAAAAAAAATCACCCAAAAAGCCATGGAATTCGCTGAGATAATGAACCTTAAGGACCTTATAAATGAACCTGCAATAAAACTTTCTTATGGTGATCAGCGTAGAATAGAAATCGCAAGAGCGCTGGCCACGAATCCAAGGCTTCTCCTTCTTGATGAGCCTGCTGCAGGAATGAATTCTCATGAAACCATCGACCTGATGACCACAATAAAAAAAATCCACAGCGACTATGATATAACCATTCTTGTTGTGGAACACGATATGCGACTGGTAATGAACCTTTGCCAGCGAGTTCTGGTGTTAAATCAGGGAACATTGCTTGCTCAAGGGACTCCTGAAGAGATTCAGAAATCCCCTGAGGTTATTAGCACCTATCTGGGTACTCCGAAGGATAAAATCAATGCTGAAAGTTGACAATATTGATGTTTATAGAGGCAAAACTCATGTTTTGCACCAAGTGAGTCTCAACGTTTCCCAAGGTGAAATTGTTGCGCTGATTGGTGCGAACGGGGCAGGAAAAACAACAATCTTGAAAACGATTTCAGGCCTCTTGCACCCTGCAGAGGGGAAAATTTTTTATGCACCCAGAAAAACACAAAAAGCATCGATATTTCTTCCATGGAACCTGAGCAGATTGTTGCTTCAGGTCTTTGCCAATGCCCTGAAGGACGAGGTATCTTTTCTCAACTTTCGGTAAAAGAAAATCTACTCATTGGCGCATTTCTTCGTTCAGATAAAGGTATAAACGATGATATAAAATCCATTTATGAGATGTTTCCCATCTTAGAAGAGCGCGCGAACCAAGTAGCTGGAAATCTTTCAGGTGGGGAACAAATGATGCTTGCCATTGGCCGTGCATTAATGGGACGACCTGCCTTGCTAATGCTTGATGAGCCATCTTTAGGTCTAGCACCTCTTGCTGCGGAAAAAAATTTTTCAATTAATCAAAAAAATCAACAAAGAAGGGGTCACTATTCTCCTTGTAGAACAAAATGCCATTATGGCGTTGGAGTTGTCACATCGAGCCTATGTGTTTGAAACCGGAAGTGTGGTACTTCAAGGAGAAAGCAGCAAACTTGTACATAATGAAAATGTCCGCAAAGTATATTTAGGGGAATGATATGGATTTTGGATATATTGCACAGCAGTTGATGAATGGACTAACCTTAGGCTCACTCTATGCACTAGTCGCTGTTGGGTTCTCAATGATTTACGGAATTATTCGCCTCATTAATTTTGCCCATGGTGATATTGTTATGATCGGCGCATTCAGCACCCTTGGACTTTTGTCAGGACTTGGTCTTCCATTGTGGCTGACAGTTATTGCCGTTGTTATCGTGAGTGCATTCTTAGGTATGCTGATCGAGCGGGTAGCATTTTATCCCATGCGCGGTGCTCCACAAGTGACTGGATTTATTGCATCGCTGGGAATTTCCATCATGCTCCAAAATCTTGGGATACTAATTCTCAGTGCCCAGCCCCGAAACTTTTCCATGCCGGAATATCTGCAAAAAACGCTTTCATTTTTTGAAGTAACCTGTCAGTTGATTGATATTGGTATCATCATCACTGTACCGCTCTTTATGATCATTCTTCTCCTCATCGTGAACAAAACCCGTTTAGGAAGGGGTATGCGTGCGACGGCAGAGAATCCAGATGTAGCAAGACTTATGGGGGTCAACATCAACCGGACAATTTCCTTAACTTTTGCTCTTGGTGCCGGATTTGCCGGATTTGCCGGACTCATGTGGGGAGGAAAATTTGGACAGATTGATCCACTGATGGGGTTTATCCCCGGGTTAAAGCTTTTGTGGCAGCAGTGATCGGCGGAGTTGGATCCATTCCTGGCGCTATCCTTGGCGGATATCTACTGGGTATGGCAGAAGTCTGTTTTGTAGGCTTTCTTCCCCCGTCTATTCATCGTATAGAGATGCCTTCGTTTTTGGACTTCTTATTATTGGACTTCTTATCCTGCCTAATGGTTTACTTGGAAAAAACATGGAGGAGCGTGCTTGATGAAATATATTAAGCCTCACAATATTCTTATAAGTCTGACAGCTATTGCGGCAATTTTGCTGTGGTTTCTTGAAGGAAATGTAATGATTATATTTTGACTATTATCCAGTTCGCCGGTATCAATATTATCCTTGCAACCAGCCTGAATTTTACCAATGGATTTACAGGCCTTTTTTCTGTAGGTCATCCGGCCTTCATGGCAATTGGTGGATATACAACTGCCTTGCTTACCTTTCCTGCAAGTAAAGTCCCACTTTTTTTTACCAGAACTGCCTAAATGGCTCATGGGAATAGAAATGGGGTTTTTCCCTGCATTGATCGCTGGCGGTCTGATTGCCACAGCCATCGCTTTCATAATCGGTGTACCGCTTTTAAGGTTAAAAGGTCATTATCTGGCAGTGGGAACCATAGCTTTTCTAATTATTGTTACCGTTCTTCTGACCAATATGGATACCATAACAAGGGGGCCTTTGGGTTTGAATGGATTATCTTCTTTTACCAACATATGGTGGATATTTTTATGGGTAATCATCGTTTGCTATGTGAACTGGCGCATTAAATTTTCATCCTATGGCCGCGCTATGATTTCCATCCGGGAAAATGAAATGGCCGCTCAATGCTGTGGTATCAACCTGGCTTTTATGCGCATCATAGCATTTGCGGTCGGTGCATTTTTTGCCGGGGTTGCAGGTGGGCTATGGGCACATCTTATCACGGCACTAACCCCGAACACCTTCTCTCTGATCATGGCGTTTGGACTTGTGGTCATGGTGGTCGTTGGTGGGAGCGGAAGTATAACGGGTGCCATTGCCGGTGCCGTCATTTTACTGTCACCACCGAATTTTTCCGCCCCATTGAAGAAAGTATGGAGTTGTATGGTATTGCAGAAGTTCTCATGGCTCTTTTGTTAGTCATCATTCTTGTATATAGACCCGAAGGACTTTTTGGCACTTCCGAACCTGAATGCATCGACCCTTCACGTTCGTAACTTAAGGCAAACGTCTTATGGCGGTTCCTTTATAAACCACAATTAACGGAGGAATTATGAAACGTTTTCATTGCAATTTAGTCACATTATTTATGACAATGGCTGTCACTGCAACCGCAGCTGAAAAAGATCCCATTAAGGTGGGTGCGCTTTTTAATCTTGTCGGAGGCATGTCTTCCATTGATGTTCCGGCGCTACATGGGGCGCAGCTGTATGCCAAGCAAATCAATGACGCCGGTGGTATTTTAAATGGACGAAAATTAGAATTAATAATCCAAGACACTAAAACGGATCAAAAAAGCTTCCGCAATTGGTGCAAAAAAAATATTGAGCGAGGATGTTGTTGCAGGTATCGGACATGACGATCCTGCCTTTGTTCTGCCAGCGGCTGCCCTTTTTCAAGCAAAAGGCATCCCTTATGTGACCCCGGGTGCAACATTGCCAACCATGCCTGCCATGGTTGGAGACTGCCTGTTCATGGTTGCTTTTGGTGATGATGACCAATCATTTGCAATTGCTGAATACACTGTAAAAAAAATTGAAAAGCTAAAAAAATTGTTGTTTGGACAGACGATTCCATGGATTTTACCCGAACCGTTTCACGTTTTTACAAACAACGAATCGAGGAACTCGGTGCAACGCTTTTATTAGAAGATTTCTTCAAAACAGGAGATCGAGATTTTTCTTCCCAGATTGCCCGTCTAAAGAAAGCCAATGCAGATGCGGTATTCATTTCCTGCATTCCCAACGAAGCCGGCATCACAGTGAAGCAAATCCGGGAATCTGGTATCGAGCTTCCAATTGTTGGCGCTGATGGTTCAGACACTGAATTGTTGACTACTGTTCCGTCCAAAAAGGATGCAAGCGATATCTATATTTCAACCCACACATACCGGGAAGACACTCGTCCGGAAGTGATTTCTTTTATTGAAGCATATACCAAAGAGTATGGAGTGCCACCTGAAAACGCATTTGCCGCATTGGGATATGATGCCATGGGCCTGCTTGTTGAAGGATTTAAAAAAGCAGGTTCTACCGACAAGGTTGCTCTAAAAAATGCGCTTACTGCTACCGATGGCTATCCTGGCGTCACAGGAAGCATTTCTTACACACGCCCGAGTCGTGTGCCTGTCAAACCAGTTGCCATCATGTCTGTACAGAATGCCAACTTTAAAGTTGAAGAAATTTGGATGCCTAAAGTTGATTGATAATGAACTTTTTGTCTCATATAAAACGATGAGCGCACCCTGACAGGGAAAAAATTTCCCTGTCAGGCGCCATTTTTTTCTGCCGGATTATTCTGGTTCGTGGTGAGGAAAAAAAATGAAAGTTGATTGCATTATTACGAATTGTCAAATCGTCAAACCTGCCGGAACTTTTCCTGGAGCTATTGCTATTAAAGATGGGAAGATTGTTATGATCTATGACGAATCAACTGCCCCTGCAATAGATATCAATGCAAAAACCATAGTTGATGCCAAAGGGAAACACCTTTTGCCAGGCTGCATTGACCCCCACATGCATGTGGATTGGCCAGACTGGGAATATATAAAGGCCACAAAATCATCCACAAAAGCTGCTGCAACTGGCGGTTTTACCACGGTTATTAATTTTTTGAATGGCACTGATACCTTGGAAGAAAATTTTATCAATTCCAAAATATGCTTTGAAAAAAATTCCTATACGGATATGGCCTTTCACATGGCTATCTTTACGGATGAACAAATCAAAGAAATTCCCCGAATGGCTGAGCTGGGTGTTTCTTCTTTTAAGTTTTTTCTACCCTATCGCGGGTCTGAAGTTGTTGCACCACTCACAGGCATTGATGATGGAACCATCTTCATGGGTTTCAAAGAGATTGCCAAACTTAAGCCCCCAGCCCGTGCACTCGTACATTGTGAAAATGTTGAAATCGTTTTTAAGCTCAAAGAAGAATACATGGCAAACGAACCTCCGGAATTGCAATGGGATGATGTTCGCCCCCCTATTTGTGAAATTGACGGTGTCCGTCGCATTCTTGCTTTTTCAAAAGACACAGGCTGCCCTGTATATGTTGTACATACCAGCACACAAGAGGCTCTTGCGGAAATGGCGCATGCTAAAACCAAGGGCATTGATGTGCAGACTGAAACCTGTGTACAATACTTGACATTACTGGCAACCGACTACGACCGAACCTTAGGCAAGGTAAATCCGCCGTTGCGTATGGAAAAAAGCACCTTGATGCCCTCTGGGAAGGCATAAACAATGGCAATGTCGACACCATCGGTTCTGACCACGCCCCTTGTGGAGCAAACATAACAAGATTCTGGTCTGCAACAGTAGGCATGGCTGGCATTCAAACTTTGCTACCAGTACTCCTTAGCGAAGGTGTAAACAAAGGACGTATCACCATTAATAAAGTTGCTGAAATTTGCAGCTTCAATGTCGCTAAAACATTTGGTTTACTGCCACAAAAAGGTCTGATAGAAATTGGCTCTGATGCAGATCTTATCCTAGTCGACCTTACTAAAAAGCATATTGTAAAAGCTCAAAACCTCTACCACATTTCTGATTTTTCCTGTTATGAAGGTTGGGAATTAACCGGTGCCGTGGACATGACAATGATTCGAGGCAAAATTGTTATTCAGAATGGAAAATCCATTATAGAACCTGGTTATGCGAAATTTTTGCCCCGTGTTGCCACAAGAAAGGAGTAACTGGTAACGATGAAGGTTCTTGGTATTCTTGGTGGAATGGGTCCGGAAGCATCTGTGGATCTTTACAATGAACTTGTTCAACGATTTTATAAATCGTCTGGTACTAATCTTACAAGTTATCCGCACATAATAATTAATAATGTCCCCGTACCCAATCTTTTTCAACAGAAGGGTGAAGCGCCAGGTCATTATTTAGGAAAACAAGCGCATCTATTGGAGAAATGCGGGGTTCAGATTATGGGCATTGCCTGTAACTCTGCCCACTTTTTATTTTGAATATATCAAAAAAAGCACTGAAAAAATGTCTTCTGTTAGATATGGTGAATGAAGTGGCTTTAAAAGTCAGGAAAGATGGACATAAAAAAATAGGAGTCCTCAGTTCAATTATGTCTCGCTCCTTGTATGCCAAACATTTTGAAGCAAATGAATTAAATCTTGTATTACCGAAAACTAATGTACAAAAGATATAGAACGAATCATTGCTGCTGTTTTAGGTGGCATAAAGAACGGCAAGATCACCCGAGAGCTTAATGACCATGCTGATCAGCTCATAGCAATGGGGGCAGAATGTGTCGTATTGGGATGCACGGATCTCCCTCTCATTCTGAAATCAGAACAAGTAAAATATCCGCTCTATTCATCCACAGCCATTCTGGCCGACGCAATGGTTCGTGAAGCAAAAGAGTAAAATTATGCCCAGTAAAAAAGTTTACGTCGCATATATTGGTGGTACCATTGGCATGAACGGTTCACCGCATGGATATATTCCCAAAAAAGGATATCTTCAGTCACAATTGGATACCATTCTATCATCACTGGACGATTTAGATATCCCAAATTTTTATATCCATGAGTATGACCCTCTCTTAGACTCCAGCAATATTGATGCGGAGCATTGGAACAAAATAGCGCTTGATATTTCTGAGCACTATGATGATTATGACGGTTTTGTTGTATTGCATGGCACCGACACCATGGCCTATACGGCTTCTGCTCTGCCATTCTTACTGCAGGGGCTCACAAAACCGGTTGTGGTTACCGGCTCTCAGATACCCCTATATAAAATTCGTAATGATGGGTATGGCAATTTAATTACTTCCATGATGGTTGCTGCATACCATAAAATACCTGAAGTCATGCTTCTCTTTTGGAAGTCGTATCCTTCGCGGATGTCGTTCTGTAAAAGTAGATGCCTATAGTTTAAACGCATTTGAGTCCCCAAACTTCCCTGCTTTAGGGCATATTGGCGTTAATATTGAAATCAAATAACGGGTTAATACAAAAGTCAGCTCATATCCCCTTTCATGTCAACCAATTCCAAAAAACACATGTTGGGATTCTCCGAATATTTCCAGGCATGACGACTGCCTATGTTCGAAATGTTCTTGATGTTCCCCTTCAGGGACTTTTGCTTGAAACTTATGGCCAGGGGAATGCTCCCAACAGTAATCAGGAACTACTTGATGTTTGAAAAAGCCTCTGACCGAGGTGTACTAATAGTGAATTGTAGTCAATGCATACGAGGTTCTGTAGACCAAAAAATTTATGCTGTCGGAAGGACACTTATGGATTCCGGTGTCATAGGAGGTTTAGACATGACAGCCTCTGCAGCTTTGGTGAAAATGTACTATTTATTGAGTCAAGATCTTTCTTTGGAAGAAATGCAGCAACAAATACAGCAACCACTTTGCGGTGAATTGACATCAAAAATATTGATTGAAATAACTAAGCATTTTCTATCAAAAAACCCAGAAAGGAATATAAAATGAAAACCGTAAAATTAGAAGAACTTAATGAGCATTCTTTTCAAAAAGCTAAAATTGACAAAGTGATCATGGCCATCGGTTCCACAGAAAGCCATGGCGCGCACTTGCCTTTCGGATGCGACTCTTTGTGAGTTATGACATTGCCCATACCGTTGCTTTACGCCTTAAAGACACAGTCGTTGCGCCCCCGTTATGGTTTGGAATGAGCGGGCATTACAGGCATAAACCGATGTGTATCTCACTCTCAGATGATACCTTGATAAAATAGTGCGAGAAATGCTTGAATCCGTTATCTATTGGGGAATTAACAAGGTGGTGATCATCAATGGACATGATGGTAATATCGCAGCAATTGAGGTCGCAGCAAGGCAGATAAAAAGTTGAACACCCAGAATTTAATCTTGCAGTGCTTGATGCATGGTGGGTTACTGCGGGAAATCTTCTTCCCAAGGATACGTTCGAGGTATGGGATGGATTAGGCCATGGAGGAGAAGGAGAGACATCCATAGGACTTGCCATGTTTCCCCATCTTTGTGATATGAGCCATGCAAAAGGAATGATTCCCGATATGGACAGCAATGTTAAATTGATATGGAATTTTTCAGAATTAACAGATTTTGGTGCTAGTGGTGCCCCTGAAAAAGCGACTGCCGAGAAAGGTCAGAAAATGAAAACCGTTCTTGTAAATTATATTGTCGATTTTGTGAACCGAATGGATGCACAAGAATGGCGATACCACAAAAAATAATTACATTTAATTACCCCCACTCAGCCGGGAGACACCAATATTCGGTGGTGCATGCTATCGGCTTCATTAAAGGGAAAAGTGCGATACATCTCGCGCGAAATTACCTGAGATATCGAAGGGATTTTACTGATCAGTTTTTTTTGGTCAGAGGCGGTCACAATTCAATAGTTAGTCGGGACGAGAAACCTGTTTCGGAATTCATCCGTTTTCAGGAAAAAAATAGATACTTAGAAGAGTTGAGCTTTTTTAAATTAGGGTGCATCACTTGGAGGAGGTTCAAACAAATCAATGCGTTAAGCGGTTTATTCATTCAAGACTCCGGTTTTGCAGATGAACTTGACTTGAGCCTAACACTGTGGAATCGCTCCTAGCATGCTCATATTTGACAAATATATCTCTTGATCCATCACTTTATTTAGCAAACCATTTTGGAGGTCTAATGAAAAAAAAAAATGGCAAAAAAAAAGAATATTCAGGAACACTTGAAAAAGGATTAAGGATATTTGACCTTTTAACAAATATCATCAGGGTTTGCGGCTCATAGATATATCTAAGGTACTCGGAATCAATAAGACTACCACTTATCGATTTGTAAATTCATATTGCAAACTTGGCTATCTGAGAAGAGATGCCAATACAAAACTTTTTAGACTCGGACCCCGCAGTATTGCTTTCGGATATAGTGTCCTTCAGAACTCAGATCTAGTTCGCGCCATTAGACCCATTGCCGATAGAATAATCAGACAGTATGAAATTCATGTGGACGTTGGTTTGCTACACAAAGATTCTATTTTTATTATTTATCGGCATGAATCTCCTGATACAATTAAATTCAGGCATTTCACTTCAACGAAAGGAATGCATTATTTGGCTATGGGGAAAGCAGCCCTTGCATTTTTACCTGAGAATGAAATGAAAGAATTAATTAAAAACATCGAACTGGAAAAAAAGACTGACGCAACTATTGTATCAAAAACCGAACTCCTTTACGACTTGAAAATGGTTGCAAAACGAGGCTATTCCTGGAACAACGAAGAAATGGTTCCAGGACTAATTTCAATAGGAGCGCCTCTCATTAATTTGCACACCAATAGAGTGGAAGGTGCTGTCAGCTTTGATTCGTCAACAGCAAAATATTCAATAGAGGATTTTGAGCATTGTTATTCAAAAATTCTCATTGAACTTGCCAAAGAAATTTCAACGGCCCTTCCAATAATCTGATACCAATCATCACATGAAATATCTGTGGGCATGCCCAGCTGATCCATGCATGCCTGCCCACCCTGTGATAATCAGACAACAGCTCTGCAGCTGTTCCACCCGATATTCGTTTGATGAAGCGAAGCCATTATCTGCCCGCGTCATCCATCAGCAATTGCGCCAGCGCGGTCTGGCGCTTTGAGATATCTTCATTTTTCACGGCCAGGGCCAGGGCCCGCCGGGTCCCCACGAACACGGCCAGTTTCTTTGCCCGGGTAATGCCGGTATATATCAGGTTGCGGAACATCATCATGAAGTGCTGGGTCATCACCGGAATGACCACAGCCTCAAATTCCGACCCTTGAGATTTATGGATGGTCACGGCATAGGCCAGGTCCAGTTCCAGAATATCGGCCTGACGGTACAAAACGGGCGGGGCATCCGAAGAAAACGCCACCGACAGGCTCAGGTTAGTGACGTCGATGGCTGTGATGGTTCCGATGTCGCCGTTGAATACGTTCAATTCATAGTTGTTTTCCGGTGGATAACCCGGTCCCCTTTCCGGAACACCCTCTGCCCCACGGTGATCTGAGCCTTGCCCGGACCCGGGGGATTGGCAGTCTCCTGGATCACCCGGTTCAGGTTCACCGTACCAAGAGACCCCCTTGTCATGGGGGAAAGGATCTGGATTTCGGTCGACTGGCCATGATACCTGGGAATCCATTCCAGATAGAGTTTCCGGATCACATCCACGGCGGTCAGGCCGTAATGCAGCGATGACCAGGGATGGATCTTTTTGAGTACCGCCATCAGCTCGGCCACCCGGTTATCCGCCGCTGCCACCTGCTCTATATTGACATGGGCGAATTTTCCGGAATCCGGATCTCGGTGTCATAAGGATTTACCTTTTCCCTGATCCGGAACTCAAACAGGTCCGGATCATCCAGATCTTTGGCCATATCCGATTTGTCCACCGCCGTCACCATCTTGATCCGTTTGATGAACTGCAATTGTTCGGCCGTGGCCTCGTCAGAATCCAGAAACAGGCAATCCGTTCTTTTCCTCCAAACGGAAGGGTCCTTGAACGGTGAAGCGATCCAAGGCATGTTTCCGGTATTGATTAGATGGGCATACTGGATGATCAAAGACTGGGCTGCCTGACGAAAAATCTTTGTGAGCCTGAAACAGGCAACGGTGCCGGATTCAATCAGGTCCTTGAGTACATTGCCCGCCCCCACCGACGGCAGCTGGTCATAATCGCCTATGAACACCACCTGACAGGTCCCAGGTACGGCCTTCAGCAACGAGGCGGTCAGGCTGATATCCAGCATGGAGCATTCATCCACCACCAGAAAATCGGTTTCCAGAGGAATGTCTTCATTTTTTTTGAACCGCCCGTTAGCCCACCCCAGCAGCCGGTGGATGGTTCTGGCTTCCCGGCCCACCACCTCTCCCATGCGCTGGGCGGCCCGGCCCGTGGGCGCCGCCAGCGTCACCCGGCGTTTCATGGCTTCCAGCAGAGACACCAGGATTCTTGTGGCCGTGGTTTGCCGCAGCCAGGCCCCCCTGTAAGAATGGAAAATCCCTTTCCCGAAATTCTCTGAACCGCTTCGGCCTGTTCCGGGCTCAGTGACAGGCCTTTGGCTTTGGTGAACAACCCAACCCACCGCTGGACCCGGATTATGTCCACATCTGCCGGATCTTTCATTGCCCTGATCCGTCTGGCTACATACCTTTCATCAAAATACAGGGACCGGGCATAGTAGCAGGCCTGTACCGGTTCTTCCGGCACCGGAGCCAGGGTCCGGCGCATGAGCAGCTCATCCGCTTCCATGGTTTCCAGTACCTGTTCCAGACCCCGAGACAGATCCAGCCCCAACAGTTCTTCCACCTGTTTCCGGATCTGGGCAAAGGTGAGAAAACAGTGACCGAAATTTCTGGCTGCGGACAACACATGCCGGATGCCCGCCACAATACGACGGGGACTGTCCGTTGCCAGGCCGATGCTCAATGCCACCTTGTCCGCGGAAAAAAATCCGATGCCGTAAAAATCATCGGCCAGGCAGTAGGGATCGGCCATGACCCTGGCAATGGCCTCATCACCATAGGCTTTGTAGATGCGCACGGAAAACAGCGTGGAAATCCCATGGGACTGCAGAAACATCATCACGTCCCTTATGGCCCGGTGCTCGGTCCAGGCGGCGGAAATCATCTCCAGTTTTTTTTTCGGCAATGCCCGGCACTTCCACAAGACGATGAATCTGGTTTTCAAACACCTCCAGGGTCTGGCCTTTGAAATGCCTGACAATTTTTTTTCGCAGTTTTGGGCCCCACCCCTTTGATGAGACCGGACCCGATATATTTTCCAGGCACCGGCGGAAGCGGGTTTTCGTTCTTCTGCCAGGGTAGCGGAAAACTGACGTCCATATTTGGGATGCACCTGCCACGCCCCTTCAAAGTGCATGGTGGCCCCGGCAAACACCCGGGTCTGATGCACCAGCACGGTTTCCCGACGGCCCGGCGAATCAAACGGCAGGACCTGAAGCACGGACCAGCCATTGTCCGGATTATGATAGGTCACCCGGTCCACCACCCCGCTGAGCTCTTCTTTGACAAACCCCTGGTTTACCGGGATAGCGGAGGCAGAGGGTCTGTCCGGCGCCCCTGCACCGTTGGGTATGAATATCTGTGATCTGCCATGATTGTCACCATATCCCAAACCAGGGGTTCAGAACAGTCCCGGGCATCATTCTTTTTTCCCATCCCAGTATGTTCAGATCCTTTCCAGGACGTCTGAACAGAAAAACTGAACCAGCCGTCCCTTGCACTGTGGAACCCATGATGAGGCGCTTTGCTGACAGACTGTCGGAACCTTCACGGATTCCAGGCCGGCACCAAGGCCTCTCCTTCCAGGGACGGCACCCCTGGCACACCTATCGTTTACCCTTGACAGGGTTTCCAGGTAAATGGTACCAGTTTGTCTGACAGAGCGGATCATACGCCAACTTCACCCATAAGGACAGACCATGAATAAAAAACGGATGAAACAGAAAAATCTTGTTGCCCAGTGGGCTTTTGACTGCCGCCCCATTTTGGGCAGGCTCCATCTGTGGCTGGAAGATGTGCATATCGAGTGGCTTCGTGGCCAGCCGGCGGATGATCTGCTGGACAGCATCTCTTTTACGGACGGACGAACCGAAAAAATGCTGGCCATGACTCTGGCGGTGACGGCACTGGGAACAAGGCTTTTCGGCCGGTACGGCCAAGGGGCCGGACTGGATAAAAAAGCGCTTAATTTCATCAAAAAGGATGCGGACGCCATCTCGGCGTACGCCATGAGCGAGAGTCTCTGGTACCTGACCCGGACCGTACCAGAAAATCACGCCATCATGGTCTGTTTAGGAGAAGGCCTAATGCCCAAGGGCGGTGAGACTCCGGAAATGGGGGCCAATCCGCTGCTGGGATTCGGCCGGATTTATGCCCGGCCCCAGGTGGCAAAATTCCTGGAAACCTGGGTGCACCGCCTGATCAATGATCCGGACTATACCTGGGAGGATTTCAGAAAAACCATTGCCAGAGAGGGGATCACCATCTGGGGCGCAGCCATCGATACCCTGGAAAACACCTCCCGGTTTGCCAAAGGAAAAGAAACCGGACCGATGACCATCCTTCACCTGTTTGATCAGCCCCTGGCCATCTCAGACCAGTACGAGGGGTATATCGGCAATCTGGTGATCCCCAAAAAGTAGTGGATCAGGCAGCCGAAGATTCCATCCTCATCGATTTTTCACACCCAGGCATCTAGTGGTGCAGGCCATTCAAAAACATATCCGGACATCAAGCCGGACCATATTCATGTGTGGACCTTGACCGGCGAACACCGGGCTGGCCGTATCCGTCACATCTGGGAGCAGTGGGAGACGTCCGGGGCTCATCTGGCGGATGAGGGCTGGACACTGCCTTCCGGGTGGAAACCATTCACCGATTCCGGTACCTACGCCCCGACCCTGGCGGTGGGGGACTGGATGGATGAACAGAACGTTCGTCATCTGTTTGTTGTGGACGGGTATGCCGCATCCGCCGAAGCGATCCAGGCCGCCAGCCTGGCCCCGATTCTGGATTTGTCCGTATCCATGGCGGTTTTGTCCTCCCGGTTTCAGTTTCCGGCCCACCTGGATGCGGCCACCATGAAGATTGATCCGGATACACCGAATTTTCCAGACCGATTAAAGCGCCTGATCAATGATCCGGACTTGGATTCAGACACAATACAGGCATATCAGGACAGTATCCGGGCAGCCCAAAAAGCCGGGATTCCTTTGAAAACAAGGACCATTTCCGCAGACGACCTGATCTCAGAAAAAAAATGGCAGGCACTGGCCGGTGCCGGTTACATGCTGCCCGATCCCTACACCGGGCCCCCGGGGTAACACGGATTGCCGATGACACCTATGAAGTAACCGTGCGCATCACCACGGACAAAGGGGATAAACGCATCCGTTTCGCCCTGCGGCTGGAAGAGTCATTTAACGAAAGCAAACTGGTGTTCAGCCCTTTGTTGAACCGGTTTCTCAAAGGGGAGGATTTTCAGAACCGGGCTGTGAAGATTTCCGATTCCGGGCGGATCCGCAATGAGCTGCAAACCTTGTGTTCAGAAGCATTGAGTTATGTTCAGAACAAGATGATCCTGTCGTTTGACAAAATTCCCCAAGCCACCATTTCCAGGGAGGATCAGATAAAACTGCGTCAGATACTGACCTGGTACAAGGAGAATCACCCCATCTGGTTCGACTGGCTGGAACTGAAATAATTCTTCAGGCCGGGGGATTCAGGCGCACCGACCGGACAGTGATCGCCGGAATTCAGATCGGTTTGATGCGTTTGTCCTGCAACGCCCGGCGGGTGCTTTCAATGGCATGCTGTTTCACGTTGGAAATATGGCGGGACAACACATCACAGGCTTTTTTCAGATCTTTTTTTTCAATCGCCTCATAAAGCTGGATATGTTCGTTGTCCACCCGGTCCATGGGCGTGACAAACAGTATATTTCCCCGATATTTGAGATACAGGAGGTCAAACAGGTACTTAAGGGTGTTTATGCGGACCTGATTGCCGGAGAGCTGGGCCAATTTGAGATGAAACTCCATGTCCTTGAGCAGCCGCTCCTTGAGATAGATGTCCCGCACCGCATCCAGATGGCTGTCCAGGGCTTTCTTTAGCTGATTGAGGCCGCGTTTGCCGATAGTTTCGATGGTGGCGGACAGCAGTGACACCTCAATGAGTTCCCGGAACTCATAAATCTCGGTGATCTCGGTCAGGCTGACGTTCTCAGTGTAATATCCGCGGTTGGGCTCATGTCGTACCAGGCCCTGGAACTCCAGATGCTTCAGGGCCTGGATCACCGGTGTAGTGCTCATGTTCAGGCGTTTGGCAAGATCCCCGTAGGAAATTTTCTGTCCCGGAATAATCTCGTTGTGGAAAAACATCCGGCGGATGCCCATATAGGCCTCCCGGGTGAAATCCTCCTTTGTCTTTCTAAGCAAGGTATTCTTTGTTGGTTTCATGAACGTCATCCTTATATCAACACCCGGATAAAATCAATTAAAAATATGGTAATTACACCTTGACATATTTTAGCGGATCCTTTAATATTCGTCAAATATTTAATCAAATATCTGATCAGATTTATATTGAACCGGTCTGATCAATTTGTTGAAGGAGACCATTATGGCATTTGTATTCATGGAAGGCAACGGAAGCCGTTGCCAGGGGGCTATGGCCGCCGGCTGCAATTTTTGCCGGCTATCCCATCACCCCGCCACCACCATATTCAATAACATGCTTCAGATGCTTCCGCCCAGAGGCGGCACGTGCATCCAGGGAGAAGATGAGATCGCGTCCATGGGATACTGTATCGGCGCATCCATGGCCGGAAAAAAAGCGCTCACTGCCACTTCCGGGCCGGGCATCAGCCTATACAGCGAACACATTTCCTTTGCCATCGGCAGCGAAATTCCCCTGGTGATCGCCAATGTCCAGCGGCTGGGACCCTCCACCGGATCCGCCACCAGAGGTGCGGACTCGGACATTCAGTTTATGCGGTGGGGCTCCACCTCAGGCGCACCCGTCATTGTCCTGGCCCCGAAAGCATGACCAGACGAACTG
>LQAG01000318.1_pt1 | contig 15765 bp, 22 predicted proteins | sample 1535801 | NCBI WGS metagenome assembly LQAG01 (sample SAMN04331584, study PRJNA305678) | bioreactor metagenome | isolation source: bioreactor_3 inoculated with Wadden Sea sediment 1st replicate of a... | place: Germany:Bremen | reverse complement strand
CGTTAGGCGTAACAAATATAAATGATCAATTTGTCCGAACTTCATAGAGTTACTCAGCAGTTTAGAGCCGCACTAGAGAAATGTGACCGGCAAAAGTTGCCCGTTACTTTCGAAAGGTTCCCTTGTGGTTCATGCGGTGACGCAACACTACTACTTGCAAAATATTTAGAAGAGGCTGGCTTCGGAAAATTCAACTATGTTTGGGAGGACGAGATGGAACATCCCACGCATGGCTGGAAAATAGTGAATTAATCATAGATATAACGGCAGACCAATTTTCCGATGTATCCGAATCTGTAATTGTTAGAAATAGGTCTAAATGGCATTCAGCTTTCGGTGGCAAAATTCAGCATGTAGCTGACCTTGAAATTTTCGATGAATTCACACGCATTACACTTCGTAAAGCGTACAACGAAATTATCGTTCATGTTCCACCGAATAACGCCTAATCACTCAGAAATCGGGAGAAATCGAAATCGGGGGACATAATACCGATTAAACAGGCACCAAAATCGAACAGGACAGGGTTACCAGGTGACGATGTTGCGACGCAGGAGCAAAATTGACGCATCCCATCGGCCACCTCTCTTTACTTGAGTCGGGCAATTCGACCATGCCAAGCGAACTTATTTTTCTACATCTCCGTTGTGCCAGTAAATCGAATCAACGCCATCCAGGGAAAAATTATTTCTCTTCAAAAATTCCCTCTCTGCGGATATAAATATTTCAACAAGCGTTTACTTTGACAACCTCTGGTCCCTGAAAGAAAGATCAATGAAATACGCGCTACTTATCTTCACGTTTTTCATGTCTGCCTGTACTCCTTACGCTCCTCAACCCAATCCGATGAAAAGCGGGCTGATCGTTCCGTTTCAAAGCACAACGTCTGTGAGCCTCAAGAACGACCAGCAACAAAACAAACTGAGGATCGAGCGATTCGGCGGGATCCCGGTTAATCTTCAGGCGACGACGGATGAGACGCTCAAACTGTTATCAGAACAATTAAGTCTGAGCGGCGTGACCATTGACCCCGCCGCTTCGAAACAACTGAAGCTGACCGTTCAGGAACTTTACCAATTTCCGACTCCTCCCCTTTCACGGAGATCTGCGTCGTCAAAGCCGGGCTAACGACGAATACCGGATTAAATAAAACCTATAGTGTGAAGAACGTCTCCGGAGTCGATATTTTCCACGCCTGTGATTTTGCCCTGACCAAGCTGGTTGCAGAGATTATGAACAGCTCTGATGTCAGGATTTTCCTTGAGGACTAGTCCAGCACGGAAAATCATGCGCACCGCCCTGATACGCTCAACTGTTATATGCTTCATTTTTTCCGTCCCGCCGACATTCAAACGAAAAATCCAGGCAGTATTCCCCTCTTCCCATGAGAAGGGAATACTGCTGATATCCTCTCTTTAGTAGTTTGGTGAGCACACGGCCGTTGCATCAGGATCGTGAATCATTACATCAAATCCAGACTCTACTGGAGATCCGGATTCATAATCGGTGGAGTAGAAAGGATATTGACCTTCCTGTGTACCATCTGTTCTGTAATACCAGAGACGAACCGCAACTTCGCCCTCGATGGAAAGCTCCAGCTCCCCAGAGCTACTGTCATAGCTCCATTGCCCGAACTCTTCTTCCAGCTGAGATGTGCTTTCGTCATAAAAATGGCCCGAAAAAGTTCCGCCAGGACACAGGTTTAAAACTTCATCATCATGCAGGTCAGCTTTAATCGTGAACACTCCGGTCTGGGGCTCTGAAGGAACGGCCACAACATAAAGGGTCTTTTCCTCAGCTTCAATGACGTCCCCGTAGCTGTCTTTAGTCACGATCAGCGCTTGTCTTTGATTTTCGCTGTCGCCCTGAATAAAGTACAGTTCATTGGTCTCTTCCGGCGTTTTTACAACCAGGGCGTTGTTATCTGCAATCCACCAGGTTGCAGCCACCGGAGAGATGCTGCCTTCCTCATACATGTGAAGTGTCGCGGGTCCTTCTCCGGCGCCATCGTCATAAGCGCCGAACGCTACCCGTCCGCCGGAAAAATCACTCCAGGATAAGGACCAATCATCTTCAATGATGAGCGTTTGTCCGGCAAAATCGGTACTGTCGAGAGTGCGAACTTTCGCCAGCAGCAGGTTGACAACTCCTGACCGCTGTTCTTCAAAGAGCTGTTCAGTTGCTGTGAAACGCAGGTGGTTCGACCATCCCCCGATGAAGGTCAGAACCACTTCGGAGCTATCTTCGGCGTCGACAACCAGCAGGCGGTTCCCGTCGATGCTCCAAGTTCCTCCTGATTGTTCGACAAGAGAGTCTTCCGTCCCGAAGGTTTCCCAGGTTCCATCGGCATAAAAATGCATAATCATATCACCCAACGAATATGACACATCCTCAAAAAGTTTCGTATCAAGTGCAATTTCCTGCTCGATCGGGCGGACTTCGGTCCCCTCAGTGTTCGAAATCATCATATGTGAATCACTGTCGAGTGGCAGCAGATCCGGATTCAGGAAATCTTCGTGAACGACCTGTGTGTCATTAAGATGATTCAGTGCATATGTATACGGAGCGAGGTTGCGCACGAAATTTCGCTGATCATCGCCAACCTCGTCAATGGACGGGTAATATTCTTCCTTACCCTCCACCAGATCGCTGTAAAACCGACCGGTCCACCAATAAAAGACTGCAGGAATGGTTTCGGCGAGATCGGCCATGGACATCGCAGGGTATCCTGCCGGCAATTCCGCATTAACCTCCTCCAACATGGCCGCGCTGCAGATCAACTCCGTGATGTCGAAAACCAGACGGACTAGACCCTCTGAACCAAGTGCTCTTTCGAGACTCTCTATCGTAAGACCGTCTGCAACAAACCTGTTGATAAATTCCATAAGTGCATAAGCGACAAAATTCGTCCTTAGTAGCGCCAGCTCCTCATCTGCAACATCTCCGGCGAGCCGATCGGCCAGTCCCGCCATCGGGTTATCGTTAAAATGGTCTGCCCGGACCTGGTCAACCCAGGGCATTTCAGCCTCCGCCAGCAGATTGAGCAGATCATCTGCCGAAATATCGGCAGCCAATATCGTGGTGATCGGTGAAACCACGACCTGCCCTTCATCGTCGGGACCGATGGTTCTTTTAAGAATCAAGGTAAAGGGAAATCCCTGGTGATATCCGGTGTTCTCCATCACCAGAGTACTGCCGACAGTAAGCGGTTGAGCAAAGCTGAACAATCCGTTTTCATCCGACGGGCTGGAGAGTTGTTCACCCGTATCCCGAATTCCGTTGCCATTGAGATCCTCAAAAAAGTCGCTTCGGTAATATACGGGTCAACTACAATTCCCTGAGTGACGGATGACTGTGTCCCGGAACTTCCACTGTCGCCACAAGCCGCCAGACTGAACAGGGTGACCACCACTACCAGAAAGAACAGAACCTTACTGATACGCATAATCAAATCTCCTTTTTTAGTCATGGTTAATTTATATAAATCTAAATATGATTTAATTTTTTGGGAAAACATAGTCGACTTTTTGTCAACTTCAGATAAAAAATACCGGTGACGGTAACGGAGGCAGGCCAAGATAAGCACCTGAAATTGAGATGGGTCATCTCTTACCCCAACCCTCTCCCAGGAGAGAGGAGATCGATTTTCACTGCCTATAATTTACAATTTTCACCTGAGGTGAAAACTTGCCTTGGAATCGGGCACTTACCAGTGAAGCAGCAAAGAGATCAAAAAACCCGGACTTTAACAACTGGCAGAGATTTAACAGACAGCTCATTGCCCTTTATTGCTCTCCTGCTATTCTTAATGAAAACTTGATACGTCAATACAATCGCTAAAGGAGGCACTTATGAAAATTGCAACGCTAATACTCGTGCTTACGCTCAGCCTGATATTTTTCGGTTGCAGCAAAGAAGATGAAAAAATAGCGACACCTCAAACAACGGCTCCGGAAGAGAAACCGATAGACAAGCCGGCTGTCGTTGAAAAACTGAACAGGTCGTACAACAAGCGCAGGAAAAAGTCGCAGAAGTCTCCGAGCAGGCCAAAGAAAAGGTCGAGCAAGTGAAAGAACAAGTTCAAGAGAAGAGCACTCAGGTCACGGAACAAGCTCAGGAGAAGGTTGCCCAGGCCCAGAACCAGGTTAAAAATTTTAATTCCGGGCACGCTCAATGACCTTTCCCTGGAGACGGGGCAGCAGGTTTATAATAAAAGCTGTAGCAGCTGCCACAAGTCGGGGATCCTTGGTGCACCTAAAACCGGCGATAAGACGGCATGGGCACCGTTGATCTCGGGCGGAACGGAATCACTGGTTCAAAATGCAATCAAAGGGATCGGTAAAATGCCGGCAAAAGGCGGAAATTCAAGCCTTACCGATGAAGAGGTCAAAGCCGCTGTCAACTATATGCTGGATCAGAGCCAATAAACGGCGATGCGACAGACCTGAACCCCGATGAAATGTAAACCATCGCACAATTATCACCTGCCATAACGCGGTGTTGACAATAGATAGAGTTGCCGGGATGATACGCTGCTCTTGCACCCTTTTCTTTGCCTTAAAGAAAAGGGTGTCCACGGGTCCGCAAACCGGCGGTTGCTCCCTACGGGAGCGCTACCAACTATACTGGCCGTCGAACCCCTTCTTGCCATAATGGGCACCCGCCCGGAAATCCGTAACATAAAGGAGCATGAACGATGAAATACGAGGGAAGCTGCCATTGCGGCGCGATCACCTTTACCTTTGAAGGTCCACAAATTGTGTCGGGATTACGTTGCAACTGCACAATCTGCATTCGTAAAGGGGCCATGATGACGGCATTCACGATTCCCGGAAAGGAGATGATCATCAGCGCCGCAGAAGGAGCCCTCTCCACTTACGAGTTCGGCTCACGGGTTGCAAAACACCACTTCTGCAACCGCTGCGGAATTTATACCTTTCACCAGACATTACGCAAACCCGGCCATTACCGTGTCAATATCGGATGCATTGATGGAGTCGCAGCACTGGAGCTTCCGTTCGAAGTCTTTGACGGGGCCTCTCTTTAGCATTCCGAGTTCGACATTCCGGTTCGCAGGATCAGAACTTTCATGAAATATCTGATATTTAATGGAGTGCAAATCCTGCCTCCGACTGTTATTCAAGACGTTCAAAAGGAAAGTCAAGCAAGGCGAAGGAAAGGCCAATGCATAAAACAATTGGAATCATTGGTGGGCTTAGCCTGAATCGACTGTCAGCTATTACCTCCATATGACCAGAAGCTATGTTGAACGTTTTGGTGATTATGGATACCCGGAAATCATCATCTACAGCGTCAATATGGAAAATTATCATCGCTGGCGGAGTGACAATCGATGGGATTTAATTGCTGAAAATCTTATTGCCTCTGCAAAGCATCTTAAAAAGGCGGGTGCTGATTTCGCACTGATCGCAACAAATACGATGCACAAAGTCTATGAAGCAGTTCAGGAAGCGATCGACCTCCCTCTGATTCACATTATTGACGCCACAGCCACTAAGGCCCAAGCTATGGGGTTGAGAAAGCTTGCTCTTCTTGGAACTCAATACACCATGAGTGACGGCTTCTACCACGCCAGGATTGCGCAGAGCGGCATAACTGTGATTGCCCCTCAGCCTGAAGACCAGGCAATAATTCATAAAATTATCGTTGAAGAGCTGTCAGAGGCCAAACACCCGAAGAGTCAAAGGCTGAGTACATACGTGTGATTGATGAGTTGGCAAAGCACGGTGCCGAAGGCGTTATCCTTGGATGCACAGAAATCCCCCTGCTCGTTAAACCACAAGACTCCTCTATCCCGGTATTGGATACCGCCATCATCCATGCCGATACCGCTCTTGACTACGCCTTAAATGATGGAGCGATAAAATCACCCGGCTGAAAACACTGAATTCCCATAGTGTTTTGGTCTTCAATCCATGGACGCTGCTGATGAATATTCAAAAACTATCCACATTATGCGGGCTGAGTCCGCATACCTTACGCTATTACGAAAAAATAGGATTGCTCCTTCACGTGGCACGAAAAGCCAACGGACATCGGGACTATACGGAAAAGGATCTGGCATGGATCGAATTTCTCAAGCGCCTTAAAGAAACCGGGATGCCCATTGCAGAGATAAAACGATTTGCACGTCTCCGCAGTGAAGGTGACAGAACCCTCCATGAACGCCAACAAATGCTGGAATCTCACAGGCAGAATGTCCTGGCGGAGCTTGAGCGTATCCACACCAACCTGACAAAGATCTCGTCGAAAATTGTATTTTATGAAAATTTGAGTGCAGATCAAAACAGGCTTGACCTTGAGTTAACTCTAAGTCGTAAGGTCATCATCAGGATGGCAATGGCTATTCCAACAACAACCTTGAGACTGGAGAAAACCATGGACGACAAAAGATTCGCCGACGGGCTGGAAAACTGAAGGAAATTGATGGCAAAGCAGGTGAAACCGTCATCAGCAACCTGCAAGAGATTGCGCCTGACCTTGCCAGATACGTCATTGAGTTTCCTTTTGGAGATATCTATTCACGCCCTGGCCTTGATTTAAAATCAAGAGAAATAGCGACTGTTGCTGCATTAACCGCCATGGGCAATGCTCAACCTCAGTTAAAGGTACATATCAACGGGGCACTCAACGTCGGTTGTTCAAAGCAAGAAATCGTTGAAGTAATTATCCAGATGTCTGTCTACGCAGGCTTTCCGGCTGCATTGAATGGTATGACTGCAGCTAAAGAGGTCTTTGCAGAGCGTTCTTAATCAGAGGGGATAGAGATTCTCACTGCTGGATATTTAAGATTTTTATCTTTACAGATCAATCACGAGATGTTGGCCGCAGGTAAAAGTCCTACTGACCACATAAATCCCCAGGGAGTAAAAGTTTAAGCGTTAGATTTCTAAGTTTGCTCTGCGCCCTTTTCCTTGCGCGTAAGGAAAGGGGGAGCGGCTGACGCTTCGCGAAATAATAATTTTCAACACAAAAACCGCCATGAAACACAGCAACTATTGCTACTTTTCCATTTGCCTGTATAGTCAGCGGACATTTTCTGAAAAACCCTTTTTAAGACGCAACGTGCCCCCGGGGAAGCTCATCGATCATGAAAAAACCATCATGCCTCTAGAAAAATGCCGTGCTCGTGGCGCTGGCCGCTCTCTGTTGGGGCCTGTCCGGGGAATCGGCGGGATTCTCATGGCCGATGGCTGGAGCGCGTTTGTCGGTGTCTCTCTATCGGGGGCTATCGGACTCCTGTTTGTTCTTATCTGGCTGGCGATACGCCACAGGGAGCGGCTTTACCAATCGTCATTTGTGGTTCTGGTCGGTCGTCGCCGGTCTTGGTGTTGCAGGAAACTTTTCATTCTATTTGTCAGCATCGCAGAAGGAAGCATTGCTGTCGCGGCAACGCTGATGTACTGCGCACCGGTGTTCGTCTACCTGATCTCCTTTGGCCTGAAACTGGAAAACCGACGCTGTTCAAGTGGGCCGCAATAAGTGTGGTGATCCTTGGCGTCGTACTGCTGACCCGTATTTACGATGTTGGCGCGAGCAGTGTCACCCCTGTCGGCATCGGCTCGGGACTGCTTGCCGGGCTGTCCTATGCGCTCTTCATTTTCGGCTTCAAATATGCGTCCCGCCACGGCAGCCCGCAGGCAATCCTTGTGATAGCCTTTGCCACACTCTTGTCTATTCTGATCTGGCCGAGCAACAACGACCAGATCATTGCCGTTTTAAGTTCGTCCGATTGGCCACTGTTCACGCTGCTCGGTCTCCTCGGTGCGGGGCTGTCGTTCATGCTTTATATCGTCGGGCTCAAGCATACCGCGCCAACCGTGGCCTCCATTGTGGCAATGGTCGAACCGGTCACGGCATCACTCTTTGGCGCTTTTGTTCTCAGCCAAAATCTCGCCACCATTCAGATTGTCGGATGGTACTGATTCTAGGAACCGTGACCACTTTAAGTATATATTCGAACCGGCAACGTCCCGATCTTGCTTGCTGATCAGACTCTGAACCGCTGAAAAAATAAATGAACCGGCGGCACCTTCCGATTGGCACTGCTCTGGTCACATGACAATAAATTCTGATCCGGTATGACGATGACATTACTATCAAAAATAATTGTATTTGTACTCTGCTCTATTTTTTTTCGTGAAAATTTCTAAAAAATCACTGGGTGACATATCTTCTCACGGCTTTTATCGCTTTTTTTGCTTTTTGAAGGGATTCTGATCCTACTCTTACTCAATGAGTCGCTGTGGTTTATCGATCCGTTTTCAGTCCGACAGCTTATATCGTGGTTATTGCTTGCGCTATCTCCACTCATTGTCTTATCCGGGTTCTATGATCTAAAAAAAGACAGGCGGGCATACAGACCGTGAAAGCAAAACAAATCTTTATTTTGAAAACACGGAAAAACTTGTGACGGCCGGCATCTATAAATACATAAGACATCCGATGTATTCATCATTACTTCTTCTGAATTGGGGGATTTTGCTCAAAGATATCAGTATATTGACCCTTACCATAGGGGGTATCGTCAGTATTTTCTTATGCACGACCGCAAAAATAGAAGAAAAAGAAAATATTGATTTTTTGGCGATGAATACCTTGCTTACATGAAGAACGTCAAAATGTTTATTCCTTTTATTATCTGATTATCCCCTTCGCTCTTGCGCCGCTCTGCTCGGGGCAGATCTCTTGACAGGGCCAAACGGAAACGACTTGAGCTCAACGTTGCGTATGGAAAGTTCTCGCGGCCGAGACTCAGAATTCCAGATAACGTACACCCCAGTAGAGCGGGAGTGTCAGCAATCCACCTCCGCCGGCGATGGTGCCAATCGCTCCAGCAAGCAAGCCAACCAGAAAAAGAAACAAAAACTGTATTGGGAATAATTTCCATCAATGCCATATAAACACCGCTTTATTATTGCCCGAGCAGGATTATATTCCCTTCCTCCAGCACAGAAAAGCGTCTATCTGTTAACAGACTGGTCATGATGACAAACAGCGGAATTGCGACAGGGAGCACCTTTTTTTGACATTTTCCCGGCTCTTGCTACCCTTCCCGTATGAATCAGGTCATTCAGGTTGCGTTTTTGCCCCTCCCTGCAACCTTTTATGACAAAATAGCCGGAGCAGACAGGAGAATTATCATGAAATACGCAATGGATCATATCGTCATCAATGCGGTTGACATCGACGCCACACTTTACTTCTACACAGAGATTCTTGCTTTACCCGGCGAACGTGTCGAAGAGTTCAGGGCCAATCTGGTGCCTTTCCCCTCTGTGCGGATTACAGAGGACACCATCATCGACCTGTTCCCCAAAAAAATGTGGGAAAAAACAAATCCCGACGATGTCTGCCGCCCAAACCTCAATCACTTTTGCCTTTCAACCAATAAATCAGATTGGGTTTTGCTTCAAAAAAAACTTGAGAACAACAACATTCCTGTCGACGATGGCCCGGCAGAGCGTTGGGGAGCTCATGGAACGGGAACATCAATCTACTTTCGTGATCCTGACGGCAATGTCATTGAGGTTCGTTACTATCAACATGAAAAAGCCGATCACCCTTGCGTTTTGACGTCATAGTGGTACCTGCTTGATCAAGGTCCCGGGGAGACCCGGCCAGAGCTTGCCCGGACTCCAGCGGGTTAAGGCCTTCAGGTGATTGCAGAGATCGAAAAATAATCTCTACATCGTCCAGGCATTATGGTGTTAGTATTATCGATTCCAGGCATAGCTGCCTGTTTGCTCACTTTCAGGCCGGGATTGAAAGCGACGTCAACTGGCCGCATGCATTCAACTGTTGCAAAACATCAATTCAACATGGGAATGGTATGAAAATAGTCAGCCTGTTCGAAAAAATCATATTCAAAAGCAGATGGATTCTGGCTCCGTTTTTTTTGGGGTTACTCTTTGCGATTGTCATTCTTCTCTTCAAGTTTTCCAAACAGCTCTTCCTCCTGACAACAAATTTTACCGATTTTTCCAACAGTGATCTTGTCATTTCAGTTCTGACATTACTCGACACGACATTAATTGCATGTCTGATTCTGATCATAATTTCAAGTGGTTATGAAAACTTCATATCGAAGATCGATTTTGGCGTGTCGCAGGAGAGACCATCCTGGATTGGCAAAGTCAGTTTTTCCGATCTCAAACTTAAGCTGGTGACTGCAATCGTCGCCATATCATCGGTTGAATTGTTAAGGGCGATAATCAACATAGAAAAAATTACATTTGATGTGTTGCAATGGAAAATCTGGGTCCATTTAACGTTTATACTGACGGGTGTGCTTTTCTCACTCACAGAATTCATCATCTCTAAAAAAAGTTCGGACCACTGACTTCCCATAAGACACTGGAACGTTGAAAAAGCTTAAGGCGAAGGTAAAGCCATGACTCAAGAGTACGTTGGGATCGTACTGTTCAATGGTATTGAAATGCTTGATTTTTGTGGTCCGTTTGAAGTCAATAAACGCCGGATTGCCATTCCAAGGAGGCCCTGACCGCAGACAGAGCCTATCGCCCCCTGGCAACAAGAAACACTCCCAGCACAGTGACGATGATGGCGCAGATCGAAATCATGGAAAGAGATTCGTCAAACAGAATCCAGGCCTCAATGCTGGCAACGGGAGGAACCAGATAAAAATAACTTGCCACCCGGGCAGTCTCCCCTTCGCGGATCATATACATAAGCAGCAGAATAGCACTGACCGACAGTCCTATAACCAACCAGGACAACGCCAAAATCAGCTGGCGGTCCCAGATCACATGGCAGCTTTCAAATGTCCCTGCTAAAATCGCCATGAGCGCCGCAGTACTGACATATTGCCATAAAGACCCGGCAATCAGATTTACGTTCCGACCAAACCGTTTCTGGTAAAGAGTTCCCAGCGAAATACCGACCAGAGCTGTAACCGCGGCCAGAAGAGCGGGCAAAGAAAGGTCGAAGGAACCTTGTCGATTGACGCTCAACAGGACTGCTGTCACCCCCAGCAGACCTAATCCGAGCCCAAGCCATTGCTGCGGGCGTAACCGTTCGTTCAACCAGACCTTCCCGATGACAGCCGTTAATACAGGTTGCGTCCCCACGACAATGGCTGTTACTCCAGCCGGCATATTCCATTTGATCGCCGCAAAAACACCACCAAGATAAGCCCCGTGAACCAATAGTCCGGTCACCATCTGATGACCGATCTGAGGCAGTGACAACCGCTCAACACGAAACAGCAGACACAACAATAAAAAGGCTGCAACAGTCAGTGTCATCCTGATGAAAAGCAGATAGAAGGGATCGATAAACGGCAGAGCGTACTTGGCAGCGATGAATCCCGTACTCCACAGAAACACGAACAGGAAGGGGATAAATAAGATGAACAGATCATGTATGCGTCTCATATGATCCTCACAGAGAATTATTTTAGAAAGCTTCGCGGCGATTAATTCTGCCTGACAACAGATTTAAGTGCAACTCAATCTACGGGCTATAAACAAACAGCGATTTGTCTGTAAACCTTTCCATCGAAAAAGGTCGGCCGATAAATGAAGAGACAGGGAAGAGGTCTCGAAATGACTCCTGAGGGACTCGGCTCAATAATGAAAAAGCAGCAGGCTTTTCGGCCTGCCGCTCTCATGCATTTTTCTGTCTATTCGATCAATCCACCGGTTCTGAAACCAGTAATTCTTCTTCAGCGGCAGCCGGGTCGGCGAAATACTTGCGCGTTTCGGCAAAGACCACACCTGACAACCCCAACAGACCGATCAGGTTGGGAACCGCCATCAGACCATTGATGATATCGGCCAAGGTCCAGATCAGCCCCAGTTTAAGGAACGCTCCGCAAGCGACCAGGCCGATGTAGATCAAACGGTAAGGCAGGATCCCCTTCACTCCGAACAGATATTCGGTGCAGCGTTCGCCGTAATAGTTCCAACCGAGAATGGTGGTGAAAGCAAAGAAGATTAATCAACGGTGACCACATACTGACCGATATGCCCCAAGCCATTCACGAAAGCGGCATTGGTCATGGCGGCGCCCGCCAGCGCCGGCTGATTCCAGGTCCCGGTGACAACCAGCACCAGACCGGTCATGGTGCAGATGATGATTGAATCGAAAAAGGTCCCGGTCATGGCGATCAGGCCCTGACGCACGCAGGAATTGGTTTTAGCAGCGGCAGCCGCGATCGGCGCACTGCCCAGACCCGACTCATTGGAGAACACACCGCGAGCGATACCGTTACGCATAACCATCATCACCGTCACACCAGCGGCACCTCCAAAGGCGGCGGACGGGTTGAAGGCACTTTCGATAATCAGTGCGATTGCGCCAGGCAGCGCACTGGCATTGAAAATCAACAGCACAGTCGAACCGATCACAAACACAACCGCCATGAAAGGCACCAGCACCTCTGCCACACGGGCAATACTGCGGATACCACCGACTGTGACGAGAGCGACCAGAATGGTCAGGATAATGGCGGTTGCCGGCACCGGAACGTTAAAGGTCAAGACGGCCGCATCCTTGATCGCATTGACCTGGGCAAAGGTACCGATACCGAAAAAAGCCACGCCTACACCGAAGAAGGCAAAGGTTTTGGCCAGCCAACGCTTGCCCAGACCGCGCTCGATGTAGTACATCGGCCCACCCGACATCTGACCGTTGGCGTCGGTCACACGGTACTTAACCGCCAGCAGCGCTTCGGCATACTTGGTCGCCATACCGAAAAATGCCGCCAGCCAGAGCCAGAAGATGGCACCGGGTCCACCGGCCTTAACTGCGGTGGCAACGCCGACAATGTTACCGGTCCCGATGGTCGCCGAAAGTGCTGTACACAGCGCGGCAAAAGGAGACACGTCGCCCTTTAATCCTTCTTTGCGCTGACGGGTGAAAACGTATTTCAGGGCCAACGGCAGTCGGGTTATCTGGAGCAGACCAAGGCCGACGGTCAGATAAATGCCGGTACCAACCAGCAGAATCAACAGCGGTGGACCCCAGATGAATGAATCGATTTTTCCAAGCAGTTGAGTTAATTGTTCCACGCAATCATTCCTTTTCCAATCAGTGAAGTTTCAGCCCTATAAATGGCGTCAATCGGTCGGAATAATGCGAGCCGGAGGGAGATTAAACGGGAAAATGGAACAACCTGAGGCGGATGCGGCCCTGCTCAAACAACCTGACCGGTTGAAGCAGGTCCGCCGTGCATCGCCAAGCGATACGATAAGCGGCATCAAAAATGTCGCCCTTGCCGATGAAAGCAAGAGGCCGGGTTTTCTATTTCCACTCTGTCCTTGGTACCTGAGAGTTTCGCCGGACTTACATGATACCAGTCCGGTTTGCTCCTTCGGTGCTCATTTCTGAGTCTCTCCAGAGGCTCGTCCAACAACAGTCCGGTTGCCTGAAAGATTTACTTCTTCGGCGGCCTCCCCATCAGGGAAAACTCTCTCCTGCTGTCTTCATCCGAGTTATCAGCCGGGTTTTTTACACCTGAAGCATGACCTTTTGCAAGCATTATTTATCCTGAACAACTTAAAAAATCGCTCAGCAACCATGCGGTAACCCTTTTCGAGGCACCATATTTCACGGATAAAATAGTCCCGAGTGCCAAAATTCCGGCGAACAAGCTATACTTAATTATGCATCACAACGGTACGGAAACACTTTCACCAAGGAGGTGCCACCATGCTGCCACGTTATGACAAGATCCTGGTCACAACGGACTTCACTGAAAATTCGGATTACGCCTTCAGACATGCTGTTATCCTCGCCCGCCAGAACGATGCAAAAATCTACCTGCTGCATGTTCTGGAAGAACTGGAAGCCACCAATAAAGAAAAAGGCCCTCTCCGTCCTGAAAAAGATCTGGATGACTTTGCTCAGGCCGAATTGAAAAACCACCCGGAAGATTATTCCCGTTTTGTCGAGACCATCATCGAAGCGGGCTACCCGGTAGCAAAAATTCTGGAAACCTCAGATCGCCTGAATGTCGATGTGATTATCATGGGCACCCATGGCAAAGGTTTGATCAACCATGCACTGCTCGGCAGCACATCCGAAAAAGTACTGAAAAAATCACTTCGACCTGTTTTTATCATTCCACTGCCTCATTGAAGACAAAACGGGGTCGCGGTACATGGTGTCAATTTATAACCACAAGAAGACGGGTCCATGGTCGGGCGTTATTGCCGGCAGGAGATGGCTATGGTGCTTCTTTCTCCTGCTTATCCCAGCTCCTGGCTTTTCATCCGCGACAGAAACGATTCGCCTGACCAATGGAGAATGGCCCCCTATCTATCTGCAGAACTCCCACATTACGGTTTTGCCTCTCATCTTGTTGAAGAGGCTTTCGCCGCGGTGGACATCGACGTGGAGTACGGATTCTTCCCGTGGCAGAGGTCCTATAACTACGCCAGAGAAGGCAAAGACCCCGATGGCGGCAGATGGCATGGAACCTTGGTCTGGGTCCCGACGGAGGAGCGGAAAAACACTTCTTTTATACCGATAGTGTCGTCAGCGACCAGGAAGTTCTTTTTCATCTAAGACGCCGACCGCTCCATTGGAAGACAGTCGATGATCTGCAGGGCAAAACAATCGGGGGAACCCTGCATACGGTTTACCCGATGTTTGAAAGAGCCGCGGAGCGTGGTCTGTTACAGCTCGAAAAATCAGGGAACTACGAATTACTGTTCAAGCGTTTACTGCTGGAGAGAATCGACGCTGTTCCGCATGTGATACGCGTTGCCGAATACTTCCTCAACACCAGTCTGAGCCCGGCAGAAAGACAATGCATTACTTTTCACCTACGATCATTCAGGTCCGCAACTATCATGTCATACTGAGCCGAAAATCAGAAAAACGAGCGCTTGGCCGATCTTTTCAATCAAGGCTCGAAATTATTAAAGAAACGGCCGCTACCAGCAGATCCTTCAAGATTTTCACAATGGAAAATATCACTCTGTTTATAAATAACATCGAAGCAGCTCACAATCCCTCAACCGTTGCCTGCCCCCTCTTTATACAGCCAACGAACGAATGATTGACAATGCTCCTGAAAAGAATCGACTTGCCCTCTGCTTTTCAACCATATAAAACCAGTAAAAAGCCGAAACAGTCAGCCCCTCCGGGGCAGGATCGTAACAAGAGCAACGGATCGCATTTCCAGAGAATCAGGCAGACCTCCCATGACACAGATATTCCTTGTCCGACATGGCCAAACAGAATGGAACCGTCAAAACCGTCTTCAGGGACATAAAAATTCTCCTCTGACCACAACCGGTCGTGAGCAGGTCCTTAAAACAAGGGCGGCTCTATCCCATGTAAAGATTGACCGGGCTTATGCCAGCCCCTTGCAGCGGGCATTGGAAACCTTGGAAATCATCCTTGAAGGGACAAATCTGAAGAGAACCATTGTTGAATCTTTAAAGAGATTAATCTCGGGCCTTGGGAAGGAAAAACCAAAGCAGAAATACAACAATCGCACCCACGAGAGTATGATCTGTTCTGGAATCATCAGGATCGTTTCTTCCTGAAAGGGGCGGAAACCTATCAGCAGCTGCAAAACCGGGTCGTCAATCAACTCAACCTTATTCTTGAAAATGAGCAAGGCCTTAATATCATTGTCGTCTCCCACTGGATTGCGATCAAGTCGGCAGTTGCTTATTACACACACACACCCGTGTGTGAATTATCGAACATGCCCGATTTGCAGAATGGTCGTTTTTTGATTCTGCAACAGGACAAAGACAAATTTCG
>LQAG01000317.1_pt1 | contig 15778 bp, 18 predicted proteins | sample 1535801 | NCBI WGS metagenome assembly LQAG01 (sample SAMN04331584, study PRJNA305678) | bioreactor metagenome | isolation source: bioreactor_3 inoculated with Wadden Sea sediment 1st replicate of a... | place: Germany:Bremen | reverse complement strand
GTCTTCTTCTTCTGGCGTCAAGTTGATCACTTGTTTTAGCGCTTCCAGTGTCGTGATGCGGTTTCTTGTTTGCCAAGCCCAGTCATCCCACTGTTCTTTTGTTACGTCTTTCCACATTTCTATCTCTGTATAATGTCGCACTTGTCATATCCTCCTATCGGTTGGGGCCACAAGGGAAATGCCTATCATTAAGTGAGAATTGGTCGGTAAGGTCGGAATTTATTTTTTGCGACGAGATTGTCGCTTTCTCACAAAATGCCTTTTAGGGGTTCGGCTTTCCCTTCACCCTCCCTATATACAACTGCACCCGTGTGTGGTCAGCACAATTGGGGCAGATTGTCTCAATGAATAACAATAAGTAATAAGATTAAAGGTCATACACTATTTGATAAGTGAAAGACTGTGCACCTTAGACTGGTCGGAATCTAAGGTGCCTTGTCTCATGTATCAATTTGCATTGCAAGCTCAAAAACATCAGGTCGGATTTAGAAGAGCTTGGTGCAATTTTAATCATTTAAGCGTATAGGTCTGTGTAAATTCTTCTAAGTTCTGCACTTTCACGCATAATATCTAGAGAAATATCAGCATGACCTTTTGTATAGCCATTGCCAATAATCATTGTTGTATCCATGCCTACGCCTTCAGCACCAAGAGCAGCCGCAGTAAAGCTTGTTGCCATTGAGAAGAAGTAGATCACGCCATCATCTTTCGTAGAAAGAATAGATGCCATTTCTGTGTTTGGAATGTTTACACAGTTGATTGTAACGTCAGCCATTTTGCCGTCCGTTGCCTCACGCATTTTTTCTAGAACTTCTACTGAATTCGTTGCATCGGCAATGATAAACTCATCTGCAAGGCCTGCATCCATAACAAGTTTTTCATTTGTCACTGTGGTTTAGGCAGATAACCTTGCCGTTTTCCCCAGCGATTCTTTTGCTTCATATAGACAAAGCATGCCAGACTTACCAGCGCCACCGATAACAAGCACTGTGTCACCTTCTTTAACAAGCTTGCGTGTTTGTGCTGGAGCACCTGCCACGTCAAGCACTGAAAGAGCTAAGTTTTGAGGTAGATCTTCTGGTAGTTTTGCGTAGATGCCTGATTCAAATAGAATGGCCTGCGCTTCCACATCAACTTGATCAATGTCCTTACGCACTTCTTTGATGGCCTTGATTTGAAGTGGTGTTAATGACAGGGAAACCAGTGTTGCAAGCTTATCCCCAACCTTAAGGTCTGTTTTGCCTTCTAGGGCAGGACCAATTTCCTTGACAGTACCAATCAGCATGCCGCCTGAACCTGTAACAGGGTTATGGTGTTTGCCACGTGTATTTACGATATCCTGCATGATTTCCTTGATTTTATCAACATTGCTCTCAGCTTGTTTCTTGATTTGAGTGAAGCTCGCAGAGTCAATATTGAGTGTCTGTACATCAATTAGAATTTCGTTGTCGTAAATTTCCATTGAGTTGTCAATCTTTTGCGCTGGTTGTGGCAGCGCGCCTTTTGGTTCGATGACGCGATGCGTACCGAATTTACATCCCTTTTTCATGAGTTAACCCTCCATTTTCGTTTTTTCACGTCAATATATATTGCAATCCACATGCCAACTTTAAGGAAAGAATACCCTAGCGATTTAGTAGGGATTCCCAGCTACCCAGTCTTATCAAGGGTTAAACAAATTTTATGAAAAACGTTTTCCTATTCTTCGACCTTTCAAACTGACCCTATTGAAAGTAAGAATCAGCCTTTCTCCCAGAAGTTTTCAAAAATTATAAAAAACCGCCGAAAATTCGGCGGTTTTTTATTTTCTTATATAACTTTTCTATATAACTCCTCTATATAGCTTTTCTATAGCTTTGTATCAATAACCATCACCTGACATCAGGTCCCTTAGACCACTATTTTATGTTTCTTTAACTTGTACTGGAGGGTCTGACGGGGAACACTCAATAGTTTTGCCGCTTTTGTGACATTGCCCCCCGATGACTCAAGGGCCTGTTCAATAGCGTACTTTTCAGCCCTCTCCATTGACTCTTTAAGGGAGTAAACCTGGCTGCCCAGACTATGGGGCACCTGTACATCCTCCACATTGTATAAGTCTCTCAACTTAATGGGCAGGTCATTGACTTCAATAAGATCTGAGTCCATAACACTTATTGCCCCTTCGATGACATGTTCAAGTTCTCTGACATTACCAGGCCAGTCATACCGCTTTAAGAGCTTCATAACTTCATCAGAGGCCCCAGTTACATTTTTATATAACTTATTGTTGTACTTTCTTATAAAATGCCTTACAAGCATTTGCAAGTCTCCGCTTCGTTCACGCAAGGGCGGTAAATTTAAGGTAATGGTATTAAGTCTATAATATAAATCCTGTCGTAAATGACCAGACTTTACGGCATCTTCAGGTTTCACATTGACCGCTGTAATGATCCGAACATTGGCATATCTAGGCTTCATATCACCGATGCGACGAAAACCCCTTCTTGTAGAACCCTTAGCAGTTTGGCCTGGAGCTCCATAGGCATGGAATTGATTTCATCTAAAAAGAGGGTTCCGCCATCTGCCAGCTCAAAGAGACCTGGTCGGTCTACAGAACCAGTAAAACTCCCCTTCATGGTGCCAAAAAGTATTCCCTCAAGCAGGCTGGCTGGAAGAGCCGCGCAGTTTTGAGCTATAAAGGGTGCCCCCACCCGTCGACTGCTGTTATGAATGGCCTGAACGAAAAGCTCCTTGCCCGTTCCAGTTTCGCCACACACGAGAATAGGCGCATCTGTTTGAGCCCCTTTTGTTGACAGCGACTTAAGTTCAAGCATTTTTATATCATCTGTCACTATATCAGCAAATGTGAATCGGGCCTCATCTTGCTGGTTGCCTTTTTGTCCCCGTAACCTTGTTTGCAGGTCCACAACCTTCTCGCTTAAAGCCTTGACCTCTGTTATATTATTGGAAATTCAATGGCGCCAATTATACGCCCCTCTTCCCTTATAGGATGGTTGAATTGAGCGTTGTTATTTGTTTACCTTTATATGTCGTATAGGTTTGTTCCATATCAAATATAGGCATACCAATGCGTAGAACCTTTAAAAGCGTACTGGTTTCCCGTGTCAAAGATGGATAAACCTCCAGTATGTTTTTCCCACAGCCGTCTCAATATTGATATCATCCAGCATGGCTGACCGCCTGTTGCAGTAAACCAGGTGCCCTCAGAGTCAAAAACCTGGACACCATCTGAAATATGATCCATAATTGTCCTGAAATTTTTTAGTGAAAACAATCGTTCCATATAGACCTCCAAAACCCATCAAAGAACCCATCAAAGAAAGTGCTGAATTTCCGGCGCACCCGCCCAATTTTCGGCAACAATTGACATTTTCAGTATACCACGCTTATCGGGGGTATCAAAGACCTATTCTCCAAGAGCTTTTGAACAAGTCATTTGACTATCCACTATGGCAACTCAATAGTTACCTTGTTTTCACTCTCGACAAAGTCAGCATATAAGGCGTGGTTCTTAATACACAGGCTATTTCCAACCGTTATTCTCAGCTTCTTAGCCCGTGTCAGGGCCACGTTTAAACGTCTTGTATCATTTAAAAAACCCAGGTGCCCCTCATCATTCGACCGAACAAGTGACAAGATTATGACCTCTTTTTCCTGTCCCTGAAAACCATCAACGGTGTCCACCTGAACCTGGTCTGATATAAGAGGATCAATCAAGGACCTTATCAGCTTGACTTGAGCCTTATAAGGGGAAATAATCCCTATGTCTTTCCCAGACACGCCTAGGCCCATAAGGTCTTGCATAATCTTAACCACATATTTTCCTTCTAAAGGATTCATTACTGAGAACCCCTCAGCCACACGCTTTTCCTTTCCAGCCACATCAACAAAGCCTCTTGCGTCTTGTATGCAGCGTAAAAGGCCAGCATTTGAAATCATGTCCACATTCAGTCCAGCCAGACGCCAATCTTTATTGACCTTGCCCGCTTGTAATTTGCCTTCATAAAAGACCCTATTGGGAAAGGCCATAATATTTTCATTCATCCTGTACTGCGTGTCCAGAAGTGTAACCACTCCAGGACCATATCGGTCTATCATTCTTTCAAGCAGACTCACTGAAAATCCCTTTTCATCAGCCTCCTGACTAATAACTGTCGGTGGCAACTGTTTGTGGTCACCTAAGAGCACAAGTCTTTTCCCTTTTACAGCAGGGATTAAAGCTGAACTTTCTGTGCTCTGTGTGGCTTCATCAATAAGGACCAGATCAAATGTATAGCCTTCTAAGAGAGCCTGGCCGGCTCCTGAATTCGTACATAAAATAACGTCAGCCTCTTCTAATATCCTCTGGGTGATTTCGGATTCAAGGGCATCGGCTTTTCAAAACATTTGTCGATCTCTTCCCTTATTTTCAGCCACTTGGACATTGACTGAACATCAGAAGCTGGGACCCCTCGACTGCCCTTACCCTTTCGAGCCAACCTGTGAATGTCACCTGTTTTCAAGCCACGTGTCCACCGTGGACTTGGATGCTTAAGTCCAGACTGATCCTTCATTTTTGTAAAAGCCATTTCTCGAAAGGCTTCCACCTTTTCATAATCTGGATCACGCGAAAGCCTTGCATCTAGGGTCACGTCTTCCAGAGCATTACTAACGCGAAAGGGGCGCCCAACACGAACCACTTTGACGCCACTGTTTACAAGACCCAGGGCGATGTTGTCAACAGCACCATTTGAATCTGCCGTAGCCAGAATGGTCTTATACCTATCCTTGGCTTGATGAAGTATTTCAACACCTGTCACGGTTTTACCCGTACCGGGTGGTCCGTGGACAATATGAAAGTCTTCTGCAGCCAGTGCCCGAAGGACCGCTTGCTTTTGAGAAATATTTAAACTTTTCATTATAAAAGGACAAGTCTAGGTTATCTACATGAGGGATCTGTTTTTCATAAGGCGCCACATATTTGTCTTTTTCACCAATAAGCCAGTTTCATAAGACGGGGGGATGATTCCCTTCCATACATTAAACTATCAAGGGCCTCTTGCATGCGCCTATAGGTCACATCATTCACATACAAATCCACCCGAAGACCTCTTTTAACCATCCACTTTTCTGGAGCCCCATCAAAGAGCACGATTAAGGCATGGGCTCTTTTTTCAATAATCGTGCCTAAGGGATTGCCTTTTTTTTAGAGGCTGTCCTTGACTGATAACAACAACATCCCCAACGTTCATATCAAGTTCAGGAAGTGCCTGGCCCACATCAGCTTTCATGTATTTAATCATATGCTGATTGCCATACAATCTACCAGCCCGCCGACCTCTCATGTTGAGTAGGGCCCTTCCCTTACGTTCCCTCGCCCCACCCGACAAGGCTTTTATTTCATCCTCATGCCGTTTTATATCGGCCTGTCTTTCCATATTAATAAGTCTTCGAAAATGATTTATATAATGCGTTCTACTTCCGAACATGACACTCTCCCATTCTCTTAGAAATTCCTAGCTTGACACATCTCGATTGGAACGATACAATCCAAGTAACATAAAAATATTTTAACGATATAATATGATATAAGTTCTTGCACTTCATATTTTTACTGATACAATTTAAAAGAGCTTTCCCAAGCTTCCTGGACTTTACAAATCAAATTATAATACATGAAATTATACCCTTTTCATTCATAATTCTCGCATATTCTATGCACGGCTTAAATTATAGAATAATCTGGGTTATATAAAAATTAAACGGAGGTAATTTATGAAACATGATGTACCGGCGAATGACAACGCCATCCGATTGACATCCCTTAGTGATATTAAAACATTTTCTGATCCATATAGAATTATGATCTATAAGACCTTTAGCAATTCTGATGAAGCCATCACCATAAAAACGCGTTGCAGACATTATGGGTGAAGTGCCTGCAAAGGTCTATTACCACGCCAAGAAACTTATTAAACTGGGCGTCCTTGAACTTGACCATGAAGAAAATATCAATGGCATTATTGCAAAGTACTATAAAGCCACAGAAAGGCGAATCATTATGTCGCATGATTCACTTGATGAAACCCAGCTCCCATCTATGCTTTCGGAAACGGAAAAAATGGTTTCAAATGTTATGGATGATGCCAAGGCTGAGTTTATTGGTGCCATGCAGCATTTGGCTCAAAAGGAGCATGAAGCTGACGCCAAGGATGACAGCGAAGGCGGTCTGATTTTTTCTCACATTTATCTAACCCAAGACGAGGTGGAAGACCTCTACAAATACCTGTCTGAAATAACAGAACGCAAGAAAAACGAAAAATCTCAAGATGCCACAAAGCATCTCTTCTTTTCAGGTATTATCGAACTGCCACCGGGGGAAAATACAAATTAAGCCCTTCACTAACTTTAGATTGTAAAACATCAAAAGCCGTTCCATTTAGTAAGTTGGCAGTGGGTATCATACTCACTCTATCGACTTTCCAAATGGGACGGCTTTTTCAATTCAGCAGGTTTTGCGTATTATGCTGTTTCCTTAATTTTAATTTTTAGGGTGTTTGTCGATTCTGAAAGCCCTTGATAACGAGTCTGTATTTCAAAGTCACATCCCCATTCTCAAGGTCAAAGTCCACAACACTTGCGTATGTGACCATATCAAAATTTCCATAAGGCGTCTGGTAAATCGATTCGATTTTAACACCCTTCTTCAAAGGCCAGTTCGGACTTATGTACACCGAATCGGTGCATGGTCAGACGGCCATCTTTAAACTTCAAAACGGTCTTATCGCCTTCCATACCTGACAGTTCAGACTCCATATACATGATATAGTCTGCCCCATCTTTATGGTACATCTTGCCTTCTGTATTAAAACCATACTCTTCAACAGGTTCTCCTGCCTTGCGTATTTTAGAATGTATTGACAGCCAGATTTGTCCGTCCATATTAAATGCCTTTCTCTTTATTCGTTCTTCTGAGATTCTTTCCATGCCACGACACTCTTTTGAATTTCCCGAATGTGTTCTTCAGCAAAATGCCTAGCAGATTCTTCATCCTTTACTTTAATGGCATCAAATATCTTTTGGTGCCAGTCTCTGAGATCATAGAAATTATCAAACTCATTAAAGTAAATCAGTCTAAACCTCTGGAACTGGTCATGTAAATCCTGAACAATCTCAATCAGCTTATTATTTCTAGTCGCTTCAAAATCATATCATGGAACTGATTGTCTTTTTCTATCATGCCAGGTCTGTCAAGATCTTCTAGGTATTCATTGAAGTCAATCAGTGTCTGCTCTAAAGCATCCACTTCCTCATCTGTCATTCTTAGGGCTGCCAGACTAGATGCAAAACCTTCAAGAATAGTTCTAATCTCAAGGACATCAAGAATATCCTTAGCTGTAAGATCCGCTACATAGGCCCCTTTTCTAGGAATCATTTCAACGAATTTTTCTTTTTCCAGCTTTCTAATCGCTTCACGAACCGGTGTCCGGCTGACACCAAGTTGTTCTGCCAGCTGAATTTCCATAAGACGTTCACCCGGCTTTAAATCTCCATTCAAGATGGATGATCTAAGGTATTCAAACACCACTTCACCCAGCGGTTTATAGTTTCTAATTTCTAGCTGTTTCATTTTACCACTCATTTTCATATCCCCCAATAATGGTCTTCGTTACAAATGTTTGCTTGTAAACCCGCTTTAGACGCTTTGCTGCCGTGCATGCCTTCTCGTATGATTTAAAGAGTCCGAAAACACTCGGTCCACTTCCACTCATAAGGCTTCCACATGCACCATATTCTTTCATCTTAGACTTAAGACTCCCGACCGATGGGTATAGGGACAAAGTCACCGGTTCTAAAACATTTCCCAGCAGCAGGCTGATCTCGCCAATGTCCCCACATTTTACGGCTTCGATCATAGATTCAGTCTCTGGGTGATTGTTGATTTTTTTATAATCCAGGGCTGTATAAATGCGCTTGGTTGATACACCCACGCCAGGTTTTGAGAGAACCATCCATAGAGACTTTTCAGGCTCTATTTTAGTCAGTTCCTCCCCAATGCCTTCAGCAATGGCCGTTCCTCCCATAATGCAAAAGGGTACATCTGCCCCAATTGTTACACCGATTTTCATCATAGTCTCTAGACTTAGACCCAGATGATACAGTTTGTTGAGGCCTCTTATGACAGCTGCTGCATCTGTGCTACCCCCTGCAAGACCCGCTGCCACAGGAATTTTCTTGTCGATGTATATTTTAACGCCTAAGTTTCTTCCAACATGTTCAGATACAGCCTGAGCCGCTTTCCACGCAATGTTGGATTCATCTGTAGGCAAAAAAAGCACTATTTGTTTCAAGTTCTATACCTGATTCAAGCTTGGTCAAAATCACCGTATCGTGCAGATCAATCTGTTGCATGACCATGCGAACATCATGGTACCCGTTTTCCCTTTTGCCTGTGACATCAAGCGTCAGGTTTATTTTAGCGTATGCCCTTAGCGATACAGTTTCCATTCTTTTCACCTCTAATTTGCTTTTGAGTCTATCACTGTTTGCTTTTTTTAGATCTCTTAATTTTAAGCCTTTGAAGCAAAACCCTCTGTCGTACATATCCATACTAATATCATCTTAGAAATTAGATTTGCATACGAAATACAAGTTGTTTTCAGTTCTCTTCACTTGGGCTTCATTTAATTTATTCACGTTAACATATATATAGGAAGAAATGTGTCACTTGAAACAAGTTTTCTGCCTACTACATACATTATACAAAATACATCACTAATACATTATAGATGATTTTTATAAAAATAGCCAGAATTGCAGATGTTTTATGGAAAAAGCTTGTATTAATCCACTTGTGATGAAATCGAATTAACTTTAGTCCCTAAAACGACCCGACTTTAGACCCACAATCGTTCGCTATCATACAAACAATTTGTCGCAAAACAGAGAAACTTGTCGAACTTTGATCAAAATCAATTGCATTTCATATCCAATACTGATAATCTTAAACATGAATATTAATGAGAATATACATATATAATAGTTGGAACATCATAAAACTTAAAAATAGTCTAAAGTTAGTTTGTGAATGGTCCAATATGAATACTCCAATCCGAAACGATACAACTTTTCGATGAAATGGCAAACTTGTTGAAAAGCAAGGACGCAAAGCTTCAGGGCCTTTAAAATGGCAGCCAGCTACCAAGTGAGGAGTTTTTTTGTGCAAATGAGAGGTTTACTATGAATGATATAAGCAATTATGTTTCAATTTTGTCAGCTGATTATCTTTATTTGACAATTTTTACATGCTTGAGTTATACCCTCGGTGGTTTTATAAATGTTAGAGGGATCAAGCACCCCGATATCAATGCCTTGACCGTCGGGATCCCGTGGTTCCTGGTCGCTTTTATTTTTACAGCGCCTACCCTATCTAGGACAACACAAGTCCATATTGGTACATTTGTAATAAGTCCTATGGTCCTGCTTTTTGTAGCCTCCTTGATATACGCTTACTTAAAACGCAATGATCCCTTAGGAAAATTTTATATCGCCTCAGTTAAAATATCTCTTTTAAAACCACTTATGAGCCTCAGTGCTATGTTCATTCTAAGAGATCTAATAAAATTACCCGTAAAGGCTGTCGTTATTTTCGCGATTTTATCCTTCGCCTTTATGCTATTGACAGAACTGTTTCAAGAAAAATTAAACGTCCCCCCTTCGGCAGTGCTATATAATTTAACAGCCCTTTTTCTCCTTGGGCTTGCAGTCACCATTAGGGGATTTGACGCACAGGTCCTACTTTCACCGGCATGTGCTGGCGCTTCGCTGGTTTCGTCTCTGTCATACTATACAGCAATTCTAAAACTTCAAAAGACAACCTAAGGAGCGAAGATCTAGATCTCTTTTCCAGGTTTGAATCACTTGTGGAAGAGGGACAGTTTCAAACAGCAGTTGACCTCACTGAAGATGGCCTTTGGGAATTCCAGCTTGAATCGGATACAATGATTGTCTCAAGACCCTTACAGGCTTGGCTATGCATAGAAAGCAACACCATTGAACATGCGGCCGATTTTTGGATAGGTCGTGTCCATCCCCAGGACTGGCGAAAGCTTCCTGAAAGTTGGATTCCAGAAAATTTCGAGGCCCTTCGCAAGAAAATACGTTCACTGAGTGCACACAACAACGAATTTGAAATTCGCTTAAAGCAGGCTGATCAGAGTTACAAATGGGTTCGGGTTCGTTTTCAGGTTGTTTCTGAGCAGACCCATACTAATATTCACGGCTCCTTTAAGGATGTCGACCATGAAAAATATGCCAAAGCTCAAATCACCCAGTTGTCCCTATTTGATATAAAAACAGGCCTGCCCAATTTTTCCTCTATGCTGGATCATTTAAACAAGGCCATTGATAAGGGCACCAAACACGCCATTATCTCCCTCAACATCGATAATTTTAAAATCATCAATGACTTAATGGGCTTTTTCACCGGAGACGAAGTTCTTAGCAAAATAAGCAAGCAACTTATGAGCATACTTCCTGACCACGCCCATCTTTTTAGGTTTGGCGGGGATGAGTTCGTCATCATCACTGAAGCATCTTCAGAAGCGGAAAATTTGGCTCAGATGATACAGTCTGAATTTGACGGTAAGCTCAGCTGGAAAAAAACACATCTAAGGATTACATGCAGTATGGGCATTAGTTATTTTCCATCCAACTATGCCCAGGATGTTGAGAATATATTAAAGTGTTCCGACATTGCCCTTGAGTATGCAAAATCCAACGGAAAAAACCAGTATGCCACATTCAACAATAGGATGATGGAAGAACTGGAACAACGCCACAACTTAATCAATGCCCTAGAAAATTCACATATGAGCGATAATTTTGAAGTCTATTATCAGCCCCTTGTTCAAAACACTAAGACAAATGCCATTCACGTGGAGGCTCTTTTGCGCTGGACATGGAATAAACAAAAGATTTCACCAGCTGATTTTATTCCTATTGCTGAGGAAACGGGTCTCATTATACCTATTGGTAAAATGGTTCTAGATCAGGTGTGTCGAGACATTGGGCTTATGCAGGCCAATGGAAAAGCCATGCACACATCCCTTAATGTTTCAGCCATACAACTTCTGCATCCTACCTTTATTCCTTCGGTCAAACAGGCCATAGAAGCCCACTGCATACGACCAGGACAGCTCACTATTGAGATTACAGAAACATCGCTGATACACGACATCAAGTCGGTTCGAAAAACACTCGCCACCCTGAGTGAACTGGGTCTACGGATTAGTCTTGATGACTTTGGCACCGGATATTCATCCCTCAGCCATATTATTGAACTGCCGATTGATGAGCTGAAGCTTGATAGAAGCTTCATTCACAATTTCCACGAGGACAGCAAACGTCAAAATGTGATTAAGAACATTATTCAACTGGCCCATGGTATGGGTCTTAAGGTTGTTGCAGAAGGTGTTGAGCTAAAAAAGAAGCCGACCTGCTTATTAATTATGGTTGTGACGTGTGTCAAGGCTATTATTATGATTATCCTATGCCCCTGGCACAGCTTCGCGAAGGTTCTGTTTCCATTGAAAAGAACTCTTCACAAACAAGCTAAACTTCAACCACCTAAAAAGCTCCCCATTCACGCCATAAGGTTTGGCTTGAATGAGGAGCTTTTATTATGCCTACTTTATTTGACCTATAAATTACTTTTCTATAATCAAGGTACCCGTTCTACCCGCAATACCTTCTTTGGCTTTATCCAGTGATGTGATAAGAGCCTTACGACCTGGTTTAGACTGTGCAAACTGCATGGCTGCTTTAACTTTAGGCAACATGGATCCTGGTGCAAAATGACCTTCTTCAATAAGTCGATCCGCTGTGGAAAGATCCATCTCACTTAACCACTCTTCATTCTCTTTGCCAAAGTTAATTGCAACTTTTTCAACAGCTGTGAGTATAATCAAATAATCTGCATCAAGTATTTCAGCGATTTTTGCAGAAGCAAAATCCTTGTCAATCACCGCAGGCACCCCTACCAGCTATGACCTTCTTTAACAACCGGAATGCCACCGCCACCAACTGTAATAACAACATGACCAGCATCAACCAATGTGCTTACGGTTTCTTTTTCTGCCACGTCAACAGGAATTGGGCTTGGTACAACACGTCTCCAGCCACGGCCTGCATCTTCAACCATTATATATCCCTTTTCAACAAGCAACTTATCCGCTTCCTCTTTGGAATAGAATGAGCCAATTGGTTTTGTTGGGTTTGTAAATGCGGGATCTTCTTTATCAACAATAACCTGCGTCACAACAGTGGCCACTGGTGTGTTCAAATCACGTGAAAGCAGTTCTTCACGAATTGCATTTTGCAAGTGGAATCCAATATAGCCCTGGCTCATAGCGCCACACTCTGGGAATGGCATTTCAGGCGTGCCAGCATCCACTTGAGTGCTCGCTGTTTCCATAGCCAGATTGATCATGCCAACTTGAGGTCCATTGCCATGTGCGAGTACCACTTCATGCCCTTCCTGAATCAAATCAACAATTGGTTTAGCTGTATTCTTAACAAGGCCAAGCTGTTCTTTCGGAGTCTTGCCAAGTGCATTACCGCCAAGTGCAACAACGATTTTTGCTTCATATTCATTCCCTCCACTTTTTCATTAAACCAATCGGACATCTGGAAGATCCAGATGTCCGCAAGTTATTGATATTATATTTTGGATCTTAAAAAGTTTTATGTTCAGGACTTCAGCCATGACTTAAATCCGTCTTTACATAAGGTTTTTGCTTCTTTTTCGTCTAAGCGCCTATTAAAGTTTTCCTGCTGTCGCACACATAACCGCTTTGATTGTATGCATTCTGTTTTCGGCTTCGTCAAAGACAACAGAATGCTTGCTTCTAAACACGTCATCCGAAACTTCCATAGAGCTGATACCAAACTTCTCTTTTATCTCTGCCCCAATCACTGTCTTGTCATCGTGGAAGGCTGGCAGGCAGTGCATGAAAATAACATCATCATTGCCTGTTTTCTTAATCATATCCATATTGACTTGGTATGGTGTTAGTAGTTTGATACGTTCTTCAAACTGATCTTCTTCACCCATAGACACCCAAACATCTGTATAAATAACGTCTGCATTCTTAACATCATCCACATTTTCACTGAGTTCGATTGAACCGCCTGTTTCCTTAGCAACTTCTCGCATTTCAGCAACAAGGTCTTCTGATGGCCATAGAGCCTTAGGTGCTAGGGCTACAAAATCCATCCCCATTTTAGCGGCACCTATTAATAGGGAGTTGCCCATATTGTTACGAGCATCACCAACATATACGAACTTGACCTTATTCAGTGGCTTATTCACATGCTCGGTCACCGTGAGGAAGTCCGCCAGGATTTGCGTTGGATGATACATGTCTGTTAAACCATTCCAAACAGGCACACCTGCATGAGCTGCTAGGTCATCCACAGTTTCTTGCTTAAATCCACGGAACTCGATACCATCATAATAACGGCCAAGCACCTTGGCTGTGTCTTCAATTTGATTCTTTCTTACCCATTTGAGAATTCGACAAGAATGTCACTTGAGCCCCTTCGTCAAATGCTGCAACTTCAAATGCACAACGTGTTCTTGTAGAAGTCTTTTCAAATAAAAGCACAATGTTCTTACCTTCAAGAAGATCGCCCTTGATGCCTGCACGTTTCTTAGCTTTTAAATCAGCAGACAAATTAAGAAGATAACGAATTTCTTCAGGTGTGTAGTCTTTTAGTGTGATTAAATGTCTACCTCTCATGTTTACTGGCATTGCAGTTCCTCCTTAAATACACAGATTGAGTTGTCCCCGAATAAATGGGGTGACTATTTGGCTTATAGTTTTAACGACTTGTATTATTATACAAATTATTTTATATTTAATTCAATCGAGATCTTTCTCTTATTGATTATCTGCGATTCAATTTCATTCAAGTACACTCACAACCATATTTATGAGCAAACTTTTTACTGAGCTTAGCGGGAATGCGCCACTCACTAGGTTTCTACAGCTTATCTCTATAGAGCGGCATGGACATACAACGTGGGCCACCACGACCTCTTGAGAGTTCTGAAGATGGCATGATATGAAGTTTTATGCCCATATCTTCAAGAATTTTGTTTGTGACATGGTTTCTCGAATACACAATAACCTCGCCAGGTGCGATTGCAAGTGTATTGGACCCATCATTCCACTGTTCACGCCCTGCATCAACGCCGCGTTTTCCACCACAACGTATGAGCTTAACGTCATCGAGCTCAAGATACTTCATAAGCAGGTCTCGTAGAACCATGGACTCTTGCTCTATAACAAGGTCACCCTTTTTTCACCCTTGCGAATTGAATAGACCGTCAGCGGACCTTCAATTTCTGGATGGATTGTAAACTTGTCCTTGTCCACCATTGTAAAGACCGTATCAAGATGCATAAAAGCCCTTCTCTTTGGTATATCCAGGGCTAGAATAACTTCGAAGTTTGACCGTCGGCAAATACCTTTCTTGCCAAATGATCTATAGCCGCTGCGTCTGTTCTTTGTGACACACCAATGGCCAGTACCTTTTCAGATAAAACTAGGATATCGCCACCTTCTATAGCGTGGTCATCGTCCCTGTCATACCAGAATGGAATGTTAAACTGTCCAACTCTGGATGGTGCTCAAATATGTACTTAGCAAATATAGTTTCACGACACCTTGTTACAGTGCGCATTTTATTAAGGGAAACCCCCGTGCCTATTGTTGAAAACGGGTCTCGTGTGAAATATAGATTTGGCATTGGATCAATTAAAAACGGATAATCGGAATCAACTAAGTCTGCTAATGTATTCTTGGCCGTGACCGATACCTCACCCTTACGAATGCCAGCCATCATTTTATCGACCATTGATCTGCTCGATTCAAATGAATTAAAGTACTCAGTTAATGCGGCTGTTTTCTTAACACCCTGAACCCCTGCTTCTTTAATAAATTGACTGATAAATCGCTCTTTGACATCTCCATTATCAAGCGTCTGTGATATTAAATCTTCTAAATAGGACACTTGAACGCCATTATCTTTAAATATTTGTGCAAATGCGTCGTGCTCTTCCCGAGCAACTTTTAAATATGGAATATCGTCGAATAACAATCTATCCATCAAATCAGGTGTCAAGTTCTCGATTTCTTCACCAGGTCTGTGAAGCAATACACGCTTCAATTTTCCAATTTCTGAATAGACCTGTAATTTCTTATCTTGACTCATAAAGACTCCTCTCACCTATGATTCGACTTATTTTGTTATTAATTACCATTTTATTCATGACCTCTTCCTTACGCTTCAAAGTATACTTAATTAACCAAGTCATTGCAACACAAGGACTTCAGCCTTTCAGTCCATTTAATACTCCTTTTGCCATTCCAACGAATATTCATCCATTGAATAATTTTCAATTTAATTCCACCTCTTTTTGTGGATTGACTGTTCATGCCCACTTGGCACCACTTTGTCAATACCCATTATTTGTAATGATCGAATACTTATTATTTCAAAATGAATAATAATTTTTTTTAAATTTTTTTGAATATTTTTTTGATTTTTAGAATTGTGTGGGCAATTGTTTCGATTTTCAAAACACTACAATAAATTTTTTTATTCTCTGTGACTTGATTGGCTATGTTTTCTGGATGCATTCAGATAACAGGAAAGCCCCAAAGTCTACACGCGTAGACCTTTGGGGCTCTATTTTTCTTTTTTATTATAAATCTATATAACACCTCAA
>LQAG01000316.1_pt1 | contig 15778 bp, 24 predicted proteins | sample 1535801 | NCBI WGS metagenome assembly LQAG01 (sample SAMN04331584, study PRJNA305678) | bioreactor metagenome | isolation source: bioreactor_3 inoculated with Wadden Sea sediment 1st replicate of a... | place: Germany:Bremen | reverse complement strand
ATACCGGTCCAGGCAGTCGATGAAACTGACACGGATGCCGGCCTGGCGCAGCATACCGGCCAGGGTCAGCAGTCCTAAAGGTTTCAGCCAGAAATCAAATGCGGCAAAGTCATGAATCCAGGGATTCACACACAGGACATGGGGGGAATCCGTCATAGAAGCGCGGTCAGTCCTCGAAATATTTCATGGAGGTCTTTTTCAGCTCTTTTCTGGAAAACAGCAGGGTATAATTTTTTTCTTCCACAGTGGCGGCAATTTTTTTCCACCAGAGCCCGGCACTCGGCTTCGGTGCCGGCATGGACCATGGTGTACAGGTTATAAGGCCAGCCCGGCGCCGGATCGCGGCGGTAGCAGTGGGTGATTTCATCAAATTCGGCCATGGCCGTTCCCACCTGTTCCACCCTGGTTTCGTTCACGTTCCAGGCCACCATGGCATTGGCTTTGAATCCGGATTTCTGGTGTTTGAGCGTTGCGCCGAACCGCCGGATAATACCCCGCTGATTGAGATCTGTCAGCACGCCCAGAAACTGTTCCTCAGTGATGCCGGTCTGTTCGGCCATCTGTCGGAAAGGCCGCTGCGTCACCGGGATATCGGTCTGGAGCAGGGCGATCACTTTTTTTTCCAAATCGGTTGTCATAGGCCCCTGAAAAACATGTCAGTCGGTTTTGAATTGATCCGGGTACAATGCGGCAATGGCGGTTTCCGAAGCATCGCACACCCCTCTTTCCGTGATAAATCCGGTCACAAGCCGGGCCGGTGTCACATCAAAGGCATGGTTGGCCGCCGGACTGTTTTCGGGGGTGACCAATACCCGGGTGATCGTCCCATCGTGCCGTCCCTGGACATACCGGATTTCATCGGGATTCCGCTCTTCAATGGGGATCTCCCGGATCCCGTCGGTGATGTCCCAGTCAAACGTGGAGGCGGGCAGGGCGACATAAAAAGGAATATCATTGTCTCTGGCCGCCAGGGCCTTGAGATAGGTGCCGATTTTGTTTGCCACATCCCCTGCCCGGGTGGTGCGGTCTGTACCCACGATCACCAGATCCACCTGGCCGTGTTGCATCAGATGCCCGCCTGCATTGTCCGTAATCACGGTGTGGGGGATGCCGTGCTTTCCCAGCTCCCAGGCTGTCAGGCGCGCTCCCTGGTTCAGGGGCCTGGTTTCATCCACCCACACATGAACCGGGATGCCGGCATTGTGGGCTGCGTAGATCGGAGCGGTGGCTGTGCCGTATTCAATGCAGGCCAGCCAACCGGCATTGCAGTGGGTCAGAATATTCACCGGTTCCCCGGGTTTGCGGTCGGCAATCTCCCGGATCAGCATCAGCCCGTGGGTACCGATTTTTTTGCAGTTGTCCGTTTCTTCAGCCATAATTGCCAGCGATTCGTCCAGCGCAGTCTGAATACGCTGGTCAAGAGTGGGTGTTTTCATGACTTTTGCCTGAACCCGGTTGACGGCCCAGGCCAGATTTGTGGCCGTGGGCCGGGCGTCAGGCGGTCGCACTGGCTGAAAAACCACTGATCATCCATGCCCCGGCTGCCTTCCTGAACCAGAATGACATACACCCCCCATGCCACCGGTGGCGCCGATAAGTGGGGCCCCTCTGACCACCATCTCCTGAATGGCATGGATCACCTCGTCCAAATGGGTCAGGTCCTTGATGATGAACTCATGGGGCAGAAGCCGCTGGTCAATGACCCGGACCGTTTTGGGTGTCCCGGTCAAACCAGATGGGCTGCATCTGTTTTCCGTCTACGTTCATGGTCGATTGTCTCCTGGCAACACCTTTGACCGCACTCAGCTACATGTGTGCGATAAACTGGTCCGCTTCCGCAATGGCACGGTTCATGTCTGTGATCAGTGCATCCACATCGGTTTCAATGGACATGGCTTCGTTTCCCAGGGCCCCGATGGCCCTGGCATTGAGGTTGTGCTTGAGAAACAGTACCATGTCGTTGAGTTTGGCCAGCACCGGCGCCATGGCCTTGGCAGACTGGTCCATGGCGGCTTCCATTTTCTGATACCGTGCATGGGTATCGGCCTTGGAGCGGCGGCTGGCAGCCTGCAGATCCGGGTTCTGGATGTCATTGATTTCGGTTTCCCATTCCCCAAACAGATCTCCGGCCACGGTCTTGACTTTGGCGATCCGGGTTTCGATCTGCTCGGCCCGGGACCGGCAATCCTCGTAACTGGATTTGATCTTTTTGTAGATCCCTTCCAGCTCTTTTCCGTCAAAGCCGTACAATGCCTGGATTTGTTTCAGTGCATCGGTGAATTCCTCTTTGGCTTCCTCCTGGCTGTCTTTGACATCTTCGACATTACCTGTCAGCAGATGCCGTTTTTCCCTGCCCAGTTTTTCCATGGCGGCATAGTAGGTGCTGCTGCACCCGGCAGCCAGAAATAGGCATATCAGGCATCCTACCCAGATGGTCATCATGTGTTTGCGGTTTTCCATACGTTTTGCGGTCCTTTTTCATCTGATTCCGTTTGTATAGGCTATAGGGATAACGGATCAAAATCAAGTTTTTGTAGCTAACCCCATTGTTCGTCTGACAGGAAGGCTGTGGCGGATCCGGTGAAACCAGTGTTTGACAAAAAAGGGACGGATGCTAATTCTTTGGCGGATAGATGCAACACGCGCCATCCGGCGGCACAAGAACAGCATCGGAATACCGGAGGATATCAATGACGCTGATACTCAATATTTTGTGGTTTATTTTCGGGGGCGGTTTTATCGCCTGGCTGCTGTGGATTCTGACCGGGGGACTCCTGTTTGTCACGGTGGTGGGTATCCCGTTTGCCTGGGCCGCGTTCCGGATCGCCGGTTTGCCGCATTCCCGTTCGGCAAAGACCTGGTGGATGCCAGGGACCTGGGTGGGGAGCGACTGATCGGTACAGGGCTGGCCAATTTTTTTTGGATTGTTCTGGCGGGGATCTGGCTGGCCATATCCCATATCCTTGCCGGTGCCGGCCTGTGCCTCACCATCATCGGCATCCCTTTCGGATTCGCCCATTTCAGGCTGGCAATGGTGTGTTTTGCCCCGCTGGGAAAACGGGGTGGTGTATCATTGATGAAAACCGGCAACCATCATGGCCTGCGAGACCACTATTATATAATGATGAAAGTGTCAGCAGGCGGGTATCCGTTTGGCAGTTACCGTTTGACATCTTCATCCGTAGGGAGCCCAAGAGAAACCCTGTCTGCTTTAAGGAGCGTGAAAATTCGTGAAAACCCATGAACTGTGGAACGTCCATTTTTTGAACCAGATCATCGATACCATGGCCGAAGGCTTGTTCACCCTGGATGACCAGGGGATCATCACCTCCTGGAACCGGGCCATGGAAAAAATATCGGGCTTCTCCGCCCTGGAAGCGGTGGGGCAGCGATGCGACATTCTTCAATGCAGCCGGTGCTATGGGAAGCAGTGCCCGGCAGACATCCATGAATGCGGAGTGATGCGCCACGGCCGTACTGAAGCCAAGGAATGCTTTGTCAGGCACAAGGAAGGATATGATGTGCCAGTCATCAAAAACGCCCGCCTGGCAAAAGATGACCAGGGCCGAATCCTGGGCATCGTTGAAACCATCACAGATCTGACCAAGCTGTCCCTGGTCAGAAAAAGAGAGGCAGATACCCGGCGGCAGCTGCAGGAAACGTTTCGGCTGGGCAACATCATCGGCAAAAGCCCGGCCATGCAGAAGGTGTTTGAAGCCATCCGGGCCGCTGCAGACAGCCGTGCCACCGTCCTGATCCAGGGAGAAAGCGGGACCGGCAAAGAGTTGGTGGCTAAGGCCATTCATTACAACACCTCGGAAAATCAGCGGCCTCTGGTGACGGTCAACTGTTCTGCCCTGTCCGAGACCCTGCTGGAAAGTGAGTTGTTCGGCCATGTCAAAGGGGCGTTTACCGGGGCCCATAAGGATCATGTCGGCCGGTTCGAACAAGCGGACACAGGAACTATTTTCTGGATGAATCGGAGAGCTGACCCCGTATATGCAGGTGAAACTGCTCAGGTCCTTCAGGAGCGCGAGATTGAACGGGTAGGAGATACGAAAAAGCTGAAAATCGATATACGGATCATTGCGGCCACCAACAAGAATTTGACCGAGCTGACCCGGCAGGGAAACTTTCGGGAAGATCTGTTTTACCGGCTCAAGGTGTTCACCATTCAGATCCCACCGCTTCGGGACCGAAAGGAAGACATCCCGATTTTAACCGAATTTTTATCCGGAAAACCGGTAAACGGGAGAAAAAGAGGATCAAGGGGATGTCACCAGGTGCCATGAAACGCCTGATGGCACATCTATGGCCCGGCAATGTCCGGGAACTGGAAAATGCCGTTGAACATGCGTTTGTGGTCTGCGCGGCCGATTATATTTCAGAAACCGATCTGCCGGCGGAAATCCAGACGGCGGAGACCGGTCAAAGACAGGCATCCTCTTCCAAATCACCTGCGGACCCTGCCATCCCGAGTCTGACCCGGGAAACGCTGTGGAACTGTTGGATCAATGTCACTGGAACAAAGCCGAGGTGGCCCGCCGCATTGGCAAAAGCCGGACCCTGGTGTGGAACTGATGAAAAATGGGACATCCCCTTCAGAGAAACAAGGACAGCTTTTTCAATGAGACAGGTCCGCGGGTCGGTTATGGATGGGTGACGATCCGGCGCTTGTCCGGTCCTTCTGCATCAGGCCGGCAACGGTGATGTTGTCGAGGCATTGGAACATGGCTTTGCTGGCCTCCACCCATACCCATCGTGACAGGCAGTCCCCTGCCTGGTTGCAGATGCCGCACTGCCGGACATCGGATTCCGCGCAATCGGTTATGGCGGTATTTTCTTCCAGGGTCCGAACGATATCTCCCACCGTGATGGCGGATGCGGGTTTGGCCAGGGCGTGTCCGCCGTAAGGACCCCGCTGGCTTTTGATCATTCCGGCCTGCTTCAGCTTCCGGACCAGCTGTTCCAGATATTTGACCGAGATATTCTGTCTGCGGGCAACCTCGCTGAGAGGCACCGGTTTTTTTTTGCCATAGATGGCCAGATCAAGGATCAGACGGGTGCCGTAGCGGCTTTTGGTGGTGAGTCTCATACCGGTTTCATACTCTTGTTTTTAATGATAATAGCCAAATCGATTCATCCTTTGATGGCCGTCAATCAGGGCACTTCCAGTTCAGATGTCAGCGGACTCACACCATTTTCGCCGACACTGCCCGGAGGTTTCCGGGGCAGACGGATGGTCATGGTTGTGCCCTCATTCAAAGCGGATGTCACGTGAACCGTGCCCCCGTGCTGTTGAATCACCCGATGGGCGATGAAAAGCCCCAGGCCTGTCCCCCTGGAGCCTTTTGAGGTGAAGAAGAGGGTGAACATCTTTTCCCGGGTTTCCTGGTCCATGCCGACGCCGTTGTCCTGTATGCAGAAGCATACGGTCTCTTCCGGTTCGATGGTGACGGTCAATGATACCCGGTGGGCCGGTTTTCCCTGATCATAGGCACAGGCATCCACCGCGTTCTCCAGAAAGTTCACCAGAGCGGATTCCATCCACATGGAGTCGATTTCCATGATGCCCGGTTCGTCAGGCATAAAAACGTCACACATGACATTATTTTTCGATGCGGCCGGTTTGACACTTTTCATGACATTCGCCACAATATCCGCAACCGGCACAGGGGCGTATGTCATCTGTCTGGATCTGGCATAATTGAGGATTTCTAGAACCATTTCCCTGATTTTATCGGTCATGGTCTTGATTTGGTCGAACGCCCGTGACACCCGGGCTTCGTCCTGTCGTTCCAAACCGGTTTCCAGCTGATAGATACCGCCGTCCAGGGCGGTGAGCATTCCCTTGACTCCATGGGACATGGATCCGAGCATCAGGCCCAGTGAGGTCAGGTGATCCTGAAGCTGCCGGATTTGAGTGATGTTGGTGGAGATTTCCATCACCTGGGTGATCTCGTCTTTTTCATCCATGATGGGGGCGGTGTATGTCAGGACATGGTACTGTCTTCCGGAAATGGCCGTCACAACTTCTTCGGTACTGTGAACCTGCCCGTCTTCAAACGTCTGGATCACCGGACAGTTTTCACAGGGCGTGGGCCGGTGTTTGTAAATCTGGTAGCAGTATCCGCCCACATAATTGCCGAAATGTTGTTTAAACCATTTGTTGATGGCGGTAATGCGTAGATTTCTGTCCTGAACCGAAATAAAGCAAGGCACAGAGTCAAACAACTGAAGAAAGTGGTTCCGGGCCGTGTGCAGGTCGGTGAGCCGTTGAACATACCGGTCGATTTTCCGGTTTTTCAAAGATAGATTCCGGGCTTTTTCCATGTTCAGCATCAGGGCTTTGCTGTTGATTGGAAGTTCCAAATACGCAACCGCGCCAAGATAAAAACGGTCCATGGCCCGGTCCACCAGGTTTGAAGTGCCGTAAACGATCAGCTGGGCCGTGGGATCTGTCTTAAGAAGGTCTGCGATCCTGCCGGCTGTGGTCTCCCCATCAATAAAAGGATTTCCCAGCAAAAGGTTCCATTTCTGTTTTTCAGATGGTTCAGGATTTCCTGTCCGTCATCCGTCACAAAGACTTCATACTGATGGCGTTCAAGATAAGTACGGATCGCTTCCCCATGATCACGGTCGCTATCCATTAATAATACGGTTTCAGCCATGACACACCATCGTTCCTTTTTCTATTCGTGGTTCGTATGTGCTGTCAACCGATGGCATCTTTCACAATACGTAGCAGTGCTTCTCTGTCAAAGGGTTTTTTTACTGCGGCAATGGCTTTGGGAATGGCGTGTTCGTTTCCGGACAGCCCGGAGATCACGATGACCGGAGTGTTTTCAGCTCTTTGATCTGCATCATCTGACGATAAAACCGCGGCCCCATTCTCCGGGCATCTCAATATCCAACGTGATCAGGTCCGGCAGAAACCGGCGGGCGGTTTCAAGACCTTTGGCCGCGTCAAGCGCCACTTGGGTATCATAACCGTTGTCAGTGAACAAAGCGGAAAGATAGTCAAGGATATTGGGATCATCATCAATAATCAAAATTTTTTCGTCATTATCTTCTCCCTTCAACGATTGATACTGATTACCGGACACCCGGCCCGGACAATCACCTGTTCGACATTGCTGCCAAAGGCCCGGTCGTTTGTTTCCAGCTTTCTGGAATGATGGGCATGATGATGAGGTCGGAATGCCTTTCCCTGGCGTATTTGACGATTTCCATGTAGGGAATCCCCTCCCACACCTCCATGTCATAGCTTTTGAGGGTCTTGAGCCGGGATTCATACCGGGCGCGGATGATTCTCATTTTTTCACGGATTTTCTGTTCAATGTCGTCCTGGGACAGGAGCCGGTCACCAGACGGAAGGCCGACGGGCAGTGCATGAAAGACATTGAGTTCGCAGTCCAGAGTCCGGGCCATTTTCAGGGCAAATTCAAACGCCCTATCCGAGGCTTTTGAGAAATCAGTGCCAAAGGTGATGCTGGAAATCCCTCCCCAGAAAGAGGCGGCCGGACGGGTCACCACCAGCACCGGGCATCTGGCGGCCCGAGCCACTTTCTGCAGGGTGGTGCCGGCCATGGTTTTTTGTAAACCCCGTCATGTTCCTCTTCCGTGCTGCCCCCTAAGAGGATCAGATCCGGTTCGACCTCTCTTGCACGGCGCAGGATTTCCCTGGCCGGAATTCCCACTGCCACATGGATGTCATAATCCAGGCCGTTTTTGAGGTAATCCGCGTAATAGGTGGTGATCTCCTCGCGAACCCAGGCAATGTAATCCTCATCCACATCCACCCGTTCACGGGTCTTGATATCCACCACCACCTGGCTGTACCCCCGGGAGGGGACTCCCAGTACATGGAAAAAATCCAGATGGGCCTGGTATGCTCGGGCAATGTTGAATGCCACCCGGGCGGCATGATCACTGGCCCGTGTCGCCGATGTGGCAAACAGAATTTTCTTGAACATGATTCCCCCTTTGTTGGCGTGTTACTCTTCCGGTTTCATATGGTCCGGGAGACCATCATTTTGATGATCAATGGTTTTAAAAAAGACCATCGAATGCCGATTTCATATTCTTCTTCCAAGTCCCGGATGGCGTCCCAGCAGTTGTGGCAGGGGGCGATCACCAGTTTGGCGCCGGTGGCCAGAATCTGATCCCTTTTTTAAGAAGGGCCCGGTTGCGCTGTTTGCGGAAAACACCGATGCCGTTGAACCCGCCGCCGCCGCCGCAGCAATAGTTGTGCTCCATGTTGGGGGACATTTCAATAAAATACCCCGGGGCGACAATATGGTTCATGATGGTGCGGGTGGCTATTTTAAACCATGGTTGCGGATATAGTTGCATGAATCCTGAAGCGTGACCGGCTCTTGGATCCGCTTGTCCGGATCTATTTTCAGTTTGCCGGATTCCAGGGCTTCTGCCAGCCATTCCACGTAATGGATCGATTCCACCGGAGGCCGGCCGTCCGGCCGTCCGGCCCAGTAAGGGCCTTCAATCACCGTGGCGCGGTGGGCATGCCCGCATTCGGTTCCCACCATCCGCTTCGGTTTGAGCCGCTTCATGGCATCGTAGACCGATACCACCTGCATTTTGCAGGCTTCCCAGTCACCGGCAAACATGGACAGGCTGGTTTGCTCCCACCCTTTGGAGGCAATGGTCCAGTTTTCACCTGCCGCATGAAACAGCACGGCCGCTTCAGCCAGGTCTTCCGGGTAATGCTTGACCTCCCTGGCGTTGACAGTGTAGAAAATATCCGCGTTTTCAACATCCACTGGTACGGTCAATCCGGGATAATCGTCCTCGTACTCCTCCACCATCCATTCGAATGTTTCAACAAATCTTCATCGGTGACATCCATCTGGGCACGATACGCCCGGTGCATGCCCGCGCCGATTTTCAGTTCCCAGGGGACGAATCCCTGCTGGTAGAGCAGTCCCCGCAGATATCCGAACATGATGCCGGTATCAATTCCGTGGGGGCAATACATGCCGCATCGGTTGCAGCAGGTGCACTGGGCCCAGGCCACCTCCATGGCATGGCGCATGAATTCATTGCTTACCTTGCCTTTGCGCTTGACGATTTCTCCCAGCGTGGACTGGATCTTGTAGGCCGGTACCTGTCTGGGGTCCCTGTTGTTGACCTGATACAAAAAACAGCTGTCCGCACACATACCGCAATGGGCGCAGATCTCCAGCCAGGTTTTGAGGCGAGATTTCATGGTTTTCTCAATGGTGGATGCCAGCAGATCACTGTCCACATCCAGAAGCTTCATCTCTTCGTAATACTTGGTGCCACTGGAATCGGACAACAGGAAGTTCACTTCCTCCGGCGTGTTGACCGGTTTTTTATTACAATAGGTTCCTTCCGGCATGAATCATTTTCTCCTTCACAAATATTGCCAGTCGTTTTTTGGGTTACCAGGCCATTTTGGTGCCTTTCATTCCCCCGCGCTTGATGCCGAAATCCATTCCCAGTTGGGCACGGGAGGCAAAAAACAGAAATACGTGGGACATTTTGGTAAACGGGATGGCGATCAGCAGCAGTTCTCCTAAAAAGATATGCAGATTCAGCCAGAATCCATAATGTCCCACCTGATATCTGGCCATCAGTCCGGTGACAAACGGGGCCATGGCGAGAAACAGAATAAAATAATCGTATAACGTGGTCATGATCCGCACCTCTGGCAGTACCACCCGCCTGAGGATGAGGATAAAACCGCATCCCACGGCCAGCCAGGAAAGAAAATCCGCCAGGGCAGGACCCAGGGTGATCAGGGGAAAAACCCCGGTTTTGCTTTCCAGAAACATGTTGTGGCCGGCCAGAAAAAGCGGTACCCCACGGCACTGATATGAAATCCGAAAACGCGGCCGTCATCACCGGTTGAGTCCGCCAACTTCTGTCCATAGGGGATCAGCCATTTATAGATCGATCGGGCAGCCCCTTTATTCCGGCCCCAAGATGGGCCCGGTAGGCCACCCGGTCCAGTTGCCAGTTCAGTCCCAGAAAATACCGCACAAATCTTACCGCCATGCCGATGATACAGATACCGACGGCGATCCAGAAGAAGATTCCTGTCAAAAACGCATGCATCCGACTATGTCTCCATTTTTCATTATCACCTGATTAGTTTTCTTCATCTCTATCCGTCAGAAACCACCAGAAAAGCGGCAGGGCCACAAGAAGACCGCCCATGATCAGATAGGTGATCCCCTTGGTGTGTGCCATGAAATCCTGAAGGGTGAAAAACACGGTGTTCATTGTTGTCTTCTCCATTGATTCAAGTTAGTGTCCTGTGTCATCATGTCATGTCATGCCGGGGGATTGGGTCGAATAATCCGGGTGTTCATGCAGCACCGGCATCCGGGTGGTGACGAAGCGGTAGATCACGATACCCAGGGTGACGATAAAGACCGACGTGCCGATTTCCATCACACTGGGGATGTATCTTTCGTGGGACGGCAGGTGATAGTTGAACGCAATAATGGAAATATTCAAGCGGTTCAGGACGATTCCGATCACAGTCCAGGCGGCGGCCCACCGGACAAATGTCAGGTTCTTTTCCCTCACGCCCATGGCGAACAAAATGGCGGGAAACGCCACAAACCCGATCACCTCCACCAGATACCACATACCCCATCCCGTGGCCAGGTACCCCCACTGGTCGTCAATGGCAATCCCCACCAGCTTGATGCCAGGTACCCTGCCATCATAAAGGCGGCGGCTTTGGCAAATCCCATGGCCACCCCGGGCGTTCCCGGTGGTGCGTATCGTCCATGTGTCGACTCAGGTATCTGTGGGCCAGAGTGCTTTCAAAAATCACCATGGACATGCCGGCAAACATGCTGGAAATGAAAAAATAGACCGGTAGATAGGAAGAATACCACAGGGGATGGAGCTTGGACGGAGCGATCATGAACAAGGCGCCCAAAGAGGACTGGTGCAGGGTGGACAGGACCACCCCGAAAACGGTGAGAATCAGGGTCAGTTTCACCACCACGGCCCGAATTTTTTGAATCCCAGCCATTCAAAGGCTGCAGGTGTGAATTCGATGAACAGAACTGTCAGGTACAGGAACACGCACAGTCCCACTTCGAACAAAAGGGAGGAGGTCCCCTGGGAGACGAAAATCGGGTAGGGCAGCCGCCATGGACGGCCCACGTCATAGTGCAGGGCCAGGACCACCAGGGCATATCCCAGAAATGCCGTGAGAATGGCCGGCCGGACCGCAGAATGATACCGTTTCAGCCCGAAAAGGTAACAGGCGGCTGAAGTGACGTATCCGCCGGCTGCCAGGGCGACCCCGCACAGCAGGTCAAATCCGATCCAGATTCCCCATGGGTTGTTGTTGTCCAGGTTGGTCACCGCCCCGATACCCTGGTAACCGCAGCAGGGTCAATACCCGCCCACCGCCAGTATGATGCCGATAATGACGTTGAAAGGGGTCCAAATTTTTTGGACGGTCTGTCTGCCATTGTCTGTCATGCTACTCATCCTCCTTGATCTGCGGCGGTTCCGGGTCTTTGGCCTCTGCGTCCTTCCAGCGCTTTTTTCACCTCGAAATTGATGGCGGACTGTTTTTCCTGCTCCCATTTTTTCCTGAGGATTTCCATCTGGGTCTGAGCTTCTTCTTTGCTCCGGGCCACTGCTTCGGCCACTGCGGCTTGTTTTTCCTGTTCAGCAATTTTTTCCTTGCGCTTTGAAATAGCGTAGATTCCTGTCAAAAGGACCGGCCACAGGCCCACCACAACAGGGACGGCGGACAACGGCCCGGATGTAAGTTCCGGCGCGGATTTGGTACCCAGGTCCTCTCTCATGCCCACCTGTTCAAACGGAAGGCCTGAAAGATACAGCCAGCTGGTGCCGCCCATCTCATGCTCGCCGTATACATGAGGAACATACCTTTCCGGAAAGGACCGGATCCGATCCCAGGCATAGGCGATCAATTCGTTCCGTTTGCCTGAAACCAACGCGCCGGCAGGGCATTCCTCCACGCATCCGGGCCGTTTTCCCTCCTTGAGCCTGGGATGGCATAGGGTGCACTTGGTGACCCGGGGGGCCAGCGCCTTGTGATATTCATAGGCCGGAATATTGAAAGGACAGGCCACCATGCAGTACCTGCAGCCCACACACAGGCTTTCATCATAGACCACCGCCCCTTCCGGGGTTTTTTAAAAGCTTTGACAAAACAGGCCGATGCACAGGCAGGTTCCAGGCAATGGTTGCACTGGGCCTTGACAAACACGGGTTTTGTGCTCTCAAACCGGTTGACCACGGTGAAGACATCCGCATCGGTTCTACGTTTCTGATCCAGTACGCTCAGGTCATCAAAGGGGTGTTCCGGTTCCGGCAGGTGGTTCACCCGGTGACAGGCACGTTCACATTGACGGCATCCGATACATTTGGTGATATCATGAAGCACGCCAAGGCTCTCGGGCCAGCCGGTGAACTCCTTGCCGGACGCGCCCAGGGCCGCATCAGGAACCTCGGCGGCCTGTCCCAGTGCCGCGGCTCCGAGACATCCGATAAATTTTCTTCGGGAAATACCCATAATCAATCCTCTGCTTGTTTCATATCCAATAGGTCAATATCCTTATTTTTTTTCATGGCAGACCAGGCAGTCCGTGGACGGGATCGATTCGATGCCCATTTTCTGGTGACATCCCATACACTGGCCGTGATACGCGGTCTTTAAATCCGGAATGGCCGGATCCGTTGCTGGAATCCCGTCTCCAGCAACGGCATGGCAGGCAGCGCAGCTAGGCGGTGTCATAGAGGCGGGACTGTTGTGGTGGCACCCCATGCAAAGCGTCTGCTGGCTTTTGTGGAACGTATTGGCCAAGTTACTGTCTTCCACCCGTTCAACAATCCCCTGGATGATTTTGCGGTGGGGGAAGCGGCTGGGCTGGTAGGTATCGGACAGGGTCCCGATGGTCACGGTTTCCGGAACGTCTGAGAACGTCACGTTCCGGTACTCATCAGATGCAGCTGCAAAATATTGTTGCGCACGCTGTTTCTGAAGTTCCGGGTCGTGCACCACGGTCAAATCCGGATCATTGTGGCAGGTCCGGCAGGAGGTTTCGGTCATCCAGGAACGGGACATGCTGTCATGGCACCCCGCACAATCAGGCTTGCGGGTTTCCCGGGCATGGCACCCCACACAGCTGCCGGAGTCGGTGTCGGCATGCATGGCCTGTTCGAGCCGGACAAAACCGCCTTTTTCATGTCCTTTGGGTGTGTGGCACTGTGTGCATGATTCCAGGGAGTCATGATGGCAGGTCCGGCAGGAAACGACCGCTGTTTCATGGTTTTTGTGATCAAAAATCACCGGAGCCATGCGGTAGACGGTTTCGTCGGTTTCTGTCGTTCCTCCGGTCATAAAACCGCATCCGGCTGATTCCGTTTCATGCGGGGCGGATTTTCTATGGCCGGCAGTTGAGACCGGACGCTGGCTGCATGACATCCGGCGCAGTCCACCGGGCCGGTTTTCACGCCCAGATCTTTTTTCTTCAGGTGGCATGCCACACATGCGTCATGGGATGCTTCCCGGATTGATCGGACCCCGTCGGTTGGATCTTCCTTGTGACAGTAAATACAGGCGCTTTCAGTCCCTTTTTCATGACGATCTGCTGAAGTGATTCGTCGTACTCATGATGACAGGCCTGGCAGTTGTCAGAAGAACTATTCGGGTTCGGAGCGGCAATGTGGTCAGACACTTCATGAATGTAATGAAGGGATCGGTTAAAATCGATTTTTTCCCAATGGGTACCGGGTTCAGGGTCGGGCACGGACGTGCCGTGACATTGCCGGCATTCCGCCGTGGTGGGTCCGGTTGGTTTGCCGGCTGATTTCTGCTGTTCATGGCACACGATGCAGTTGTCATGGTAAAGTTCCATGGATGCCGGCAGGTCCGTTCGTTGAAACTTGAAAACGAGCGTTCCTTCTGTTTGGATATGGCATTGGAGACATTTTCCCTCGGCTGATTCCGTATGGAGGGTGTGCAGAAACGGCACCGGCGGCATGTCCTCTGTGCCGGTTTCCGGCGGCAAATTGATGATGATCCGGTCCGGGGGGATTGTGGGGTTGGATTCTTTTTCCAGGAAGGCCTTCCCAGGAAAAGGAAACATGAACAGGATCATTCCTGCTGCCGTGATCCATAGATATGCGGTCCGTTTTGCCATCTTCCTATCCTTGAAATACGTTTGAGTTGAAATTTGTCATTTCCATTAAACCAACCAATTTAATATGAAATTTTCCTACTGTTTTAATATGAATAAGTCAACCCAAAATGACCTGTTTTAAAAAAATCTGATCGGTAGGTGTTGACCGTGAATTTTCAATGGGATAAGGTAACCGGAATCAAAACCGGTAAGCGTCAGACATCCCTCTGTCCGGCTCAGCAGATCGCTGCCTGCCTTACAAATTCAGGGAGGCGGTATGCAGGAAAAGAATCCGTCATTGGATAACAACGGGAAGGGTGGCGGTGACAATGCTTGTTGCGGTTCCTGAACCGGGTATTTCTCATTTCATGGATACACAGGTAAAGCGCCTCATGTCACGCTTTTCTTTGAGTTACGTCAGAGAAGACACCTGTGTAGAATATTTTCTCAATGACACTGGAAAACAGACCCTGGTATCGTTGAATCTGGTTTTGTCCCATGACCGGTTCTCAAAAGGGCTCTATGTTTCCAAATTCTACCCCCAGCTGTTTTTGGAGCAGGATCACCGGTTTCTGTCAGCAGCCTGTTTTATATGATGGTTCATCATAGTGCCGGGGTGTTCGGCCTGGCGGACCACTGCCGGGTGTCTCTTGAAACCGGCACGGATGTGTTTGATGAATTTTATTCCCGCCTGCCGGAATTCCATTTCAGAATCGCTTATCAACGTCCGTGCCGGCGCGTGTGCCTTTACGGCAGTTATGAACGGCTGTCTATCGATACGGCATTTATTAAAGAAAACAAAAAATTGTGTCTGTAATCCGCATGGGGTTGTGATATAATTCATCCTGGCCCTGCGGATGAATCGAATCGGGCCGGAAAAGGGGATGATACAGATAAACAATAATTTCTGATCCCAAGGAGAATGATGCTCAGTGTGGTTCAAACCCCATCTCCCGGCACCTCCCGGGTGATGTTCAGAGGAGACTGCCTCAGGTTCACCCTGGCGTTGAACAGGGAGACGGCCGGAAATGCCTGGGTGCGCACCAACCTGGGGACCGCGGCCATTGCCCGTGCAGAGGTCATCGCCCGGGTGGAGAAAAACGAGATCAAACTGGGTGAAGGCTGGTATGATATCCAGATGTCCCGAAAGGACCCGGTCACCTTCATGATCCGGCTGCCTTTACATCAGACCGGGTATTTTCAGGCCAAATGTTTTTTCATTCCGGAAGGTCAGACCGACCCCGTATGGCCGGAAGGGGACAACTGCATCATCAATGTGGAGCCGGCCGGCACCTGCTGCGCCAATATCATTTATAACGCGTTTGTCCGGCAGTTCGGCCCGGCCAGAAACGCCTCAGGCAAAGGCCTGGACCGGTCCCTGGTACCGCTGATGGAAACCCTGGACGTAAGCGGATTTACCGTGATCCCGGAATCCGGAAAATTCCGGGATCTGCGGGACCAGGTGGGATTCATTTTTTCCACTTTGGGGTGCCGGGCCCTGCACCTGCTGCCCATCCATCCCACCCCCACCACTTACGCCCGTATGGGCCGGTTCGGCAGTCCTTATGCAGCGCTGAATTTCACGGACGTGGATCCGGCCCTGGCCCGGT
>LQAG01000315.1_pt1 | contig 15790 bp, 17 predicted proteins | sample 1535801 | NCBI WGS metagenome assembly LQAG01 (sample SAMN04331584, study PRJNA305678) | bioreactor metagenome | isolation source: bioreactor_3 inoculated with Wadden Sea sediment 1st replicate of a... | place: Germany:Bremen | reverse complement strand
CAAAATCAATTCACTAAAAAGGACTAAAAAAACAAGATCATACTATAGCATTTTTTTCAAATCCAAGAAAATATGTGTAAAATGGTTCAGATACGAATACATATTCTCCAAAATACTTAAATAAAAAAAACTTGGACATACACATGGGTTATTGTCATTTTACAAGAAATCAGCATTACACAAATAAGGGGTTACAGTATAATATTAAAAACCTTCAGAATGAGTAAAATGTAAAGACCGACATCTATTATAATCCAAGTCGATCAAGTGGATTCACAATGGCCTGTAGAGCCGTATTACTAACATGAGTATATACTTGAGTTGTCTTTGGTGATTTATGACCAAGTAATTCCTGTATGTACCTTAAATCTGTACCCGCTTCCAACAGGTGGGTCGCAAAGGAGTGTCTTAGTGAATGTATGCTCACATTCTTTTTAACATTTGCTTTCTCGCAAGCCCTCTTAAAAATACGCTGCACACTGCGAACTGTAATCGGCATCTCTGCTTTGGCTCCTTCAAATAGCCAGACACTTGGCTTGTATTCTACATAGTAGTCTCGAAGCATTTCAAGGGCTTTTCTTGACAACAGCGTATACCGATCTTTTCTTCCTTTCCCAGCCTTGACCGTAATCATCATTCTATCTCCATCAATATGCTCTGGTTTTAGAGCGCACACTTCGCTCACCCTTAACCCAGCACTGTAAGTCAAATACAAGATAGCCTTGTGTTTCTTATTTTCATGAGCATTAAGTATTTTGGCAACGTCCGATTGACTCAGCACCTTAGGCAATGTTCGATCGCCCCTAGGACGTATCATTTTATGATTTATATAGAGCCCTGGTCTATGAACTTTGAAAAAAAAGTTTGACTGCTGATATAGCCTGATTCACAAAGCTATGCGAAAGTTCTTGAATGGCAATAAGATCATAGATATAATCACTGGCCACGTTCATATCAAGGGGATCCTTCCTACCAACAATTTTTAAATACCTATCGATATGCTTCTTATAAACAGTAATGGTTTTTGTACTCATCCCTTTACGTTGCATGTGCATATGAAAAAGCTCAATTTCTTTTGCATACTTTTCTCTATGATTAAAAGGGGCTTCTTTTAATTCATCTATATCACCAATTAAAGAATGGTTGATATACCCCTCCCAGCCACTACGTTCTTGTATATACCAAGTACACGTCTCAAAGGTATCCAGCCTATATAAGTCCTTTTCCTTGCCACAGCAAACACCAAAACTCGAATTTGTCAGGTTTGACTGATCCACGGACAAAAAGTCCTCGCTGAAATATGGTCGCCCTAAATGAAAAATTGACATTTTACACCTCCAAAAAAGATAGCATCATTTAATACACAAACATTAAAGCATTTCTAGCCCCCAGGGCCAGTTTAAATACGAATACTTATTGATAAAATGGACAATCCTAAAAACAGATTGACAGCAAAAATAGTCTTGCAATCAAATTTTAAATACTGATCAAATCCTGTACTCAAATGGAATAACTTTCTTAAACAATCTATATAAAGATACAAACAGCCGAGTTCCTCACTAATTATGATCCCAAAACAATTTCACGATCACAAAATTAGTGCCCATTTTTGAATCTTACTTCGTCCGAAATAGCCTCGATCTAAAATCAATCAGTGTCAGACACAAACTAATAATCAAAGTCTGAACAAAATAAGCATTTTACATTTTATTTTAGTTTGAAATCGTATTGATTTCCCCAGCATATACGCCACTCATAATTACATAATTTTACACAAATCATAACATAATCATACTCTATTGTAAAATTTTGTATTTTAGTCATTAAATTTTATCTGCGCTTCTCCCTCCTTGATGCTATAATAGTAAACGAGTATTGAAAGGAGCTGAACAGTTTGACAACAGCAAGAGACTGGATTGAAAAATTAGACATGGTTCCCCATCCAGAAGGTGGATTCTATACACGACCTTTTGTATCGAATGAGAAGTATATTCGCCATGATATCCCAGGTGTATCTTCATCAGAGCGTAAACTGTGGACAAGTGAATACATGCTTTTTGAACCCAATATGATCATGACTTTCCATACATTGAGGTCCGAATCGGTCTGGTATTTTCATGATGGTGATCCCATTAAGTTCTATATGATCTCTCCCGAAGGAGACATACATATTAAAACCCTAGGTATTGATATTGAAAAAGAGAATGACCCCCAAATTCAAATACCTAAAAATTATGCTATTGCCATCGAAGCCAGCACGAGTAAATATACACTTATCGGAACAATGATCTCGCCGGGCTTTGACATAGACGACCTAAAAGTCTTTAAAAGAGAAGATCTTCTAAGTAGACACCCATACCACAAAGATCTCATTATGAAATACACTGTTGAATCTTTGTATTAAAAAAATATCAAGTCTATTTAGCAGGATATTCAAGATTTATTAACATTTCTTTGCTATCCTGATGTAGAACACAATTGATACAGGAGGAAGAATATGAGTAAAAAAATCTCACTATTAATCGCTTTAATGGTTGCTCTGACAGGTGTTTTGGTTACAGGATGCACTGCTGCAGTCGAAACAAGCGACTCAGACTCTGTTCAAGATACATCGGCATCAGAACAATCAACTGAGACAAAAATAGCAATTCAGAAGAAACAACAAGTACAGCTGGGCTCCCAAACCCCGACCTTGATCATCCCGTGGTGACAATGACAATTGCTGATTACGGTGATTTAAAAATTGAGCTCTATCCAGAAGTTGCACCGAACACAGTCAACAATTTCATATCTCTGGCAAATTCAGGTTATTATGATGGCGTAACCTTCCACAGAATTATAAAAGGCTTTATGATTCAGGGTGGAGATCCTGATGGAACCGGTGCAGGTGGTCCGGGATATGCTATTACTGGTGAATTCACAGATAATGGATTTGAAAATAACATTAAGCATACACCTGGTGTTATTTCTATGGCAAGAACCAATAATCCCAATAGTGCAGGGTCACAGTTTTCATAATGCATAAGACCTCATCACATCTCGATGGCGCGTATGCAGCCTTTGGTAAAGTTATTGAAGGCTATGACTATGTTGACAAGATCGCACAAGTAGAAACTGGTCTTGGAGATAAACCCACACAGCCCGTTATCATGGAAAAGCTAACTGTAGAATTAAATGGTTATGAACCATCTGAACCTGTAAAAGGTTGAATAAAAAATAGACAAATGCATCAGATGACATAATTAGATCACATCATATGAAAGGACGAATGAATATGGAAATGAGTATGTTTATTAAATCAATTGCCCTTGATGAAGAGCGTCGAATAGTTATTACAGGTCAGCCTCATTTGGCTGAATACCTTAAAGACCAGGAAACTCGAAAAATGCTTAAAGGTGCTGCACAAAAGGTTTTAGCAGATGATTTTATACAAATGGAAGTTGGTAAGACCAGTTGCAGAATTACGGTAACATCAGAAAAAGCGGAAGAGTGTATGAAGCTCGTTGAAGAGGAGCTTGTAAAAGGCATTGAAATGGCCCTAGCTTTTATGAGCCAAATGAACAATAGCGATCAAAATGCGTAATTTCTAAAATCAAAAGGAGCTGCTATAATAGGTAAACATCCTATTTATAGCAGCTCCTTTTCTGTGTATTTTATTGTTGAAATAGACTCCTTACACACGCAATCTTTTAAGAATTAGTTTTATCTTAAGAGGCTGTCTATATCAATGATGCTTTTTCATTTCAAAACTTCAGTTCACCCTTTTTTATCCGAAGTGTTGGACGCGTTTTCCCTTCTAGTCCTCCATGGGTGTATCCAATAACATTGAAGTCTTTAGAAAGGGCCTGTCCAAGTCTCACGTAATCATCATGCTTTGATCGCATGCAACTTGATAAGTGAATGGTATCCACATCATTTTTCTTAAAGCGTTCAATTTTTCGCTCTAAATCTCCACCAGAATGTGTGAATCCAACTAATTCAGTTTCTTCAGGATAATCGCCAAAGGCATCCACTTTATTAATGAAAGCTTTTAGGCACCCAGACCCCGTACAGCGCATAGCTGTATCTTCATTTACAATCACTGCAATTTTCATTATATATCTCCGTTATTGATCCTATCTACTGGTTGAAAAACCTGTATCTAAAGATGATTTGCATGGTCCATCTTAAATCACTATTGAATTTTACATTGAGTCTAGCATCAGGGCCTATAGTTTTAGGCTCTTGTGTTATGACTTTAAATCTGATTTATATCTATTCTCTAAGTCATCAGTTTAGACTCAATCTATAATCTTTGATTTTCGATTTGTTTTTATGTTAGAATTAAGCTTTAACTCTGGCTTTTGTCTTTTCTTTTGCTTTAGATTTTTGCTTTTTGTCTTTTGCCTTTTGTCTTTGTCTTTTGTCTTTTGTTCTTTGCCTTTTGACTTTGACTTTGATCTTGACTTTTATCTTTGATCTTGCCTTTTGACTTTTGCCTTTTTGTCTTTTGGCTTTTGTCTTTGCTTTTTGACTTTTGACTTTGACTTAGATCTTGGCTTTGTCTTTAACTTTTGTCTTTTGACTTTTTGACTTTTTGACTTTTGATCTTGACTTTGACTTTGCATTTTGACTTTTGTCTTTTACCTTTGCATTTTGACTTTGTCTTTTAACTTTGCATTTTGGCTTTAGCCCTTACTTAAATCCCACGAACTATCTTTAAACCTTGCACATTATTTTTAGCACTATCTTGTCCTTAAATTGTGGTTTTTCATTGATATTAAAATTTAGGTCTGAGCCTCTCGTATTATGATAAATGACTGACTTTGAGTCGAGTCAGTCATTTATTAACGATAAGGCACTTACAACCTTTTCTAAGTTTAGTCTATATCAAAACGGAGCGATACACTGTGTTAATCGTCACAGTTTGAGATATTAATCACTTGATTCGAATGCTCAACGCGCCATCCTCTACATCAACAACAAGATCATCTTGATCCTTTACGTGACCTTTAATGATTTCTCGTCCAAGCATGGTTTCTAACTTTTGCTGAAGGTAGCGCTTCAGTGGCCTTGCGCCGAAATGAACATCGTATGATGATTCAATAATCAGATCTTTTGCAGCTTCCGTCAACTCCAGATTGATGTGTCGATCTTCCAGCCTTCGCTCAATATCCACAACAAGTAAGTCAATTATATCCTTAACTTCATGTTTTGCTAAAGGTGTATAGAACACAATCTCATCCAGCCTGTTCAAGAATTCCGGTCTAAAGTGACCATGGAGCAAAGCCCGAATAGAAGCCTTAGTTTTTTCACTTATAAGCCCATCTTGACCTACATCCTTTAACAAAAGCTCCGATCCAATATTCGAAGTCATAATGATAATGGTATTCTTAAAGTCGACTGTACGACCTTGAGCATCCGTGATACGTCCATCATCTAGCACTTGAAGCAAGACATTGAACACATCGTGATGGGCCTTTTCAACCTCATCAAAAAGTATAACACTATAGGGTTGTCGCCTTACAGCCTCAGTCAGCTGACCTCCTTCTTCGAAACCTACATATCCAGGAGGCGCACCAATCATACGGGCCACAGAGTGTCTTTCCATGTACTCACTCATATCAATCCGAATCATATTGGCTTCACTGTCAAATAATACTTCTGCCAGAGATTTGGCGAGTTCTGTCTTTCCGACACCGGTTGGACCAAGGAACAAGAAAGATCCAATCGGTTTTGATGGGTCTTTTATGCCTGCTCTTGACCGAATAATTGCATCGGTAACCTTCTGAACAGCTTCATCTTGTCCAATCACCCGCTTGTGAAGCTCTTTGTCTAAGTGAAGGAGTTTTTCCCTTTCGCCTTCCACGAGTTTTTCAAGCGGAATCCCCGTCCATCTAGACACAATGCCTGCAATTTCCTCTGCCGTAACAGTTTCACGAATAAGCTTGCTGTCATTGTTATTAGAAGATGGTGCATCCAAAAGGGCCTGCAACTCTTTTTCAAGTTCAGGTTTCTTTCCATACTTGAGCTCCGCCGCTCGGTCAAGGTCATATGACCGCTCGGCCATCTCAATCTCATGGGTGACTTTGTCAATGTCCTCTTTAAGGGCACTGATTTTATCAACAGACCGCTTTTCAAGGTCCCACTTTGACTTTTTACTCTTGAACATGTCTCTGAGTTCTGCTAAATCCTTTTGCAAGGCCTCAAGACGGGTTTTTGAAAAATCATCCTTTTCCTTTTTAAGAGCAGCTTCTTCTATTTCCATTGTCATAATACGTCGTGATATTTCATCCATCTCAGTAGGCATGGACTCCATTTCCGTTTTGATAAGCGCACACGCTTCGTCTACAAGGTCTATCGCCTTGTCAGGCAAGAAGCGATCTGCAATGTAGCGGTCAGATAACATAGCCGCCTGTATTAGCGCACGATCACTAATATTGACCTTGTGGTAGAGCTCATAACGCTCCCTCAAACCACGTAAAATCGTTATTGTGCTTTCCACAGAAGGCTCATCCACTTTACCGGTTGGAAACGTCTTCCAGAGCCGAGTCCTTTTCAATATATTTTTATACTCCGAAAGGGTCGTTGCTCCTATGCAAAACAGCTCTCCACGGGCAAGCATAGGCTTTAACATGTTGCCTGCATCCATTGCCCCTTCTGTTTTACCGGCACCCACTATATTATGAAGTTCATCAATAAACAGTAGAATCTTTCCATCACTTTTTTTAATTTCCTCAAGAACAGCCTTTAAGCGTTCTTCAAATTCACCTCTAAATTTTGCGCCCGCAATCAAGGCCCCCATATCAAGGGCAAAAATACGTTTTTCTTTCAAACTCTCTGGGACATCCCCCTTAACAATTCGGTGGGCTAGTCCTTCAGCAATGGCAGTTTTTCCAACCCCGGGTTCACCAATGAGAACTGGATTATTCTTGGTTTTACGAGATAAAATCTGAATGGTTCTTCTAATTTCCTCATCTCGTCCAATCACAGGATCCAGCTTATTCGTCTTTGCAAGCTCAACCAAATCAGAGCCATACTTAGAAAGAACATCATATGTGGATTCAGGATCACTTGATGTCACCCTTTGATTGCCTCGTATATCTTTCAGTATAACCATGACCTTATCTTCAGTAATATCCAGCCTTTTGAATAAAGCCTTTAGAGCCCCTTCGCTATTTTGCAGTAGGGACATAAATATATGCTCCACACTCACGTACTGGTCATTCATTTTTTGTGCCAACTTCTCAGCCTTCATGAGCACTTTATTGCTGACCGATGACAAATATACTTGTTGTGTTCCGGCAACCTTGGGCTTTTTCTCAATTAAACTTGTAACTTCTTTAACAAGGGTTTCATACATTATTTGATTGGATCCATCTGCCATTCTCGCAATAATCTGAGATACAAGGCCTTCTCGCGAGTCTAAAAGTCCAAGAAGAATATGCTCCGGATCTATCACACTGTTCCCGTACTCATCAGCGATCATTTGAGCGCGGTTTAGGCCCTCCGCAGAGCCCTTTGTCAACTTATTCATATCCATTCAATATTCACCTCATCTTTTGTTAGCAGTCTAAGTTATTGAGTGCTAATTCTTAATTTTAGAATATCACTTTTATCTTGTTTTTCAAGTCTTTGTACCTATATTTCAATTATATTCACCAATTGTTTACAAGACATTCATATTTGTCACATTGATCCCATTTTCATAAACCTAGCCAAATTAACACGAATGCCATTCTATTTCTAAACGAAATTCGTGTCCTGTAGAAAAATATATTAATATCATCACAAAAAAGCTTATAAAACCACCTAAGCCTTTCCCAGCGGTTTTATAAACTTTCCTGCTACTTGAGCCCCAAACACCGTCTTCATGATGATATGCTTAAGCGACGCCTTGTCCCCTAATATATGCCTATAACATTTTCAGATGCACTAGGTCTGCACTGGTAATGACCACCGAAAGTTAATCGATCTATGTGCTGTTCTCACGAAGAGACACTTGTCCTTCACTATAATGAATTTTGTTTTTTCCACTCATCTTTGCTTCATACAATTTCTCATCGGCTTCATTTATAAGACAGGAAGCGTCTGTAGTATCTTGACTTTGTCCACTAAAAGTGACACCACCACTTATGGTTACTTTTAAAGAGTCTTCAGAAAACCTTAAAGCTTCAATTGCTTTTCGAATATCATGACCTATCTCTTTAGCCTCTAGTAAAGTGGCATCAGGAAGAACCACTAAGAACTCTTCACCACCGTATCGACCGACTATCCCACGCTCATTAAGCGTTTGTTCCATGCAACGGGCCAATTCAAACAAGACCTCATCTCCAACTTGGTGGCCATAAGTGTCATTCACGTGTTTGAAATTATCAATATCAAGAAGTAGAAGAGAAAATACCCCTGACTGACCACAGCCTGACTCGCATGGTCTTTAACTAGACCGACAATGTGCTTATGGTTATAATCTTCGTTAAACCATCGGTAATAGCGGCGATGCAAGGTCTTCATTGGCCTTCTCTAGTTCTTTACGGAGCATATAGTTTCTGCAGTGGGCTTTGACTCGAGCCATAAACACACTGGCATCAAAAGGGCTTCATAATAAAAATCATCTGCTCCAGAGTTTAAAATATTAGACACTGTTTTATAATTAGAAACAGAAGACATGAGCATGATCACACTGTTTCTAGATTTTTGACGCAGTTTCAAAAGCACTTCCTCCCCCGACATACCTGGAAGGACTAAGTCAAGAATATATATAGAATACCTCTGATTTGATTCAAAAAGATCTTCTGCATTTTCATAGGTGTCCACATTTCGCACACCATGGAGTTCAAAAATATTTTTCACCATGACTGTGGTTAAAAGACTGTCATCTAATACTGCAATGGACATTTCTTTTATTCTCTGCAACACCTCATCTTGCGACTGAAATGTTTCAATATATGTCCTCAGCTTGGAGTCTGTTTTCGTGTCTTTGACAATATAGTCCACAACACCCATGTCAAATAGCTTTTCACGAATATCCATATTATCAGTTGATGTGAGAACTATAACAGGCACATCTTTATGGCTGGATGCCATTAGATCATCCATCAAAGTGTCCCTTGTTGAATCTGCCAATTCGAGTCCCGTGACAATAAAATCCACATCCACATTATCAAGAATATGAAATGCATCCTTATAGCTATTTGAACAGTAATAATCATGCCCAAGTTTTTCAACAACATCATGGATCATCTCTCGTATTAACTTGCTTCTTTCTATATGAAGAATATTCAAAAGAAAACCTCCAGTTATTCTATATACACTCTTTCACCGAGTTCAACTTCATTTATCATGATGCTTATGTTCCAATTTTTCTTCTTCCTTCGATTTTGCACGAATCATTCTAAGCTGACTTTTAAATTTATGTGACTGCATTTCCGGAAAAGATTTTATAAATCGATTACGAGACAATTTTCCTGTTAATTTATGAAAATGGTTATACAAGTCATGGATATTGGTTTTAAATGGGCGCTTTAGTCTTTTTTCTAAGTCTAGGCGCTTGTTTAGAAAGTCCCGCATGGCTCCATTAGGGAAAAACTCATTTTTTTGAAGTGACACCTTCTGATGATTTAAGCGGTTCTTAATGCCACTCAAGTCTTCTCCTAATTTTCCAAACTCTTCCTTGAACTTATCTTTTGAGGCATGAACCCCTATGTTCAGTTTGTTGATTTCAGCCCTAAACTTTGTGACTGGCTCTTCCAGCTCCTGAATTCTGTTTTCAAGCTCTGTAAGCAGCTTTTCTTTAGCCTGTCGGTAGTCCTTCATAACTTTTTCAAGTTCGTACAGCAAGTTCCTAAAGTCGATTAATGCCTTGACGGTGAAAGCTATATCCACTAGAAACATAAAGGTCATCCCCACCACAAGAAGAAGGCCTACCTGTAAAGGAACCTTATTGACAGTCATTATAACCAAAGGGTGTAGGGTCTTTAATACAAGCATGCCAATAAGCCCCCACAGCAGAGAAAATTTAAGGCAAATATACCCCTTATAATTGAAAGGATTGGAACTGTAGTCCCACCACTTTGTCATAAATAAAACCTCAAGACTTCTACCTGTAATAAGTTCTAACCCCTGTTGTGACAAAGACAACCAAAGTAAAATCTAGGATATGGTTCGTCATCCCCACGACACTTTCAATCCCCCGTCACCAAAGACACAATAAGCAAGATGCCAAATCCATATATAGGACATAGAGGGCCTTTAAAAAACCTCTATTAATCAATTCCCCTCTTTTAAAATATGTGTAAATCACTTCAAGACACCACCCTAAAAATGAATAGATGAAAAAATATAAAAGCATACTGTATACGGTCATGTCCACCAACCCCCGGTAAAAATATATTCTTGATACATTCATACCATTTTTTAAGTAAAACATTTAGAAAAATAAGCATTTAAGCATTCAATCTTTCAATCCATGACATTGTATTATTTCAACAGGTCCAGTGTCATACACAAAAATTAATACAGTCACATCCCACTTGTGATTCATGTTATCACAAGGTCATCAACTGCCAGTTTGGCTTTATAAATGATTATTGAAATTCTCCTCATCCATAGGGTATATGTACCACATCAATATAAAAGGAGGACATGCATGGGAAAGCAAGCCAACAGCAACCATAAAGAAATCACACAGGATATACTCTCTCATCCTGAGTTTTTAAAGTTAAAAACACTCCGACACCACAAACAGGACATCTATCACCATGTCTACCAGGTTTCTGTACTATCATACAAGCTTGCAAAACACTTAGACTAGATTATAAATCAGCCGCTCGCGGTGGTCTTCTCCATGACTTTTTTATATATGACTGGCGCAAAGATGGCCAAATACGAAAGAAAAAACTCTTTGAAAAGCATGGGTTCACCCACTCTAAACAGGCGCTCAAAAATGCCCGTATGTATTTTACACTTAACAAGATAGAAGAGGACATTATCATAAAGCACATGTTCCCCCTCACCCCTCAACCCCCAAGATATGCGGAGAGCTGGCTTGTTTCACTTGTTGATAAGTACGTCACTGTTTCGGAATACTTGGTGTCTGTTTTTAAGAAGAGAACTGATCCAAAAATAAATGATATCTAATCCCCCTCACAGCCTGACCCTTCAAACATAGAACCACTATCAAATAAACTGATTCATATCTATTTTTGCCATTTGACACTGAAAATTTTCATTTCACATTGTAATTCATTTAAAAACAAAGTATTATGTTTCCTGTATGACTATATAGGAGACATTTTTTATGACTAAATTTAAAACAAATTATATGATATTCGCCACATTTTTCTCAATGCTTATTATGGCGATTACAGACAGCACCAAGGGCATTTTAATTCCTTCTTTTAAAGATATTTTCAGCGTGTCTGACACCACAATTGGTACATTCTTACTGCTCGGATCCCTTTCTTACGTGGCATCTACCTATCTTGGTAGTATTCTTTGCTCAAAACTGGGTCAAAAATCAATTATAATGCTTGGAATGACCATCGCTGGTACGGCTTTTTTAATAACATCCTTTTCAAAATCATTCACACATATCATGGTGGGATACGTGGTTATAACCATTGGTATAGCCTTTATAGCTATTGGTCTTAACACCCTCATTCCACTCGTAAAAGTCACTTATCTTGGGCTTTTAATGAATCTACTCCACTTCTTCTACGGGGCTGGTTCAACAATTACCCAGCGTGTGACAGGCTATTTGGTTTTTGAAGGTATATCATGGCGTTACATCTTCATTGCATATTTTGGACTTTATCTCTTAAGCTTTATTGTTTATGCCTTTGTCCAGACGCCAGAAGACCAGTCAACACATAGCGGCAGAAGCAAAGGTCCCATTAACAACAAGGTCATGCTTGTGCTGTTTTGCGCATCACTGGGCTTTTATGTGGCCGCAGAAATTCAAACAGCCAACTGGCTTCTCAATTATTTAAAAGAAGTTTTATTAATTAACATAAATGAAGGCTCATTCTATGTGGCATTCTTCTTTGGTATATTCTCAGTGGGCCGCCTCCTTGGAGGTCTTGTTGTGGAACGCTTCGGCTATTTAAAATCCGTTATTATATCATTGAGTATGGCCCTGGGTCTATACACAGCTGGTCTTATACTTGGTGGAAAGGCTCTGATCCTTGTGTCCGTTTCTGGCCTCTTTTTTGCAATCACCTTCCCGACGATGTTACTAGTGATTCAGAAGACTTTTTCGGAAAATGCAACTCAAATTGCTGGGATCGCTACAATGTCAGCCTCTCTGACATCAATGATCGTCGGCTTTTCATGGGTGTGCTCAACGATATAATCGGCCCAGCCACAACAATTTATATGATCCCGCTTTCTCTTTTAATTTCTCTTGGACTCGCGGTGGTCATCAAATGTTAAAATAAAATCTGGAACGTCTATAACGCAGTCTGAAACCATAGCACTAGAATCATAAAATCCATTAAGACCTTTAAATAAGAAATCTTAAAACACTTATAATATAACAAACATCCAACTGGATATAGAAAGGATTGAACAAAATGCGAATTGGTATAATTGGTGCCATGCAAGAAGAGGTAGAAGTTCTAAAGAATGAGATGAATGTGGAAATGAAAAAATCTAAAGCCCAGATGGAGTTCCTTTCAGGAGAGCTTTTAGGAAAAGACATTGTGATCGTAACAAGTGGCATTGGTAAAGTAAACGCAGCAGTGTGCACACAAATTCTAGTCAATGACTTTGATGTGGATTGTGTCATAAACGTTGGTATTGCAGGTGGACTCCACAAGGACATTTATCCTGGTGATATTGTCGTTGCTGAAAACCTTGTTCAACATGACATGGACACAACATTTTTTGGAGACACACTCGGTCAGATTCCAAGACTTGAAACCTTTGATTTCAAATGTGATGACAAGCTTGTGCATCTAGCAAAATCATCTTGCGAGAAGGTTTCTTCAATCAACACATTTAGCGGTCGTATTGTCTCTGGAGACCAGTTTATTTCCAAGTCTGAAAAGCTTCAAGAACTCCATGCCAACTTTGATGCATTTGCATGCGAAATGGAAGGGGCCAGCATTGGACAAGTTTGCTATTTGAACAAGCTGCCATTTGTTGTTATTCGTTCAAATTTCTGACAACGCGATAAATGGCTCGCACATGGACTATTCCACATTCTCGGAAATGGCCATTAAAAACTCTGTTTACATCTTAAAAGACATGCTTCAAGCCATGTAAAACTGTGAACATCTGATATATGAACACCCAATGTCGCCAGTCTATGATTGGCGGCTTTTATTTTTGTCTCCTTCTCATGGCATCCTCTCACAAATATTTCAATTTATATTATCTTTATTTTTTTATCAATAGGGGTATATGAAATATACATGATCCTTTGGAGGTGTCTTATGAAAAGATCATTTCAAAGAAAATTCATAATAACAAACACACTACTCATGGTCTTATTTGTTGCTAGCATCACATTCCTATTTATCTATGATCAAACGCAGGCTCTCAGTAAGATAACAATCGCCCACTCAATGGCAGCCAACGAGCTCTTTGCCCAGCGCATAGGTAAAAATATATCCCAACATATCAACCAGTTAAAATACATAGCCAGTGGCTCGAATCAAGAGACCACCAAGACAAGTTCTATCCTTAAAGACCTCAAAGATATGCAAAAAAACGCCGGCACTGAATTTATTGATATATTTTATGCAGACCATCATATGAATTATCAAGCCCTCAGTGGAAACAGCGGTGTTATCAATGACAGAGACTTTATTCAACAATTAAGCCATGGTCATTTAGACCATATCATCAGCCAGCCCCTTCTTGAACAGTATGACAACATGCCTGCTGTTCTAATTGTCGTGCCAATAAAAAATACTCAAAAGGAAGTCACAGGCTTGTTGGGAGGGCTTGTGAGTCTTGACACCCTGGCTGGAGATTTTAAGTCAATTAAACACTCTGGTAATAGTTACGGTTGGCTCATTGACGGTGAAGGTCTTGTGCTTGGTCATCCCAACTCAAAATATCCATTAAAAATAATGATTCAAGACACAGATGACGCCGGCTACCCTGGACTGAGTGCCATCGGTAGAGAGATGCTACAAAGCGACTTTGGATATGGTGAATACCACGACACCCTTTTGGATGTGCAAAAAATTGTAACCTATGTAAAAATCCCTTATACCAACAACTGGAAACTGGCTATAACCACATTTAAAAGCGACATCTACGCCCCTCTACATGCTGTCATTTATAGAGCTCTTATCTTCAGCTTGATTGCCCTTGTTCTATTCAACTTTATCATCACAAAGGCAGCCAAGCAAAACTTGCAGCCCCTAGACAAGCTTGTAAACGTCATGGACTTAGCCTCTCGTCTTGAGTTTCGAACAGTTCAAGCCCAAACCGATGATGACATCGTAAAAATGTCTATAAGGCCTACAATGAAATGATTGAAAAAACAAAGAAATACACCCTCCAGCTTGAGAAGACCCTGGATGAACGAACAGAAGAACTTAAAACAATAAGTGGCCATCTCAATGAGAGAACCAAACGCATTCTGGTGGATAGTGACGCACTTGATGGGGACACAAGCCGTGACCCACTCACAAGGCTACTTAAGCCTGGGCAGATATTAAATGAAATAGAAAGTTCTATTCGTGATGTGCGCATGAATCTCTCCCCTTATTTTTCAGTGACACTTATTGAACTTAGCAACTATGGTTTCTGCTACGAGGCCTACGGCACAAAGTCTGGTGATGAGATGGTTAAAGCCTTTGCAAGTCATCTTAAAAGAACTTTTAGGAGCACAGATATCATAGGCCGATATAGCGAAAACCAATTTGTTGTCATTCTGACAAACACATCAGAAAAAAATGCTTCGTTTGCACTTCACAACTTGAATGTTTCCCTAAAAGAGACGGGACCCTATATTGACCAGCATGTGGAATCTTGTCCTGAAAGTCTATCCATTGCAATTGGTTTGGCATCATTTTCACCTGGAGATGATCGGAACAGCAATGACTTGATTCATGAAGCTCAAACAAATCTTAATGAAATGAAGCAAATAAAAAAAATCACGAGATGCCCACTAGCATTTCGTGATTCTTTCTTTTCACTATACAGGTCTCCATAAATTATAGTCAAAAAAAATCAGGTCTAAGACCGAAATATTTTCTTCAAAGACACCTTCAAATAATTCCCCTTCTTGGCCACTGACACATTCAACCACGGTATCACTAGAAAAAAAACTCCGAACAACTGAAATATAGGATTTCCAGATAAAAACATTGCACCTGCCAATACCGCATTAAGCGCCACCAGTCCATATAAGAGCTTCAGTTTGCTGCTTATTGGGTGGACATCCCCTCCAGATAAACCCCTCTGAGCGCTTAATGACTTGGCCTTCAAACTGTGAAAAGGCAGCGCCTCTAGCCCGACTGGTCAAATTGAAATGACCCTGCTTGTCTATCTTTCCCTTGAGCGTGTTCAAGGCGAGCACTCCCCCCTTGTCTTTTTCAAGACGGTTCTTAACAAGAGATACACCCTCATCGACTGTATCAGCATTTATCTTAAGTTCAAATGTTGACATATGGTCTCCTTTCATGCTCTCGAAACACAGAGACTGTGTATTTACTCTAATCATACCACTCTAGAGGGGACATCAATAAAAAGTTTGAAGTCAATTATCCAGCTATATTTACATGAGCGACTTGCAAAATATCATTCAATCCCCCTTGCTATACCATATATAGATATTTAAGAATCAAAAATT
>LQAG01000314.1_pt1 | contig 15896 bp, 30 predicted proteins | sample 1535801 | NCBI WGS metagenome assembly LQAG01 (sample SAMN04331584, study PRJNA305678) | bioreactor metagenome | isolation source: bioreactor_3 inoculated with Wadden Sea sediment 1st replicate of a... | place: Germany:Bremen | reverse complement strand
TTTCATTCCACTTTACTCCCCCTTTCGTGTGAATTGCCTGTATTTTACTGAAAATTCAAGTGTATACATTTTCTTTGACCGAATATTTTTTTTTATAAAAAATCCATTTTTTTCTTGACTTATGCCCATTTTTTCGCAAAATTGTGTCAGATAGTGGAGAAAAGTGGATCTATTACCCAAATAAAGATAGCAGGCAACCCCATGTTTCGATCAAGCTCGTTTCATACCATCGACCCAAAGGGCAGGATTATCATTCCGGCACGGTTCCGGGATGTTCTCAAGGCCGATGATGAATACGGCGTGGTGGTCTCCATCAAGGATGGGTGCCTGTATGCCTATACCTTCAGTGAATGGAAACAGCTGGAAAAAAAAAATTCTGGCTGCCAAAAGCGCAGCCATGGAAAAATTCAAACGATTTTTCCTGGGCAATGCCTGCCCGTTGAAATGTGACAAACAGGACCGGATTCTGATTCCTCCCAGTCTGCGCACCTATGCAGGAATCGAAAAAGATATTGTGTTGGTGGGGGTTTTGGACCGTTTCGAAATCTGGGCCCGGGAACGATGGGACCAGGAAAACTTGAAAATGGAGAAGGACCTTGAAAAGGCGGAAGTAAGAGAAGAAATAGCTTCTTTGGGGCTGTAGCATGGGATTTGATCACACGACCGTGATGCCGGGGGAGATCCTTTTTTACCAGAACCTGAAACCCGGAGCTGTCTGTGTGGACGGGACTCTGGGGGGGGCGGGACATGCCCGGGCAACCCTTGAGGCCATCCTTCCGGACGGGCTGCTCATCGGAATCGATCAGGATCTGGATGCTATTTCCCATGCCCGAAACGTGCTTCAACCGTTCGAGCAGAATATTCTCCTGATTCATGACAATTTTTCACACATTTCAACCATCCTGGAACAGCATGATATCGGCCGGGTTGATTCGATCGTCCTGGACCTGGGGTTTTCATTCAATCAGATCACTCAGGCAAATCGGGGATTCAGTTTCAACCGGGACGAACCCCTGGACATGCGGATGGATACCAGACAGAACATGACTGCCGACATCATTGTAAACACCCTTTCCCAGGAAACGCTGGCAGACCTGTTTTTTCCTACGGAGAAGAGCGATTTTCCCGTAGAATCGCCAGGGCCATTGTCCGGAAACGGACGGATCACCCCCTGAAAACCACCCGCCAGCTGACGGACATCATTCTGGAAACCATTCCCCGATCACAGGCAGCCGGATCAAAAATCCATCCAGCCACCCGGACATTTCAGGCGTTGCGCATTGCCGTAAACCGGGAACTGGACCATCTTTCCCGGCTCATGAAACAGGTCCCGGACCTGCTGGTCCAAGGAGGGCGGGTCTGTGTCATCAGTTTTCACTCCCTGGAGGACCGAATTGTCAAACAGCAACTGAAAACCTTTGAAGCCGGGTGCATCTGCCCCAAAACCCTTCCCCAGTGCGTGTGCCACAAAATACCAGTAATGCGGTCGGTGTTCAAAAGACCGGTAACACCCACTCCCGGGGAAATTGCTGCCAATCCCATGGCCAGAAGCGCCCGGCTTCGAGTGGCGGAAAGGGTTTGATATGAGCGACTCTGCATTGAAATGGGTGGTGGTCCTCTCAGTTCTGTTTGGAGAGCTACTGCTTCACACCTGGATTCGGACCGGCGCTACCCAAATCACGCTGGAAATATCTCTGGCCCAGTCCCGGTTGTCGGATCTGGTGTCTTACCAGAGGGAACTCACTTTGGAACGGGATCGGCTCAAATCTGACAACCGCATCATCACCATTGCACGATCTCAGCTGGGCCTGACTGAAGAGGTGTTCAACCAGACCGTCTTTCTGGGAAAGGAAGAAAACTGATGGCCCCCGCGCCCCACAACAATGTCGCCAATCGGATCCGATTTGTCCAGATCTTTCTGATACTCATTCTGGCAGGCCTGGGAATCAAGTCGTTTGACATCCAGATCCTCAAAGCCAAAGAATATGCTGAACGAGCCGAAAAGGGGTATTCTTTGCATCTGACCATCAAAGGGGAACGCGGCCGGATCCTAGACCGACACTGGAACAAGCTGGGCGCGACGTTGGATGCTGTGACCGTTATTGCCGACCCGTTACGCATTGAAGCTCCGGTGAAAACCGCCCGGGTTCTGGCACCACTTCTGGAAACGGATTATGAAAACCTGATTCAAAAATTGTCCAGAGACACCCGGTATGCTCTGGTGGTGGAAAACATTTCTCCGGATCAGGCCCGGCAGGTTCGGGAACTGAACCTGCCGGGTATCTATTTTCGGAAAAGCTTCAAACGGTTTTATCCCAACCGGGATCTGGCGCCCAGGTTCTGGGATTTACCGGAAAAGGGGATGCAGGGCTGGAAGGGTTGGAGTTCAAATACAATGACGTTCTCGAAGGCGGTTCCGTCACCACACAGGTCCGGCGGGACGGTACCGGCCGAATCCTGGATATTGACAGAAAAAACAGGCAGAGCTGCGGGGGAAAGATATCATACTGACCCTGGACAAAAAAATTCAGCTTTTCACCGAAACCGCGCTGGAGGAAACTGTCCGCAAACACCAAGCAAAATCAGGCATGGCCCTGGTCATGCAACCAGTCACTGGAGAACTGCTGGCAATGGCCCACTATCCCCGGTTCAACCCCAACAATTACAATGAGCATGACCCATCACTGTTCCGGAATCGGGCCGTCACTGATGCGTTCGAGCCGGGATCCACCATGAAAATTTTTACGGCTGCGACAGCTCTGGAAAACGGCATGACCCCGGATTCAATCTTTTTTTGTGAAAACGGCCGATACCGTATCGGTCGTTACACGGTCCGGGATACCCATCCCCATGGCTGGCTACCCATCGATCATATTGTCGCTTATTCCAGCAATATCGGTGCGGTCAAAATCGCAGAAAATCTGGGCAGGCAGACATTACATCAATATTTGAACCAGTTCGGATTTGGAAATTTAACAGATGTGGACTGTCCGGGCGAAACCACCGGAATTCTGACGTCTCCTGAGCGATGGGCCCATATTGACACCGGCGCTATTTCCTTTGGCCAGGGTATTTCGGTGACCGCCATCCAGTTAATCAGCGGGATCAGCGCCATCGCCAACAACGGCCAGCTCATGAAACCCATACTGGTAAAAAAAATCGTTTCCAACACGGGTGAAGAACTCCAGGTATTTCACCCCATTCGGGTACGTCAGGTCGTCACCCCGCAAACAGCGGCCCGAATCAAGCACATGATGGCGCTGGCGGTTCAGGAAAAAGGCACCGGCACAAAAGCGGCCCTGGCGGGATACCAGGTCTGCGGAAAAACCGGCACGGCCCAAAAAGTGGTCCCGGGACAGAAGGGATATGCCAAAAACAGATACACATCGGTTTTCGGGGGATTCGCCCCTTTTGAAGACCCTCAGCTGACCGTGCTGGTGGTGGTGGATGAACCCCGAAACAAATATTACGGGGGAGACGTGGCGGCACCGGCATTTAAAGCTATCCTGGCGCAATCCTTTAATTATCTGAGTATTCCCCCGGCCGGCGGCAGCATGGTGACGTCCGTCACAAAGCAGGGAGAGACTTTATGAAATTGTCCGGGTTACTAAACGGCATCGCTGCCATCCCCCCGGGAACCGACATGGAAATTTCCGGCGTTGAAACCAGGGCACAGGAAGTCAGGCACGGGCACTTGTTTCTTGCCATCAAGGGATTTTCTGCCGACGGGCATGACTACATTCAGACGGCTTTAGACAATGGTGCGGCAGCAGTGGTCGCTCAGTACAATCCCCTTTGCCTGGACCGGGTCATTATAGTGGACAACTCCCGACGGGCCGCCGGGATTATTGCCGCCAGATTTTATGGTGATCCCTCCAAAGAACTTTTCCTCACAGGAGTGACCGGCACCAACGGCAAAACCACCATCACTTATCTGCTGGAAAAAATATTCCTGGCTGCCGGCCACCGATGTGGGGTAATGGGAACCATCAATGTCCGTTACAACGGCACCGTGGAAAATGCCCACACCACCACTCCGGACGTACTGGTGATTCAGAAAACCCTGGCAAAAATGAAACATGCCGGCATCACCCATGTCATCATGGAGGTATCTTCCCATGGTTTGGATCAATTCCGGGTGGACGGGTGCCATTTTAATATGGGAATTTTCACCAATCTGACCCAGGATCACCTGGATTATCACCAGGACATGGACGCGTATTATCACTGTAAAAAGCGGTTTTTACCGATTTTCTGGGCACCCTGTCCACCGGACAACCGACAGCACACCTTGCGCCGTCATCAACATTGATGATCCCTGGGTGCCAGGTTGGCAGATGAACTAGATTTTCCAGTACTTCGCACAAGTGCAAAAAATTTGACGGACGGACGTGCTCCGGATATTTTTGCCCGGGACATCATGGATTCCATTCAGGGAATTGCCGGCCGAATCTACCTGGAAAATCACTCCCTCCCCTTTTCCTCCCCCCTCACCGGCTGGTTCAACCTGGAAAATATTTTATGTGCCGCCGGTGCAGCCCATGGGTCCGGTGTTTCACTAAATCATATTCAACAGGGACTGACCGCCTGCAAAGGGGTCCCGGGCCGCCTGGAAAAAGTGACCAATCCCTTGAACCGGTATCTGTTTGTGGACTATGCCCACACACCCAACGCCCTGGAATCGGTTCTAAAGACTTTGAAACAGCGGGCCACCCGAAGGCTGATCTCGGTCTTCGGATGTGGCGGTGACAGGGACCGGACCAAACGGCCCTTGATGGGACAAATCGCCTGCAAATACAGTGATGTGACCATTGTCACATCCGACAACCCCAGATCTGAAAATCCGGACAACATCATTCAGGACATTCTGACAGGGATTCAGGAAAGCGGTACATCGGTGATGCCTTGGCCAGAACTATCTGACTCGGCCGGAACTCTGGATTACACCGATTTCACCGGTGTGGTCTTTCATACAGATCGAGGTCAGGCTCTGGATGCCGCCGTAAAATCTCCCGGCCCGGGGATATTATCCTGGCCGCCGGCAAAGGCCATGAAACCTATCAAATCACTCGGAGAGGCACCCGCCATTTTGATGACAGGGAACACTTGACAGCCGCCTGTCACCGTATGGCCCGCCGTTTCACCCCCATGCCCTGGAACTGCCGTGACCTGGCGGATGCTTTGGGCGTGTCTCCGGTCTTGAACACCCTGGATGACGACAACGTTTTTCAGGGCATCAGTACCGATTCCAGAACCATTCAGCCGGATGAGGGGTTTCTATCCCTGATCGGAGACACGTTCGACGGCCATCGGTTTGTTTCGGATCTTGCAGGTAAAGGAATTCAGGGATTTATTGTAAAATCAGGTGCAGATGTCGATCTGAAAGAAAAAAGCACTGCAGATGCTGCGACTCCAGGCCGGGTGGTCTTTGAAGTGCCGGATACCCTGAGGGCCCTGGGCCACTTAGGTCATTTTCAGCGGATGCGATCAAAAGCCAAGGTGCTGGCAATCACCGGTTCCAATGGGAAAACCTCCACCCGACGTATGGCTCAGTCCATATTTCAGACCACATTCGACACCCTGGCCACCCAGAAGAACTTTAACAACGAGATCGGGGTTCCCATAACCCTGCTGAACCTGTCTGATGCCCATCAATGGGCCGTGGTGGAAATGGGCATGAACCAGCCCGGCGAAATGAGGCGGTTGTCCCGGATCGCCGCACCGGACATCTGCATTGTCACCAACACCGCCGAAGCCCACCGGCAAGGATTGAAAACCGCTGGAAATGTGGCCCGGGAAAAAGCACAGATATTTGATCATGCCGTAAAAGGCAGCGTGGCCGTAATTTTAAAGATGACCCCAGGTTCGGCATCCTGACTGACCAGGCCGAAATCTCTCCGGGTATTCAGCAGGTCGTGACTTTTGGAGACAATGACACCGCCGATGTCTATGCCACAGATATTCAGCCAGCAGGAGAAATGATCCATTTTCTGGGCCATATCCATGAGGAAACAGCCCGGTTTCACCTTCAGTCGCCGGCACGGTTCATGGTGCTCAACGCACTGGCGGCTCTGGCGCAGCGTCGGCAGCCGGCATCCGCATCCCGGATATGCAGGCCGGGCTGGCCGGATTCACCCCGGTTTCCGGACAAATGCAAATACAGACGCTGCCCGGCGGAATTCACCTGATAGATGATACGTATGATGCCAATCCCGCATCCGTGACCCAGGCATTGAAATCCCTGGCCGAACTGGCGGCAGCACCGGAACATTCCGAAAAAACAGACTCTGGCGATTCTGGGAGATATGCTGGAACTGGGCCCTGACTCGGAAGTGCATCACCGGCAAGTGGGCCGGACTGTCGCAGAACTTGGAATCACCCGGCTTTATCTTTTCGGACCACTAAGCCGCAATACCCGGGCAGGCGCTCTGGAAGGCGGCATGGCTGAAAAATCCGTCTTCCACGGCACCAAGCAGGAAATATCAGACCAAATTCCAACCTATGCCCGCCCGGGTGACTGGATTCTGGTAAAAGGGTCCCGGGGCATGGCCATGGAAACCATCATTGACCAGTGTAAATCAGCCATACCCGATACCCATCGGCAGCTGGAGAAAGATTGACTCATGTTTTACGAATTTCTGTTTCCACTGCATGAACAGTTGTCCTTTCTCAATATTTTCCGGTATATCACTTTCCGGACTATTTATGGCGGTCTGACCGCTTTCTGATCTGTTTTTTCTAGGACCCTGGGTGATCCGGAAACTGGCCGTCATGCAGATCGGTCAAGTAATCCAGACAGACGGCCCCAGACACATCTGGGCAAGCAGGGCACTCCCACCATGGGGGCATTCTGATTCTGTTTTCCGTATCATTGCCACCATTTTCTGGGCAATCTGACCAACCACTATATTTTCATCCTGCTACTCACCCTTTTGCTGTTCGGTGCCATCGGGTTTGTGGATGATTTTCTCATGCAGATCAAGAAACGGAACATGGGATTCACGGCCAGAGGAAAATTCATCATCCAGATGGCCTGCGGACTCCTGATCAGCCTGCTCATTTTTCTGAGCCCGGATTTCACCACCACCCTGACCTTGCCGTTTTCAAAATTTTTCACCGGACCTGGCATCTGGTACATTCCGTTCGCCTGTCTGGTCATTGTGGGGGCATCTAACGCGGTAAACCTCACCGACGGACTGGATGGACTGGCTATCGGTCCGGTGATCGTGGCATCGGTTACCTATATGTTTTTGCATACGTGGCCGGCCATAACCAGATTGCCCAATACCTGCATGTCCGCCATATCGCATCCGCCGGAGAGATCTCGGTCATCTGTAGCATCCTGGCAGGTGCCGGTATGGGATTTCTATGGTTCAACGCCCACCCGGCCCAGATTTTATGGGGATTCCGGGTCACTGCCCCTGGGCGCCATCCTGGGCACCATTGCCGTGGTGGTGAAACAGGAAATTCTGCTGCTCATCGTAGGGGTCTGTTTGTTATTGAAGCGCTGTCCGTGATCATCCAGGTGGGATATTTCAAGCTGACCAAAGGAAAACGGATTTTCAGGATGGCACCTTTACACCACCATTTTGAACTAAAAGGCTGGCATGAATCCAAAGTCATTGTCCGGTTCTGGATCATTGCCATCACCTTGGCTATTTTGTCTTTGGGCACGTTGAAAATAAGGTAACAGAAACCATGCATTTGCCACAGACATCCTACATACTGATTCACGGACTGGGCCGGTCCGGACTTTCCATGGCCCGTTTTTTAGCAGCCAGAGGGTTTACGGTCAAAGCCACGGACCAAGACCCGGCCAAAAAAGTGTATGAACCGGAACTGCAACGTCTGGGGATTGACACCCAGATCGGATATCATGATCCTGACACGTTTGTCCGGGCCGGCGCCATCGTGGTGAGTCCGGGGATTCCTTTGTCCGCACCCTGTCTGATGCAGGCCAAAACGGCGGATGTGCCGCTTTTCGGGGATCTGGACATCTTCAGCCTATACAACAAAACCCCAATGGTGGCCATCACCGGGACCAACGGCAAAACCACAGTTACCACCCTGGTACGGAACATGCTCGAAGCCTCCGGCATATCCACTTTTATGGGCGGCAATATCGGCACTCCCTTGGTGGAATATCTTCAATCCGACACGCGGCCCGGGTAGTGGTGGCGGAAATATCCAGTTTTCAGTTGGACCTGGCCCGGGGTTTCACGCCTGACATTGCCGTGCTGCTGAACATTTCCCCGGATCATCTGGACCGGTATGCGGGAATGGCCGACTACTGCCGGTCCAAATGGTCGATTTTCAAACATCAGACATCAGCGCATACCGCCATTATCAATGCAAACATCACAGACCTGTGCCCGGAAAAACCGGAAACTGCTTCCCTGACATTTAAATTTTCCTCCAACCGGGCCGTTCCGGTTCACCAGGGAGCTTACGTGGAAACCAGACCATTTTATGAATCTGCCTGATTTGGAATCACTCCTCCCCTCCAGGTCGTTTGTGAAAACCATGTCAAAATTCATGGAATCCACAATATGGAAAACATAGCCGCAGCCGCCCTGGCCACTTTGTGTGCCGGTGGAAATATTCCCGGCATCCAGGCAGCAGTCAGCACTTTTCACGGACTGCCCCACCGTTTGGCATTTATAGCGGAAATCAACGATATTCAGTTTTACAATGATTCCAAAGCCACCAATACGGATGCGGTGATCCGGGCATTGAACTGCTTCACAAAACCGGTGATTTTGATTTTGGGGGGAAGGGAAAAAGACACCGATTTCTCCTTGTTGGAACCGGCTCTCAAAACAGTCAGACAGATCATTGCCATGGGTGAAGCAGCTGGGCATATCCATGACCGATTTTCTCCGAACTTCCGGGTCGACCGCGTTCCGGAAATGAAAACAGCTGTAACACAAGCTTTTGCCGCCGCACAACCCGGGGACGCGGTGCTGCTGTCTCCGGCCTGTGCCAGTTTTGACATGTTTGACAATTACGCGACCCGGGGCGATGCCTTTACCCGCCATGTAATGGAACTGGAGAAGAAACACCATGGATAATGACAAGTCTATCCATCCGATTTTCAAGGAACGGCTTCTGCTTTTCCCGGCTCTGATGCTGTGCGGAATCGGCATTATCATGGTCTATTCCGCATCGTCGGCCATTTCCATGCAGACCCACAACACCCTGTTCTACTACCTGCAGCGTCAGATCATATTTTTTGGCATCAGCCTATGCGTGTTATTCATTGCAGCATCGTTTCCCCACCGGTTTTACAGCAAATTGGCTTATTTTATTCTGTTTTTCGCCCTGGCCTGTTTAATTGCGGTTCTTATCCGGGTCTGGGGGTGGAAGCCAACGGAGCGCACCGATGGCTCGACCTGGGCATGATCCAATTCCAGCCCGCAGAATTTGCCAAACTGGCCCTGATCCTGTTTATGGGATACAGTTTAGCCAAAAACAGGCCCTGATCACCGTTTTTTCCGTGGGGTTCATACCCCATCTATTGATCTTCGCCCTGTTTGCCCTGCTGATTATTCCTCAGCCTGATTTCGGTACCATTGTGGTGCTGGGCATGATCTGCTGGGGCATGATGTTTGTGGCCGGAGTCAGAATCTGGCATCTGCTGACCCCTTTACCCGTGATCATTCCGGTGGTCTACTTCTGGTTTCAAGGTGGAATACCGGCTCACCCGGATTCTGACCTTTCTGGATCCCTGGGCAGACCCCTATAATGCCGGATACCAGATCACCCATTCGTTGAAAGCCTTTGGATCCGGCGGCCTGTTCGGCCAGGGCATCGGCCTGGGCATGCAAAAACTGCATTACCTGCCCGAACCCCACACGGATTTCATTTTTTCCATTATCGGCGAGGAACTAGGATTGATCGGGGTTCTGACGATACTGACCCTATACGGCATCCTTCTCATCCGGGGCTGTTCCATTGCCAGGCAGGCCGATACCATGTTCGGCGCCATCACGGCTGCCGGCCTCACCCTTACCTGGGCATTCAGGTCATCATCAACACCGGCGTGTCGTTGAGCGTGTTCCCACCAAAGGGTTGACCCTGCCTTTCATCAGTTTCGGCGGCACCTCGCTGGTCATCAACATGGCGGTGACGGGAATTCTGATGAATATCGGTGCGACCCGGTCCATTTCATCCGAAAAGGAGACCGCCCCATGACAGACCGCTTCCATGTCATCATAGCCGGTGGGAAAACAGGCGGGCATCTGTTTCCCGGCATTGCCGTGGCTCAGGCCCTCAAGCGAAAACAGCCCACAACACAGATTCGGTTTGTTGGTACCAACGCTCCTTTTGAAACACAGACGGTGAAAACCTACGGGTTTGATCATTTATCGATTTTTCCCGGCCGTTGAAAGGCCGGTCCCTGGTTCAAAAACTGACCGGGACAGCCGCCATTCTGGTGTCTCTGGCCCAATCTTTCTGGATTCTATGGCGTTTTAAGCCGGATTTTGTTCTCGGTGTGGGAGGATATTCCTCATTTGCCGTGGTTCTGGCCGCCTGGTTACTTCGGGTTCCCACCGCCATTCAGGAGCAGAACGCATTTCCTGGCATCACCAACCGCATGCTCGCACGCTTCTGCACCACCATTTTCACGGCGTTTGAATCCACCCGGGGATTCAGTGAAAACCCTAAAACCGTGGTGACCGGAAATCCGGTCCGGGAACAGGGCGCCGCGGTTCCAACGGAAACATCCTGGATCAGTGATATCGATTCAACGGATTTTGTTCTGCTGGTCACCGGCGGCAGCCAGGGAGCATCCAGTATCAACCGGGCCGTGGTGGACCTGGCCGCTCGCATGGCAGACATCCCGGATCTGTTTATCATCTTTCAGACCGGCGCCGGGCATGACATCACTGTCAGAGAACAGTTGCAGTCGCTGGGTATCCGGTCAAAAGTTCAGTCATTTTTTTCAGACATGCCCTTTTTGATGGAACAGGCAGACCTGACAATCTGCCGGGCCGGAGCCGGCACACTGTCGGAATTGGCGCTCAAAGGCGTACCTGCCATCCTGATTCCCTATCCGTTTGCCGCGGACGATCACCAAACTGTCAACGCGCAATCCATGGTTGACCAGGGCGCGGCCCTGGTCATTGCAGACCATACCTTATCCGGAGATCTGCTTTGCCAGCGGGTGCTGGACCTGAAATCAAATCCGGAACAGCTGAACCGGATGGCCAGTGCCATGTCGCAACTTGCAAGACCGGACGCCGCTGACCGGATTGCAGCCCATATCATTCAGACAAAGGAGTCATAAACCATGTACCAGAATGATTATCACATCCATTTTGTGGGCATCGGCGGCATCGGCATGAGCGGGATTGCCGAGCTGCTCATCAACCTTGGGTATACTGTGACCGGGTCTGATCTGAAACTGTCCGCCATTACCCGGCGGCTGACCGACAAAGGGGCAGTCATTTTCAAGGGACACGGCAAAAACAGGTCAAAGGTGCCGATGTTCTGGTGACTTCGTCTGCCATTTCCGATGAAAATCCGGAAGTGGTGCAGGCAAAACCCTGGGAATTCCCATCATTCCCAGAGCGGCCATGCTGGCGGAACTGATGCGCATCAAATACGCCATTGCCGTATCCGGCGCCCACGGCAAAACCTCCACCACCGCCATGATCGCCCAGATTCTCAACACCGCGGGCCTGGATCCCACCGTGATCATCGGAGGCTGCTCATGGGTCTGGACACCAACGCTCTTCACGGACAGGGAGAATTCATTGTTGCGGAGGCCGATGAAAGCGATGGGTCGTTTCTTCAATACGCCCCGGCCATTGCCGCAGTGACCAATATCGACCTGGAACATCTGGATTTTTACAAAGACATTGAAGACATCAAAAATAAATTTGTCCAGTTCATCAATTCCGTGCCGTTTTACGGGGTGGCTATTCTCTGTCTGGATAACAATCATATCCAGGATATTCTGCCCGTATCACAGTCCGGCATACCACCTACGGTCTGTCGGCCCAGGCAGACCTCCAGGCCAGACAGATCCGGTTTAAAAACGGACAAAGCCGATTCGCGGTCACTCAAGGAAACCGGGATCTGGGAGATATTGTTCTCAATCTGGCCGGCCAGCACAATATTCTCAATGCCCTGGCAGGCATTGCCACGGGCCTGGAACTCAGAGTTCCTTTTGAAGTGATCAAACAGGCCCTGGAACAAATCAAAGGAGTCCGGCGACGTCTGGAAATCAAAGGTGAAACGAAACAGATCCTGGTGATGGATGATTACGGGCATCACCCCACAGAAATTTTGGCAACATTGAATGCAGTGCGGGAAAGTTTCCCTGATCGTCGTCTGGTGGTGGTTTTCCAACCTCATCGGTATACCCGGACCCAGGCTTTGTTCAATGAATTTTCCCGGGCTTTTTATCAGTCGGATGTCCTGATCCTGGTACCCATTTACGCGGCCAGTGAATCGCCCATTCCCCAAGTGGATTCAAGGCTGCTGTGCCAGGGCATTCAAACGCACGGGCACAAGGATGTGTCCTTTGCCCCGGATTTTACCCAGGCCTTGTCCATGGTCACCCATAAACTCAGACCCAATGATCCTGGTGCTGACCCTGGGAGCGGGAGACATCCATACCTTGGGTGAACAATTACTGGAGATCCTGTAACCCTCATGAAACCGACTCCCGGCATATCCGAACTGATTCAGGCCTTTAACCTGAAGACCGATGTTCCCATGGCAGCCTATACCCGCCTGAATGTCGGCGGGCCGGCAGACCTGCTGGCTCAGCCCGGGACCCGGCAGGAACTGGTTCAGCTTTTAAAGGCTTCGCGCAAATTGTCTGTACCGGTGACCTTTGTGGGAGGCGGATGCAATTTGCTGGTATCGGATCAGGGCATCCGGGGACTGGTGGTGGTGACCACGAAGCTGAAATCCGGGATTCGGATGCAAAACCTTGCCGGCAAAAGAGTCCGCGTTATCATGGAGGCGGGGGAACGCCTTTCCACGGTCTGCACCTATGCAGCCCGCCATGGCCTGACCGGCCTGGAATTCTGCGCCGGTATCCCCGGAACCATGGGGGGCGCCGTGGTTATGAATGCCGGCACAGCCAGCCATGGGATCGGAGAACTGGTTCACAACCTGGAAATTATGGATTTGAAGTCCCTGGACATTCATACTTTAGAGAAACAAGACCTGGTTTTTTCCTACCGCCGGCTCACTCTGGAAGGCCAGATCGTCCTGGGCATCACACTGGATCTGGCTCCGGGTGACCCGGATGAAATCAAACAGACAGTCAACACCATTCTGACCCGCAAACAGAACTCCCAGCCCATGGATCTGCCCAGTGCCGGCTGTTTTTTCAAAAATCCGGCGCCAGACAAACCCGCCGGCAAGCTGATCGAAGCCGCCGGACTCAAGGGAAAACCATTCACGGGCTCAGGTTTCCTTAGTTCATGCCAACTATATTGTCAATCTCGGGCAAGCCACCTGCCAGGATGTTCTGGCCCTGAAACAACACATTCAGGAACAGGTGTGGCACCGATACAACATCATCCTTGAAACCGAAGTCATATCAACAGGAGAGGGAATGAAAAATGACTAAACAAACCTTGCCCAACCGATACAAGGAAGAAACGGCCGAAAAACCAACTTCTGCGGAAACCGTTAAAAAAAACGTCATTTGTTTCAAGAACACTGAAGCCGATTCTGATCATCTGTGTATTCAGCCTCACCGCATTGCTGGTGCATGATGTGGTTGTTCAGAGTCCTTTTTTTTCCATTCGACAGATCCTCATCCAGGGAGACCACCGGGTGAACAGACAGGAGATTCTTGAACTGGCAGACCTCAGCCGGACGGCCAACATCTTTCAAGTCAACCTGCAGGTCATGGAAAAAAAAGATCGCCTCCCATCCCTGGATCGCTTCGGCCACGGTTCGCCGATCTCTGTTTTCGACACTCACCATTTCCCTTGTGGAACAGCATCCGCTGGCCATTGTCCGGATCGAAAATTTCCCCGACATGATCATCAACCGGCAGGGGGTGCCGTTCAAAGCCTATGAACCGGAGTTGGATCAGGAAGTCGCCCTTCCGGTGATCACCGGGCTGGATCTGACCAGCAACGACCATTTTCAGCACTTTGAAGGGCCTTTGTTCAATGCTGTGCTGGACCTGCTCCAAAGCCGGTATGAAAAAAAACATCATGTCTATCCATGGGGATACCCTCATGGGGATCACTATTCAGGCTGCAAGGCTGTTCAACCCGTCTCTTGTGCCGGAAACCACCATATTGCCCATCTGTCTGGGATTTGACGATTACGAACGAAAACTGGCCAAAGCCCGGCAGATAAGTCAGTACATTCTGGCCAACATTCCCGGGAAAACCATCTGTGCCATGGATCTGTTTGAAAATGGATACGGTCTTTGTAAAAACCGCTCAGATGGATCCCCTGCATGCCGATATCGAAAGGGGGGTCTGATTTTGCAGGGTAAATGAAAAAATAATTGTGGGCCTGGATATCGGAACCACTAAAATCTGTGCCGTGGTGGGAGAAGTCCTGGAAGATGAGATCAACATCATCGGTGTCGGATCTCACCCATCCACCGGGCTGCGCAAAGGGTCGGTGGTCAATATCGAATCCACGGTAGATACCATCCAAAAAGCTGTTCTGGAAGCTGAACTGATGGCCGGGTGCGACATCTCATCGGTCTATGTCGGCATTTCCGGCAATCATGTCAAGGGGTTCAACAGCCACGGCATCATTGCCATCAAAGGCCGGAAATCACCCAGAACGATGTGGACCGGGTGGTCGATGCCGCCAAAGCGGTGGCCATTCCGGCTGATCAAGAAATTCTTCATGTGATTCCCCAGGAATTTGTCGTGGATGACATGACCTCCATCCAGAATCCCGTGGGCATGACCGCCATCCGTTTGGAAGCGAAAATACATATTGTCACGGGTGCGGTCTCTTCCGCCAGGAATCTGGTCAAATGCTGCAACAAGGCGGGATTGGAAGTCTGTGACATTGTGCTTTCCTCGCTGGCGTCGGGACAGGCCGTGCTCAGTGCCGAGGAAAGGAACTGGGCTGCCTGGTGGCCGATATCGGCGGAGGCATCACCGATCTGGCCCTGTTCAAGGACAACAACCTGAAATTCATTTATGAACTGAGCGTCGGGGGCCATAATCTCACCAATGACATTTCCATCGGGTTGAGAACCCCGGTGCCGGAAGCGGAAAAAATCAAAATCGATCACGGCACGTGCATGCCGGAACACATTCGCAACGGAGCGACCATTGAGGTACCTGCCGTGGGAGGACGGTCACCCAAACGGCTGTCCAAAGGAATTCTGGCGGAAATTCTGGAACCCCGGGTAGAAGAGATTTTTCCCTGCTCAAAAAAGAACTGTTTTCCAATGGACTGGAGAATGCGTTTCCGGCCGGCTTTGTTCTCACCGGAGGCAGCGTGATGATGGACGGCACCACGGACATTGCCGAATCTGTTTTCAACGTACCCGTGAGGATTGGGGAACCCGATAAAATCGGCGGATTAAAAGATATTGTCAAGAATCCGGCCTATGCCACAGGTGTGGGTCTGGTCCTCTTCGGTTCCACCGCCCCGTGCAGCCTGCCTGCGGCAGAGTCGCCCAAATCCGGTCTGGGACCTGTTATCACGCGAATGAAGAAATGGTTTAAAGATATTATATAAACGACAACATATGGGAGGTGGACATGAATTTTTCTTACGTGGAGAGCAACGCATCAGCAAAATTAAGGTAATCGGTGTGGGCGGTGCAGGGGAAACGCAGTCAACAACATGATTAATGCCAACCTGCAGGGCGTGAAGTTTATTGTGGCCAATACCGATGCCCAGGCCTTAGAGACATCCAATGCAGAGGTCAAGATCCA
>LQAG01000313.1_pt1 | contig 16023 bp, 23 predicted proteins | sample 1535801 | NCBI WGS metagenome assembly LQAG01 (sample SAMN04331584, study PRJNA305678) | bioreactor metagenome | isolation source: bioreactor_3 inoculated with Wadden Sea sediment 1st replicate of a... | place: Germany:Bremen | reverse complement strand
ACGACCAGTGCCAGGACTCTGGAAACGGCGACAACGGACGATGGCATCCTGCATGCCGGGCCGGGAAGCAGCGAAATTTTTATCTACCCCGGCTATCGTTTTAAATCGGTTGATGCTTTGGTGACAAATTTTCATTTGCCAAATCGACCCTGCTGATGCTGGTATCGGCTTTTGCCGGCCGCGAATTTATTCTTTCTGCATACCGCCAGGCGGTGGAGAAGCGTTTTCGTTTTTTCAGCTATGGTGACTGCATGATGATTGTGTAGGTACTTTTGACCGCTTTCAATTATGATCTTTTACATCGGGACCCGGATTCACAAGCCCGCCGTGGCTGCATTACGACAACACGGGGCGAGATACAGACACCGGTGTCATGCCGGTTGGTACTCAGGGAACGGTCAAGCCATGTTGCCGGAGGCGCTCAAGGATATTGGTGCCCAGATTATCCTGGCGAACACCTATCATCTCTATCTACGTCCCGGACACGATCTGGTCAAACAGATGGGCGGGTTGCATCGGTTTATGAACTGGGATCGCCCCATCCTGACCGATAGCGGCGGGTTTCAGGTTTTCAGCCTTGGTGAGCTGCGCAGGATTACCGAAGAGGGGGCTGCATTTCAGTCTCATCTTGACGGCAGCAGGCACCTGCTGACTCCCGAGTTGTCGATGGACATTCAACTGGCTCTGGGGTCCGATATTGTCATGGTTTTGATGAATGTATCCCCATCCGGCCGAGCGCAAGTATGTGGTCGATTCGGACCAATCGCTCTGCCCGCTGGGCCAGGCGGTGTCGTGATGTTATCCCATCGGGTTCAGGTCAGCCCTGTTCGGCATTGTTCAGGGGGAATGGAGACCGACCTGCGTCAACAGAGTGCCGAACAATTGCAGGAAATCGGTTTCGAGGGCTACGCTCTGGGTGGTTTGTCGGTTGGCGAGGAAACCGCGTTGATGTATGACATGATGGAATACAGTTTGCCGTTGCTGCCCGAAAATCGGCCGCGTTATGTCATGGGCGTCGGGACACCGGAAAATCTTGTTGAAGGAGTGGCCCGGGGGTGTGATATGTTTGACTGCGTCATGCCGACACGCAATGCCAGAAACGGCGTGCTCTTTACGACTTTCGGTAAAATCAGTATCAAGCAAGCTCAGTATCGCGACGACGATCGGCCCATCGATGCAGATTGCGACTGTTATGTTTGCCGTAACTACAGCAGGGCTTACCTGCGCCATCTGTATCGGAGTGGTGAAATTCTGGCGTCGGTACTTAACACGCATCACAATCTTTATTATTATCAGCAGTTGATGGCCGCTGTCAGGCGGTCGCTGGAAGAGGGAACGTTTACCTCTTTCCGTAAAACTTTTATCACAAACGGGACCTGTCCCATTAATCAAAAACAAATTTTTCAACATTATTGTTGAACACTATTAAGGAGGATACATCATGGCAACAGAAGCTTTCGCAATGGCAGGAAACGCAGCAGCTCAGGGACAGCAGGGCGGCTATCAGGGGATTATCATGCTGGTGGCGATGTTCGCAATTTTCTATTTTCTGCTCATCCGTCCGCAACAGAAGCGGGCCAAGCAGCATAAAGAGCTGGTCAACAACCTGAAGCAGGGCGACAGCATCGTGACCGCCGGTGGTATTCACGGTAAAATTGTTTCTGTTGAAGAAGCGACCATTACCATCGAAGTTGCTACCGGCGTCAAAATCACCATGAACCGGTCTGCGATTACTGAAGTCAAACAATAAAATCATTGTGTTTTTATGCGGGCAGCCTGGCTGCCCGATCTGTTTTCTTGCTTAAAGGGAGATACAAAGCAGATGTCCAATAGTCTTAAATTCAGGGGGTTGCTGGTCGTACTCTGCCTGATCCTGTCTGTTTTAGCCATTGCTCCGACATTAACCAAGGGTAATTTGCCTCAATGGTGGCTTGATACGTTCGGACCGATCCAGTTGGGGTTAGACCTTCAGGGGGGCATGCACCTTGTTCTTGGCGTTGATGTCGATAAGGCCGTCGAGAGTCGTGTTGATACGATTATCGATCAAACTGAAACCCAGTTACGCGAGAAAGATATCATCTTCAAGCGCGTCGAGCGGCGTCAAGGCGACCGTTTAGTCGTACTGGTCTATGACAAGGAAGAGGGTGCAAAGGTTGATGCTTTCATGGCCGACGACTACCCCTCCCTCGAAGCGGAAACCTTCACCGGGCAAGGCGGATATATCGAAAAACACTTTCGCCTGGGTGATAATGAGATCGAGAATATCAAAGACTATGCTGTGCGACAAGCTTTGGAGACCTTGCGTAACCGGGTAGACCAGTTTGGTGTCAGTGAACCGACCCTGCAGCGTCAGAGCGGTAACCGCATTCTGATTCAGCTTCCGGGTGTCGAGGACCCTGACCGGGCGATCAAGTTGCTTGGTAAGACCGCCCGTCTTGAATTCAAGATTGTCGATGAGGCTGCCAACGTGCAGGATGCCGTCGCCGGTAAATTACCTGCCGGACGGCAGTTACTCTATGAGCGCAATGTCAATCGTCAGACCGGTGCCGAATCTGAGACACCGCTGGTGGTGATCAACAAGACGGTTTTAACGGGTGATCTGCTGTCGGATGCCAATGTTCGCATCGATACCCGTTTTAACGAGCCTTATGTCGCGATCGATTTTAACGCCGTTGGCGCCAAGCGCTTCGATCAGATCACCGCGGCAAATGTTGGTAAGCGTATGGCCATCGTTCTCGATGACAATGTCTACTCCGCCCCTGTCATCCGTGAGCGGATCGCAGGCGGCAGCGCTCAGATTTCGGGCTCCTTTACCTCTCAGGAAGCGACCGATCTGGCCATTGTTCTGCGCGCGGGGTCTCTGCCCGCACCGGTTAAAATCCTTGAAAACAGGACGGTAGGTCCCTCTCTGGGACATGATTCCATCGCTAAGGGAATCAAGTCGATCTGGGTCGGTGCCGTGCTGGTTGTGCTGGCGATGATCGTCTATTACCAGTTGTCGGGTATCGTTGCCGTTATCGCACTGGTTCTCAACATTCTGTTCATTTCTGCCATGCTGTCGATGTTCGGGGCAACTCTGACCCTGCCCGGTCTGGCCGGTATCGTTCTGACCATCGGAATGGCTGTTGATGCCAACGTGCTGATCTTTGAACGAATCCGTGAAGAAATCAGGCTTGGCAGAGCTCCAAAACTGGCGCTGGAGTCAGGCTACAGCAAAGCCTTTTTGACCATTATCGACGCTAACCTGACAACACTGCTGGCGGCTCTGGTTCTGTTTCAGTTCGGTACCGGTCCGGTTCGTGGCTTCGCCGTAACCCTGTCGATCGGTATTATTGCGTCGCTGTTTACCGCGATTTTCGTATCACGGGTTATTTTTGATCTTTTCCTGAAGGGCCGCGATATCAAGCGGCTGAGCATATAAGGAGGCTTACGGCATGCAGCTGATCAAGCCGGACGTAAATATCGATTTTGTTGGAAAACGTAAGCTGGCCTTTGTTGTGTCCATGGTGCTGATCCTGGTCGGATTGGGGTCTCTACTGGTGAATGGAGGTCCGAACTATGGTATCGACTTTGCGGGAGGGACCCTTGTGCAGGTCCAGTTCGCCCAGCCGACCGACGCGACATCAATCAAAAAGGCGATGGATGGGCTGGAACTGGGAAACCCGGTGGTTCAGCGCTTTGGTGATAACCAGAACGAATTTCTGATTCGCGTTGAGCAGGCTTCGAGTGAGCTTAAAGGGTTGTCTCAGGTCATCCAGAATGCTTTGGAAACGACTTATGAAAAAGGAAATGTCGACATCCGCCGGGTCGAAATGGTCGGTCCTCAGGTCGGCAAGGATCTGCGGAGCAAAGGGTTGAAAGCAATTTTCTACGCCATGCTCGGCATTCTGGTTTATATCTCCTGGCGGTTTGAGTTTCGTTTTGCCATCGGTGCCATCGTTGCGCTGGTTCATGACGTCGTGATCACTCTCGGTGCTTTCAGTCTCTTTGGCAAGGAAATTGACCTGCCGATTATTGCCGCTTTCCTGGCTATCATCGGGTATTCGTTAAATGATACAATCATCGTGTATGATCGTATCCGGGAGAACCTCGGCAAGCATAACAAGGAGTCCTTTCCGTTTATTGTCAACCGCAGTATAAATGAAACGCTTTCCAGAACACTGCTGACATCAGGAACGACGTTGCTGGTTGTCCTCGCTCTGTTTGTTCTTGGGGCGGCGTGATTCATAATTTTGCTTTCGCAATGCTGATCGGTGTTATGATCGGTACTTACTCGTCAATCTTTGTTGCCAGCCCGGTTCTGATCTTGTGGCAGCAAAGGAAAAAGAGCACCGCCTGATAACAGCGGTAGAAAAGGGGCTGGATGAAAAAGAGACGATCTTTTTGTCGTGCTTGCGCTTGTTGCCGGTGTCCTGGTGGGAGTGATCTATTCCAACTGGAAACGGGATACATCGCCACCTGCTCCGGCGCAGACCGGAGCCCCGGTTCAGGCACCCGTGGTGAATCATCAGCAGCAGATTACCATGCTTGAAGGGATTGTCGCGCGTGAGCCCGACAATCGCAATGCCTGGGTCCAGTTGGGGCATAATTTTTTTGATGCCAACGAACCGATGAAAGCTATCGAAGCTTATGCAAAGGCGCTTGAGCTTGGGCCGGATGATCCTGATATCCTGACCGATCAGGGAGTTATGTACCGTCGGGTCGGCTGGTATGATAAAGCGATTGCCAATTTTGAAGAGGCCAATAAGCTCAAGCCGGGGCATCAACAGAGCCTTTATAATCTCGGTGTTGTTTATCGCTATGATCTGCAGGATTTCGACAAAGCGATCGATGCATGGAGCCGCTTTCTCGCTCTCAACCCATCTGGAGCGGGGGTTGATAATATCAGGGCCGAGTTGGAGTTTCTGAAAACCATCAGAATATGCCGCAGCAGCCAACGCCTGAGACGCCCAGTCCAGAATGAAACGACCAACGACAGGCCGGGATTTTTCCCGGCCTGTTTTTTCTATTGCTGTAAAAGACTTGTCATGAAACCAGTCTCAACTCGTAAATGGGGTCTGCGCAGAGAGCTTCCGCAGCTTGAAGTTCTCAAGGAGAATTTAGCTCAGGCTCTTGATGTTGACCCATTAATTGCCCAACTGCTTCTTCTGCGTAATATCGATAGCGTTGACAAGCGCGCGACTTCCTGTCGGCACGACTCTCCTCGCTCCCCGATCCATCACTGCTGCCCGATATGGATATCGCCTGTCAGCGTATTTATCAGGCCCTGCAAAACCAAGAGCGGATTGCCGTCCACGGCGATTACGATGTTGACGGCATTAGCGGGTGCACTCTGTTGGTTGAAGTTTTGCGGGCGCTGGGAGCAGAGGTTGATTATCATATCCCGTTACGGATGAGGGACGGTTACGGACTGTCGGCCGATGCCATGCGCCAGTCGGCCAAGGCTGGTTGCCGCTTGGCCATTTCGGTCGATTGCGGTGTCTCAGCCGTAGTCGAGGCCGATCTGGCCAGGGCGCTTGGTCTTGATCTGATTATCACCGATCATCATCAACCTCCTGATGTTCTGCCGCACTGTCTGGCGCTGATCAATCCACATCTTCCGGGGAGCGATTTTCCCTGGAAAGAACTGTCCGGGGTCGGGGTGGCTTTTTTTCTGTTGATCGGATTACTGCGTTGCTTGCGGGATAACGGTTTCTTTGTTCAACAGGCCGAACCCGATCTGCGTCACGGCCTCGATCTGGTTGCTCTGGGCACTATCGCCGATATTGTTCCCCTTGGAGGTGTCAATCGTATCCTGGTCCGGACCGGACTTGAATTGTTGGAAAACGGTTACAGACCGGGCATTTCAGCACTCAAAAAAGTTGCCGATGTGAAGAAGGTGACCAGCAGTTCGGTCGGTTTCCGTCTGGCACCACGTTTAAATGCCGCCGGCAGGTTGGAAGATGCAACCCTGGGGGTTAAGCTGTTGCTGGGTGCTGATGGCGAGGATACGATTGCTCTGGCGGGCTTACTTGATGAGTTTAACCGTGACCGCCAGAAGATTGAACAGCAGACCCTGGATCAGGCCATCGCCATGCTGGACACTGAAGCCGATAATCGTTTCACCATCGTACTGGCCAGTGACGACTGGCATTCAGGGGTTATCGGTATTGTTGCCAGCCGTCTGGTTGAGCGCTATAACCGACCAACGGTTCTAATCGCCCTTGAAGAGGGCAAGCCGGGCAGGGGATCGGCTCGGTCGATTTCCGGGTTTCACCTGTTTAACGCCTTCACCGCCTGTGCCGATTACTTCTGTGGCTTTGGAGGGCATGCCATGGCTGCTGGGCTGTCGATCAGGGAGGATAACATTGCCGCCTTTCGCGACCAGTTTGAGCAGGAAGCTCGCGCTCGGATAGCTAAAGAGGAGTTGATCCCCACCAGTCATCATGATGGCGAGATCGCTCTGGCTCAGTTGTCCTTACCCCTGATCGAGCAGATGGAGCAGCTCAACCCCTTCGGGATGGGCAATCCGCAGCCGGCATTTGTCAGCAGGGGCTGTCAGGTTTATAATCCCAGAGTCCTGGCTGAAAACATCTCAAGTTTGAAGTTGAGCAGAACGGCAAGCGGATCGACTGCATCGCCTTTGGTCAGGCGGAACACCACGACCGGTTGAATGGTTGCATCGATATCCTTTACAAGCCGGGCGTCAACGAATGGCGCGGAAACAGAGCGCTGCAACTGCAGATTGTCGATTTTGTTACATCGGAATAGATGAAAATGACGATGGAGACTCTGAAAAATAAATTAAAAGATCTGGCTGCGCTTAATATCGGTGCAGTCTGTTTTGATGAACCCTTGTCCGTACATAACAGCTGGAAAATCGGCGGTCATGCCGATCTGTTTGTCGAACCTGAAACTCCCGCTCAGGTGGCAGAGTTGATGCGCGCCTTGGATGGCTCTGATATTCCCTGCGTGGTTATCGGTCAGGGGACTAATCTGTTGTTCGATGATGACGGCATCCGCGGTGTTGTTGTCAAGATCGGTGCCAGAATGGCGGATCTGAAGATCAGCACCGGTTCCATTATCGTTCAGGGTGGTTGCTGGGTGCCGCAACTGGCTCGCAAGGTGATGGCCAAGGGCCTAAGCGGCCTTGAACATTGTATCGGTATTCCCGGCACTGTCGGCGGCCTTATCGCCATGAACGGCGGTAGCCAACGAAAAGGGATCGGTGAAAATGTCGTCTCTGTCACCGTTGTGACCCGTGCAGGTGAAATCCAACACCTCTCGCAGACCGATTGCTGTTTTTCCTACCGCCGAAGCGCCTTGCAGGACAGCGGCGCTATTGTAGTAGAAGCCGAGCTTCTCTGTCCACTGGCCGATCAGAATGCCGTACGAAGCGAGATGCTCAACGATTTACGCACCCGACGCGGCAAGTTTCCACGGAAGTTGCCGAACTGCGGCTCGGTATTCCTGAGTACCACAGAAATGCACGCCAGCGTTGGTCCACCAGGTAAAATTATTGAAGATGCCGGCCTGAAAGGCACCCGAATCGGCCAGGCTGAGGTTTCAACCCAGCACGCCAATTTCATCGTTAATCGTGGTGGAGCGAAAGCGGCCGAGGTGTTGCAGCTGATCGCTCATATCCGTCAGACCATACGGCAGAGGATCGGTTTCGAACTTGATTGTGAAGTGCGCTATGTGGGGTCGGATGGCAGACTGACTCCTGCCCATCTCAAAGCAGATCAAATTTAATCAGAAGCCCTGCTGGTTACAGGGAGGAATGTACGTAAGGGGGCTATTATCTCAGCCCGTTTATGGTAAGGGATTATTTAGGTAGTTCCAAACTAAAAGGGCAGCGTACTGAGGCGTCAGGTTGAACAAACAAGCTTGCTTGGCATGTCATTTTCAACCGACACAGGGAGGCTGTATAAGATGAAAATAACTCTGTTGAACGGGCGGGTTTTGACTGTGAACGTCGGGCAATGTAAAGGTTTTTGCGGTGAAGAATCAAACTGATTTTCACAGCTTGTTTGCTGACGTAAAGGGCGTTTCAAGACGGTCTTTTGCGCGTGGAGAATGTCTTTTCCGCCAAAGTGATCCGGCCTCCTTCGTTTATTCTGTCATAGCCGGTGAATTGCAGCTGATCCGTTATACTGCTGATGGTCACTCGGTTTGTCTGCACACGGCCCGAGCAGGGGCCTCTTTTGCGGAGGCTGCGCTATTTACTGAAGAATATCACTGTAATGGCGAAGCGACAAAACAGACGGAAGCTTGGTGTTATCCACGACTTGCAGTCCTTAAGAAAATTCATGAAGATGCTGTTGTATGGAGCAGTTTACGCACTTTTGGCCGCTCAGGTACGCCATCTGCGGCTGGCTGTCGAACTCCGCAGCATCCGATCGGCAAGTGACCGTGTGCTACAATCATTCCGCTTACGCGCTGATCACAACCGTCGTGTTTCACTGTCGGGATCCTTGGTTGATCTTGCCGGAGAACTCGGTCTGGCGCACGAAACACTCTACCGCACTCTTTCCTCTCTGGAAGAAGAGGGAAGTATCAGGCGTCTGGATAAGACGACATTTCTCCTCTCCTTGAGCTCTTCTGATTAAACACCATACCGCCATATTGCTCAAAACTATGATTTGAATCATATCTCTTTTACGGATTCCGCTTTATAACATTTGACCATGAATACCTAATATACTCGTTCAAGGAGCCGTAAAATGCTTGGATTGTATTTAGTCACGGCCATTTTGGTGGTCATCTCTTTTGTCGCCGACAAAGACAAAACCCGAAAAGGGATGATCGTCGGGATCAAGAAATTTCGGAAAATTCTGCCGAATTATTTGAAATTGTTGATTCTGGTCGCTGTGATTCTGTATTTCAGCGAACAACTGATTGCCGAATATCTCGGGCAGGACAATTGGTTCTGGGCTTGCTGACCGGATTATCGCTCGGCTCAGTGACGATGATGCCCGGCTTCATCGCTTACCCGCTCGCTGGTGTTCTGATTGAAAAGGGTGTTTCCTACATGGTTGTCGCGTCATTTGTGACCACCCTGATGATGGTTGGGATTTTAACCTATCCAATTGAAAAGGAATACCTCGGGAAAACAGCAACCTTGATTCGCAATGGCGCCGGCCTGGTGGTTGCAGTCATCATTTCCTTGGCGATTGGTCTGAGTTACGGAGAATTTTTATGACGATCACTAAGACCTATCAAAACTACATGGTTTTACTCCTGTTCACCGTGTTTCTTGTAGGATCATTCGTTCTTCAGTTTGAGCCGGGGGTGAGAATGGGAGAAAATTTCATCCTTTTTTCCACGGATATGCTCATAATCCTGCCTCCGGCTTTTATTCTTATCGGATTGTTTGATGTCTGGGCAAAAAGAGAGGTGATTGAGAAGCATTTCGGCCAAGAGTCCGGCCTGAAAGGCCACCTCTGGTCGATTCTTTTGGCTGCAACGACCGTTGGAGGAACTTTTGTCGCTTTTCCCGTAGCGCATGCCCTATATCATAAAGGTGCACGGATCTCGATAATCATGACTTATGTTTCCGCTGCCTCTCTGGTGATGGTGCCGATGAGTATTATGGAAGCGACGATTATTGGGTCCGCTTTACTGCAGTCCGTCTGCTGGTTTCATTACCTCTGATGATTATCTTATCGCTGCTGATAGAAAAAATCCTGTTGAAGATGGCATACCGTTTTCCAGGTTATTCGGGGACATTAAAGAGCTTGCAGTAAAAAAGAGAACTTGTTAGCCTGTTGTTTACTGACCAATCACATGAAATGCTGCTGACCCGGGGGGGGATTCAATGGCACGTTTTGCACGTCTGGTTATTCCAAACTATCCACATCACATCACCCAACGCGGTGTCCGTTCTATGGACATTTTTTCCGATTCACAAGATCGTGAAGCCTACCTGTCTTACCTGAAAGAAGAATCAGCCCGTTCAGGCATGAAGATTCTGGCGTGGTGTTTGATGCCCAACCATGTTCATTTGATTGCCGTCCCCGAAAATGAAAATTCCCTGGCACGCTCCCCTGTTGATTATCCATGGTCGAGTGCCCGTTACAACTGTGGTGACGTGGATAACGATCCTCTGTTACGGGAGCGAAGTTTGCCCGAAATGGTGGACAACTGGTCAGCGTCTCTGGAGACAACGGATGAAGAGCAGGATTGAATGATCCCAAAAAGAACGAACACAGGTCGGCCATCGGGTGGGGAACAGTTTATTGCTGATCTTGACACAATAACGGGACGGAAGTTGATGCTGAAAACAGCTGGGAGGCCACGAAATGAGAATTAATAGGTATGATGTCCCCGGAATATCATGCTCGGAATATCCGTGCTCGGTTTGGGGTACGACCCCGGATCGGAGGCGGGCTGTTTGCGTTTTTGCTAACGTTTCTTTGGGGGATGATGCTGCATTTTCTCTGGTCTATATTCTTCCTGGTTCTGATCATGCTGCTGACAGTTGCCTACATTGCGGTGACGTTGTATTGCGCAATCTGGATCTATGCGTTCTGGAAACGGCTCCGCCTGATTTTCCAGATATGAAAGACACCCGCAAAGAAAAGTGGGGACGACTTCTTCAGCCGAAAGTACGCAAAACTTTTCTGCTTCTTATTCTGGTTTTCATCTGAGCATCTACGTCAGTCAATATACCAAATGGACCGGCGAAGACAATGCCCACTGGCAGGCCAAGCAGTACTGGGTAGCCGGCCAGGTCCTTAACGGTATCCGGCGTGCCATGACCACGTTTATCCACCCGGATATCCCAATTCTGTATCCAGCCGACCAGTTGCAGCAATGGATTTATGCTAAAGGGACGCAGTACCTCCCTGCAGATGATGGTGAGATCGGTGTCTGGATGAACAACTGGTTCAACTATCACTATGTCAGCAGGGGCGCTGGCCCCTCTTGACCAAATCCCACAGACCCTCGCCAAAACAGTGAAGCTGCTTGATCAATGGTGGTTCAGCCTGGAAACCATGGCGTCCAACCTTTGCCAACCGGCAGATGGAGGTGGAGCATTATTACCGCGATTATCCGGCCCTGGCGTTCCATTATCATCTGACCAAAGGATTTTATGCCGGCAGGATATTGGCCTCTGCTCATCGTATTGCACAGATGCCTGAGCATGTCGAACGATCACGATCTCTGGTGCGCTGGCTCAGTGAACTTAAAGACAAGTGGCGCACATCGGCAAAAGCGGAAACCTTGTCAAAAGTCATCCCAAGGTCGAAGCCCTGCGTCAATCAGCTTTGCTGTTTGAACTGCAAGATTTGATTCAGGGGGAGATCTACGAGCGCAAGTTTGCCTGCGGAAATGATTCGATTCGGCAATATATCGCTACTCGGCAGGAGTTTGTCAACCCAGGTCAGGGTCTGCCGGCTTATCGAAGGATGAAATCGCCGAAACAGGGACGCCGATTATATAACGTGGCTATTGAAGGAGGTGCTGCCCGCTCTACCAAGTATGTCATCAAGCGTTTCTGCGGGGTGACGGTGGCGGGGCAGGAGGATAACAGCTCTTACGAACGTGTCAGCAAATATCATCATAGAACAGCGGAAGAACAGGCCGAATATGTAACGGAAGCCAACTTTAGAGACGAAATCAATATTCTGGAAACTATGATGGAGGGGAAAGATGAGTAATGTTCTTGAAGAGAAAGTAATGACGGAAGACGCTGAACTTTACGCAGAGATTAAAAGCTGGTTGGTCGACCATGGCATCAATCAATTTGATGCAGGTAAAATCAGCACCCTGGTTTCGGGCTATGCAACAGCGTATGCCGTAGGAATATGAGGGGGTCAGCCCTTGACTTAGGCCAGATTTGAGGCGGCTCGCCTGTTCCAAAGGGAGGGGGGACGATGTCCAGACCATTACGGATCGAATTTGCCGGGGCGTTCTATCACGTCACGGCCCGAGGGAATAAGCGCAAGAAAATATTTGTCTCACAGCGGGATTACGCACGGTTCAAGGAATATCTTGGGATCGTCCGCGAGATTTTACAGAAATTGACCGCCGACCAGGTGGAGCGCGAAGACGTTTCGTATCGCAAGTCCTTGCAGGTCGGAAATCGGGTTGAGGATATTATCCAGCGGGTTTGTGCACACCATGGCTGCATTCCTCAGGATCTGAACAAGAAAGAACATCGCCACGCACGGGATATGGCGATCTATCTGCTGAAACGGCAGACGGCTACTGCCGACAGGGAGATCGGGAAAATGTTTGACGGCTTAAGTTATTCGGCGGTTGCGAAAATATGCCAGCGATTTGGGAAGCGACTACAGGATCACGGTGGACTGTCTCTTGCTTTGGAGGACTTGCCCCGAGTCAAGGGCTGACCCCTATGGCTCCTTGATAGTTACGATGTACGGCATGGGCGGGAATGATGTCTCCCATGTTGCCAATAGGTTTAATAGGGAATGTTTCCGATCCCGTTTGTTGGCGGTATAAAATATTTTTCCATTAATTGTGGGAATCATTGCGGAAATTCAGATTTTTGTCAGAAATCATCTGTATGATGTACTGAAATGAAATAGGGTAAATGTTTATTGTGCATCTCGGGGGGATATGGATACAGTTATTTCATATGACAGCTCGTTTTCAGCCAGGGAGTTTTTCTGTGGCGAAGATGGGCTGTTTTTCGTTTAAAGGGAATTGATCTCCGATGCATTTACGTTTTGCCGGTCACTATGTAGAGCGGAATCCCGTTGCTGCAGGCATGGTGAAGAATGCGAGCGATTATCCATGGTCGGGTGCCCGTTACAACTGTGGTGAAGTCGATAAAGATCCTCTGTTACGAGAGCGAAGTTTGCCCCCAATGGTGGACAACTGGTCAACGTTTCTGAAGGCAACGGATGAAGAGCAGGAGCGAATGATCCAAAAACGAACGAAAACAGGTCGGCCATTGGGCGGGGAGCAGTTCGTTAAACATCTTGAGCAGTTAACTGGTCGGGAACTGATGTTGAAAACAGCTGGGAGGCCACGAAATGAGAGCTAATAGGTATGATGTCCCCGGAATATAAATGGAGGTTAAAGAATGATCGGATTAATTATGATAGTGGCCTTTGTCCTGTATTTACTGGTCACTGCCGGAGTGGTCTGGCTGGTCATCCGCTGGGCCCGCAGAACCGGTCGCGGTGTCAAACGCTGGGCGGCAGCGGCGATTCTGGTGATGTACCTGCTGGTGTTCTGGGATCATATTCCAACCCTGGTGCTTTACAAATATTACTGCAATACCAAGGCAGGTTTCTGGGTGTACAAGACCCCGGAGCAGTGGAAGGCGGAGAATCCGGGGGTGGCGGAGACGTTGACCTGGAGGGAGAATCCACAGCGGTATGAATCTCCAGATGCAAATAGGGGATATCGGCTTAATGAAAGGTTTGTTGAGCTGATTCGAGAGACGAAGTCCCCAATTTTTACCTGTGAGAATTTACCATCGTTCAATCATTGATTTGAAGAATTCTGAACCTGTTGTTCAAATGATAAGCGTAAGTGCCGGATATGTGGATGGTAGGGAACTTTTAAAGTTTTGGGTGAATATGGAATCATATATTCCAGACGTTAAAGGATATAGGGAAGAGTTCATAAACTATCATGAAATAGGGAGGAGTTGAAATGAGCGAAATTAATAAATTCTTTGAGTTAGCCTTATTGTCCGAAGCATCTTATGTTAGATTTGACCAAATGCAGACTACAGTGGAAGACGCTCTGCGAGATTCTGCTTTAAACGGTAAAATGTCCGCCACCCAAGCCGCCGATTTTGTTGCCCATTGGCAAGTCATATCCCATCAGGAAAACACCGAAAACGGCTTTTCTGCTACCCTATTTAAAAACAAGGAAACCAACGAATATGTCTATGCTTGCCGGGGTACTGAAGGACCAGACTATGATGATCTGCTGTCGGCTGATATCGGTGATCTTGTCACCGACGGCCTGGCGATCAAGCAGATTATCGATATGTACAACGCTTGGACTCGCCTGAATACGGCAAATAGTGAAGTTTATCAGGCTGCATATCTAGAACGTCAGGATTTTGAATCCGATGCCTTACGAAGTTTATCTGGTCAGGCTCTTATCGATTATTTGGAAGAATTACGTTCCCGGTCGGACATCGTTATTGACGAACCCGGAGGTGATGTTTACCGAATTCAGTTAGATGATTCCAGCAACGTTTTTAGTGATGAGCGTGCTCGGGGTATCGGCAAGTTGAACGGTTCAGAAAGTATATCTGTAACCGGACACAGTCTCGGCGGGCATCTCGCCGTCGCATTTACCCGGCTTTTTCCAGGCCTGGGAGCAGAGGCAACCACGATTAACGGAGCTGGATTTGCAACGGGGCTTACCTCGGGTGCAAGCGGCAACGCACATCTCAATATTGCCAATCTTTTCGGATTGCTGAATGGTGGTGACGCTTTTGATGCATCCAAAATCCAGAATCTTTACGGCTCTGCCGGTCCTGAGGTTGTCACCATGGACAATTATCTGGGGCTGGTGCAGCAAGGTGGCCATGGTGAAGTCTTCATTGAAAGTTGGGGGCCTGGTCAGACCCTGGGGCATGGTAAGGAACAGATGACCGACACCCTCGCCGTCTACAACCTCTTCTCGCAAATCGACGCATCCCTGCCCATCGATACCATCACCGGCCTCTTGGAAGCCTCCGCAAACAAAGCCGACCACACCCTCGAATCCGCCGTCACAGCATTGGGGAAATTGTTCGTCACCGGGGTTGGCCCGCGCGGGTGTAGGCATGCGGTATGAGTGGATTATATCTGCTGGCCTTGATAGGGCTTTGGCTGTTTGTCGGACGAATCATTTACCGTCTCTGGCGGCGATGGCAACCGCAAGAGCTGAAACGAAAAGTTTTTCACCTTGTTGCGGGTCTTCTTCTTTTCTCGCTCTGGTTTGGCGGGGCTTTCTGGGAGGTTACCGGGAAAAAGATGTATTGGGATGCCCAAGTTCGGAAGTTGTGCGCGAAAGATGGGGGTGTCAAGGTTTATGAGACGGTGGAGTTGACACCCGGTTTGATCAACCGGGGTGGCGGGGTAAGTATTCCTTCAAAGCGTAGCGCAACAGCTGAAGACTTGTATTTTTATGAAATGGAAGATCAGTATTTAAGAAAAACAACCCGTCACTAATTCGAACGAGTACGGTGGTTATTCGACGCAGAGACCACAAGGTTTTGGGGAAGAGTATATCCTATAGCCGAGGAGGCGGTGATCTCCACGGTCCTTGGCATCCATCGGCCTTTTTGTGTCCAGATCCAACAAAAGGGAATAGTGTTCTAAGCGCAGTTTTATAAAGGGGGATGACAAATGAGTACAATATCTGATTATTACTATTTTTCTGAGCTTGCATTTGCGGCCTATGCTGATCTGTCAAAAGGGATGTCGGATGATGAGTATGTTAAAGCTCTCAAGCGGGCTGATGATGGCATGTCTCAAATTCAGGCTGAAGAGTTTATAAAAAACTACACCGTCATCGACCAATACAACGATCCTTCCAGCGGCTTATCTGTCACCTTGTTTAAAGACTCCAGCGGCCATCAGACCGTCGCCATACGGGGAACAAACCCTAGTTTTTGGATTTTTATACCGATGTCGTAGATATTGCATTACTAGGAAGCACTCGCTTTCAAGACCAATATTCCGCTTTGTCTGACAAGATAAAAGAGTGGTCGTTAAGTGGAGAACTTCGTACGGGATTCTCGATTACGGGCCATTCCCTCGGCGGATTTTTAGCTCAAGCATTAGCAGCAGAGTTCGATTCTGATGTGTCAGCGGTTTATACCTACAACGCGCCCGGGTTTACTGTCGCGGAAGGTGTGCTCTCCGATATCGGGACGGAATTGCTGGACAGGCTTGGAATCGTTGATGCAACGGTTCCGAATGACAAAATAATCAACATAAGAGCACTTGAAGGCATTTCGGCCACTGCAGGTTTAGGACAGATGGTTGGTTCTATTGAGGTTGTGTCGATTGAAAACCAATACCCAACCCACTAGCCAATCACTACATAGCTCCTCTTGTC
>LQAG01000312.1_pt1 | contig 16044 bp, 24 predicted proteins | sample 1535801 | NCBI WGS metagenome assembly LQAG01 (sample SAMN04331584, study PRJNA305678) | bioreactor metagenome | isolation source: bioreactor_3 inoculated with Wadden Sea sediment 1st replicate of a... | place: Germany:Bremen | reverse complement strand
GCCAATCCCATGGATGCTCACAAACCAGATGCCGGCAACTGGTCTCAACGCCTTGAAAAACCGCAGGTTATCCCTGCGATGTTTTCAAGGCCGTGATTTTCTGTCCGCAGGCAGCTGCTTGATCCGATATTCCAGTTTAAACGCCACTGATTTATCCAGATTGTCCCGAAACGCAGCCAGGGTCACCGGCCGCCGGGACCGGGTATATCGGGATGCAGTCCCCTGATTATGCTTTTGCAGACGGGCCGCCAGATCGGTGGTGACCCCGCAGTACAAAGAGTTGTCCGCACATCGCAGCAGGTATACCGACCAGGCTGTCATTTCAGGATCTCACTGTCACCAGCTGGTTCCAGTCCGTGGTGTAGGCCGGGGACCGGTGATTGAACGCAGTTGTCCAGGGCCGGTCACGGCCCATGCCGGTGGCGGGATAGGTGACGGTGCCGGCGCCCATCAAATAATTGATACGATCCATGGTTTCCATCACCCGGCCGGCCCGGGACCGGTCCGCATTGTCAAACAGATCTTGCTGATAGATGCCGTTTAAGGTGAGGTCTGAGAAGATCACACCGGCCTTGGTATAGGCCCGGCCCTTCTGAAAAATCCGCTTCAAGGCGGCCCGGCCGCAGGCAAGCAGGGCAGAGGTGTGGTTCAGGGCCGTGGGAAAGCTTGTGGTATCTGCCTTGTAGTAAAAAGATTCCGGTTTAAACGTTGGTGGTGACGTAAACCGTCATGGCCTCAGCATGGCTGCTCTGGGCCCGGAGCTTCTCCGCTCCCCTTACGATATAGGTGCTGACCGCCTCGGACAGGCTGTCAAAATCAGTCACCGGGGTTTTAAAGGACCGGGATACGGAGACGGTTTTTTTTCAAGCGCATCCACTTCCAGATCATAACAGGCTTCGCCCAGCAGCTCTTTTTGAATTCGGATCCCGTTGATGCCCATCTTTTTTGAACCGGCTGACATCGGCATCTCTGAATCCCGGGCCGTTCGGATACCCCGCATCTGAAGATACCGGGCATACCGCCGGCCGACCCCCACACATCCTCCACAGGGGTCCTTTCCAGGGCCGGGTTCTGGAGCCGCGGATCCGTCAGATCCAGGACACCGTCCGCTTTTGCGATTTTTAGCGATCCCGGCCGCCACCTTGGCCAGGGTTTTGGAAAGACCCATGCCGATGCTCGCCGGTATGCCGGTATGCTGCCGGACCGTCTGCCGGATCTGTCTCCCATAAGTGGTCAGGTCGGTGAAGACAAGCCGGTATAGACTCAGGAATGCCTCGTCAATGGAATAGATCTCCATGCCGGGGCAAATGCGGAAAGGGTCTGCATCACCCGGCCGGACATGTCTCCGTACAGCGCGTAATTGGATGAAAACACCCGGATATCAAACTGATCGATCAGGTGCCGGATCTTGAAAACCGGGACTCCCATGGTGATGCCCAGGCTTTGGCCTCGTTGGACCGGGCCACGACACATCCGTCATTATTGGACAACACAATGACCGGACGGTTTTCCAGCCCGGGATTGAACACCCGCTCACACGACACATAAAAATTGTTGCAGTCCACCAGGGCGAATACCGGCATGTCATCCTCTCATCTCACACCTTGTGGATCACATTGGTCACCACACCCCAGATTTCAAACGCCATGTCAGGGGTAATTTTAATAGGATCATACTGATCGTTTTCCGGTTCCAGAACCGGTCTGCCGGACCGGATTCTCAACCGCTTGACCGTCAGCTCCCCATCCACTGCCGCAATGACAATTTTCTTGTCCACCGCCTCCAGGGACCGGTCCACAATCAGGATATCTCCGGGGAAAATGCCGGCATCGACCATGGAGTTGCCGCTGACCTTGACAAAAAGGTGGCGGCCGGGTGTTTGATCAGGTGCTGGTTCAAATCCAGGCTGCCTTCGATATAATCATCGGCCGGAGAAGGGAACCCCGCCTCGATGGCAGTCATATAAAGGGGCTGGCAGGCAGATGTGGATAGATCCGGGGTGTACACTATATTCATGGTCTCCCTGTTTTACGATAGTCATGACGGACAGTTCCAGTTTTTTTCAGTTTCATGGATACCCGCCTGCACGTCATCTGTCAAGCATTAACAGACCATTTCCCAGGCCGGAACCGGCCCGGAAAATAATACGCGGCCTCGACAGAATCTGAAAAAAGCCGAATCTGAAAAATATTTTTGAATCTGTAATCTATTTGTAACTCACTCTCTGATATCTTAAAATTTAAATACACAGTGCGCATGCTTTTGGCAGGCGTAACCGGAACGACACCGTCTGCGAATTATCAATTATCAACGGGGAGGGGATCATGAACAAAGGGATCGTTTTTTTCGTTTTTGGCATGGCAACCATCTATTTTTCCGCATTCAGCGCCTGGGGCGCTGACCAAAAAGAAAAAAAATGCGGTCAAACTCTCACTCAAAACAAGGCAACTGAAGATATCTATGTCGACATGGCAACCATGCACCGATATATCAAAAATCCTGACGGCACTTATTGTGAATATGACCGCGGCGGAAAGTTCTTACGAAACGTTTCCTCAGAACTACCGCTTCTTACAAAACGCACCCATGTCATCCCGGTCAGATCGCACTGCTATCTGCTTTATGTGAAAAAACCGGGGCTCGACTCAGCTCATCCGGTAACCATCAAACCGGCCGGAGAACCGCACCCTGACGGATGGTTTTTGGAAAAAGCTTTGGTCGATTTAACGTATCCCAGGAACTGATATGGAAACCAACGATCTCCTGGGTTACGGCCCGCTTTCTTTTTGGAACACAACTGTACTGCAAGGGTTTTTCGATAATGGGGGAGGTATCAGAGCCATTATTAAATAAAGGGCGCCTCCACTGATACCTTTCCCATTTTAAATATGAAACAGTTAAAAGACACTCCTTAAGACGGTTTCTGACTGCCAGATGCCTTGCCGCAAATTCCCCAGCACAATCCTCTGATCCTGGCTGAAGGTGACATACCCAGTTCTGCTCTCAGCACCGCTTCGTATTGTTTATAAACCAGAAGCACTTCGCTGGATTTTCCCATTTTGGCATAAACCCGCATGAGATTTTCATAAAATATTTCTGTTAACGGCTCGGGGTTCAGTGCCCGCCGATAGCATTGGGCAGCCCGTTGCCACTGCTGACACTGTTCAAATCGCCCGGCTGTTTTCTGGATTACAGCGATGAACAGCTCCCTGAAACGCTGCCGCTCCATGATAGCCCATTCCGCCGGGTCATCGGGAATAAAAGCGCCTTGGTATAATGCGAACAAACCATCCAGAAGCGGTATTATCTGATCAATGGGCTGACGTTCACTCAGGTGTTGTTCCATTAATTGACAAAGAGATTCCAACTCCCATATATCCGCCCAGACAATCCGGATATTGCATGACACACGTCCCTCCCGATAAATCAATGCATCCGACGTCATCAGCATATTTCGGAGCCGGTGAAGTGTGGTGGTGAATGCGTTGTGCGCGACATCTCCATCGCTGTCGGGCCAAAGCGCATCCTGGATAGCATAGTCCGGAATGTCCCGCCCTCCCCTGGCCAATGATGAATTTCAGCATATCCAGGGGTTTGTACTGGGTTTTGCGGGAGAATCCGATATTTTTGGCATTGACCATCACATTGAATCTTCCCAGACAATAGAGAGACACCGACCATGGCCATTGCCGGATGTCCAATGGCGGATCATCCGGCATCAGATGATGCGCAGTAATCAATGAACAAACGTAATCCGGCTCAATATCCCTTTTAAGGCCCTGGCGCAAAGACACGCCATCTCCCTTGGATTCCAGGCGAATCCGAATCGATACTGCTGATCTCTCCCCAACCGCATTCCGGCCCGAAGTGCCTGGTCCGCTTCCGTGCCTGTCAAAATAAAGGCCCGGTCCAGCAATGCCATGAACCGGCATTGCTCAGCACCATATTTACGGCACAACGTCAATGAACGGTCTAAATGAAAGATTGCCCTTTTTTCTCATCAACGGCCACGGTGCATTTTGGCCATCATCAGATGACAGTAGGCAAGTGCCAGCTCACACCCGGCTTGATTCAGCTTTTCAAACAGGCCCTGGCATGCAGGCGGCAGGATGCCGGATTCCTGTCACAAGGGCAAGCCAGGCAAAATATAATGATACCACCCTGTATCCACATCCCTGATGACATAGAACCGGAGTGATCTGATCCAAAAGTGCTTTGGCCCGTTTATACCGGCCGGCACCGATGGCAGATGCCGCACCATGCACCCGCAAACCCGAAGAGATCAAATCGATTCCAGCTTCTTTCCCACTGCCAGTCCCTTTTCAACCGCTTGTAATCCCGCGTCAAAATCACCACTGAGCCAGGCATGAAACGATTTCAGATTCAAAAGAACCAGATAGGGCTGTGGCGATATGGTTTCAGGTGAAGCAGTGTCAAACCGTTTTAACAGATGGCCCGCACCGGACAGATCGCCCTGAAGTATCCGCAGCAGAATCATGGGAAGAAAAAAAGGGGCAGCATGACAAACCGTTTTGACTTGCTGAGATGTCCGCCATCCCCGCACGATCCAGTTTTGAGCCGGACAGGAAACCGGATTTTGAAAAACCAGAGAATGAAGTATGGCGCCTGTCAGTTTCAACACGACCTCCGGTTGTTGAATCGGGCCAAACCGTGTTTCAAGAGACGCGGCTTTTTCTATAAAAAATCGGTTTCCCGAAATCCATTGAACTGATAGAAAACCGCTTCCAGTACCCCGGACAAAGCCAAAAAACAGCCATTGGGGTCTGATTCGGTTTCAAACATATTCAGCGACTGCATCAACCTTTTTCTGGCGATTTCCGGTGAAACCGGGAGATGGCACATTCCCTGCCAGTAAATCAGCTGTGATGATGCATCAACCATTTCTCTGGGCAGTGCGGCGATCATCCGCCCCAGTATCCGGAATTTGCCTTGATGCCACAGCATGGGCGCGTGATTCAGAATCAGTTCAATGCCTTTGGCCGTATGTCCGGTCTGAACAGACAATCGGACGATATTCACCGGACTCTCCAGACTTTCAGCCGTTTTTTCCGGTTCAAAAACGACCCTATCAAGCACTTCCAGACAAAGAAATGATGATGCATGCTGCTGTATTTTCCTGGAAGGCAGTATCAGTGCCGACAGACACACAGCAATCATGTCGGAACGATTTAAAATCAGAAAATGGCGCTGTTCCGCCTGTAACGATATTTCAAACCCCTGGAAAAGATTTTTTTTTGCCCGATCATATCGTTTTTGCCGCTCTTCAATCAGAGAGATGGCCATATGTGTTTCCGCTACCAGGCAGACGCAGTCTTCTTTTTTAAAATATTCCAGCGCTTCATGAAGCCCGTTGGCCTGACATCTGATTTTCCCATGGTTGAAGGCAATCAGGCATGTCACCACTTTGCCGGCATAATATTGCATCTGTGTATTGGTTTCCCGGGGAGAACAGCGTCGGTCGGCCAGATCCATGATCTGCCCAGCCTGTTGGAACTGGTGGCTGCGATAGGCACTCAATCCCAAGAAAAAAGTGGTTAATGCAACCATTGCCGGATTTCCCATGGAGTCGGCCAGATTCACCAGCCGATTCCCCACTTCAGCCACTTCACTGTGTCTGTTACAGACCGCACAATACAAAACCCGGTACATCAATACAACCGGCAGATAATAAATCAATCCATTGTCATTCACATGCTTCTGGGCAGAATCCAGGAATTGCCGGGCGCTTAATGCTTCTCCCCGGAAAGAAGCCATGAAACTCCTGGTAATCTGATTAACTATCTGCAATTCAGGCATCGCGCTGCCTTCAACCCGTTTATCCAGGATTTCAACATATGTGTGTGCCCTGGAAAATTTATTCTGCATTGTCAGATTCACAACCATATGGCAGGAAATCATCACCTGCAAAACGTGACTATTACAATTCATAGAGAGCAAAAACGCTTCCTGCAAAGCTGACACCCCTGTCTGCAGGTTTCCACGCACCGTATGACCATGTCCGTATTGAGACAAAAGGACCGCTTTTTCATACGGATAGATGTCAACGGCCACGGAATCCAACAGTTTTTCCGCCTGATTCAAATTGTTTTCCAGAATATCCCAGGCAAGCCCCGACGTAATCACGGCTTCCAGCATCGCAGACAAAGAATGGAGCTGTCCTTTGATGTTGTTTTGTTCCTTGAACGCAGCCATTACGTCAGGCAGACATTTCAAATTTTCTTTGACACGGGTAAACCTCTGAGTCATACACCGGAAATAAAGCAGCCAGGGGCGCTGTTCGATCATGGGTTCGGGCAGTGCGGCAAGCCAGTGAGTCAGATCCGCATTTCTGCCGTTCTCCAGAAGCAGCATCCCGGTTTTTTCAATATTGGCGATGGCTTTGTCATATGCGCCTGCTCTGATATAAAAGTCAATCGCGATGCTGTGATCTCCGGTTTTTCAAATACCCCGCCGCTGTTCAAATAAATATCTTGCTTTTGCTTCTCTGTCAGCTGACTCTGGAACCTGGATTGCAGGAACTCTTTAAACAATCGATGATACTGGAATTCCCACCCTTGTTCAGCATCATAGCGGGAACGGACAAACAAATTTTTTTCCGCCAGTTCAAGGAGGAATTCCAGACTCTCTCCAATATTCAAAGCCCTTTCAACCAGTTCGGGTTTGATCGTTTCAAACACAGAGGATCTGACAAGAAACTGATAAATGGAATCCGGCAGGGAGTGGAGAACTTCTTCTAAAAAATATTGAAAAACCGCTTCTCTGAAAGGTCTCTGAGTCTGCTGAAAAACAAAACTGCGGCGGTCATCCGCAGGCAGGTGGCCCAGGCATTCAGAAAACAGGATCAATCCACCTGTCCAGCCTTCTGTGATCTGATGGATCAATTTCAATGCATCTGTATTCAGATCAAATGATTTAATTTGATTTAAAAAAGAACGAATTTCTTCAAAATTAAAGGCCAGGTCTTCGTTGCAAAGAACAGCGGCATCCTGGGAGATCTTGAATCTCTGGACCTCCAGTGGGGGTATCCCGCGGGACAATAGAATAAAATGAATATGCGCGGCGCCCGTTCTATCAACTCCCGGATCAAATCCAATGACGTGTTTTCATCTTTGAACCGGTCCAGGCCGTCGAAAACAATATACAATACCCCTGAAACACCCTCAAACAATGCATCTGCCCATTCGCGATACCGGCACCGGGGTATCCTTGGTGCCGTGTCAATGGCCGGATAGGACAACAGGTTGGAGACATCCGGCCATGCCAGTGAATATTTCAGAGAATGGACAAGACCGGAAAACAGGCTGTCTGCTTTGGAATCATCCGAATCCAGGTTGACCCAGGCGGTTCTGGGCAAAACGGTTTTTATGCATGACGCAGCCAGTGTGGATTTTCCCTGAGCTGCCTGCCCCTGGATCAGAATCAGCCGCTTGTCTTTGTTTTTTCGAACAAATGCTTGTAATCGCGGCCGGCTTAGTAATTCTCTTGGCAGCTGTGGCGGAACAATCTTGGCATCACGGATTTGAATCGCCATTTGGACCCTTTTCACATCATAAAATATAATCTTGCCGACTATTTTCCACACGAATCCCCGGACAGCAAACACGAGGGTGAGGTGATGTGTTCTACAGAAAAGAATACATGAAAGAGGGGTTTTGTCAAGAAGATCAAGCGGTTCAAGAAGGAAGCGTTTCTTTGTAATCTTTGCGCGCTCGTAGTCTTACTACTATCAAGTCAGGCGATATTGGTCACAAGGATGACTGGCCCGGCACATACGCTGTCGGACGGGATCATGCCGGTTTCCATATATCAGCCATCACCATGAAGCGCCGGCAAAGGGTCCGGTATTTGAACAGCTGTGGTGGTGCCAGGGGGACCAGGCCGCTGTCCTCCCCGGGTGCCAGTGGCTGGATCAAGAACGGGTGTTTTTGCTGCCCGTGGCGCTTTCCACCAGACCGGCTGCCTGGGCCGCTTCATCCGGAGTGATGGATACCCCGGCCCCTGTGGCGTGGAAACCGGCTGAACCGGCAGAAGAATGGTATAGTCTTTCACCGATGTTGTCAGAGACAGGCTTTCCGATAAATCCGGTTCCTCCAGTGGCCAGCCGGTGAGGTCTTGGTACCGGGATGCCGGGCCATGGAGGGTGAACACCACTTTGTCACACAGCCTTTCCGTAATCACTGATTTCAGTATGTGGGGATTTCTCCCGCAGACGTCCACCTGGATGTTCAGTCCATTTTTTTTCAGAAACCGGGTCACCGTCAGAAAATCGGTACCATCCGGCATGGGCCTCGCAGACGGATCCAGCCCGCTGATCCATCCATGGGGGGGGTGGTCCAGTGTCACAAACGGATCCAGGACATTGCCTGCCTGCAAAAACGCCAGCACCGGTCCCAGTCCCTGGATAACGGTGCCGCCGGTGAACAGGATGGGAAATGCGATCCCGTCCGGCCCCCGGGTGACTGCGCTCCGATAATCTCGGTAAAACTCTTTGAAAGCGTCCTTTCCCTGGCCAAGCACATCTGGTTTGTCATAGGATATGCTGCGTTCATCCATGAAAGCGGCGGCAATACCGCACCGGATGCAACCAGTGGTGGAAAACAGTGTATACGTCATGGGCGTTATCCCTATAGTTATGCGGATCCATTCATATCCAAAAATTTTGTGCTTCATCGGATCATTTGTCTTTGACTGTCGCACTGTCCGTATCTGAAACCACGCACAGGGCGGAAGAACTCTGGAACGGCAGCACCCCTTCCACTGTCACCCGGGATCTTGCGCCTTTCGGCTGTGCATTGGGCACCCGGAACGTGGTGATATCCAGAGGTTCGATGGCCGTCTCTTCCGGCGGAGCCACCTGAGGAACATAGTCATAAGGATACCGGTAGGCCCGGTAGACCATGTTCATTTTGAAATGTCGGCCCCAGTAAGGGGAGATATATTCCCACACCAGTTCGTGGGAGGCGGTGACCTCAATGATCCGACCGCCGCTGCCTTCGGTGATCAGGGTGTTGCCGTTGGGAAGGCGCTGGGCCGAACTGATGAACGGGCTGTAGAACCGGTTGCTGTCCGTGGGATGCACCAGCCCGGCCTCCTGGGGTGTATACTGCCACACGATCTTAAGGGAAACCGGATCGAACTCCAGCACCCGGGAGTAGTCGCGCAGCGCGTTTTTGGTCCCGGTGGGACTGCCCGGATGGCAACTGCCATATCCGGCCCATCCGCCGTTGTCAAACACCAGGATGTTGCCTTCCCCGGGCAGGCCTTTCGGGATCATATGTGCATGGTGCTGACCGATAATCCACCCCAGGCCGCTTTCAGGGGTATAGTCATAATCAGGCCCCACCTTCCACATCACCTCACCGGTCTGTTTGCTGACAATGAAAATGATGTTGGTCTCCCGGCCGTCAGCAATGATATTTTCCGGATGGAATCGCTGATCCCCGCTGTCGTACCATTTGTTGGGCCCCAGAAGCGACATGCTGTTCAGGTGCATCCAGTCCCCCATGCCTCCGCCGCAAGGCCGCATGTTAGGATCCCGGCACAGGATGTTCCTGGCATCCTCCCGGAACCCGAACTCGTCAAAATGTTCGCTGCAAACCCATTCCCATAGAATATCCCCGTCCCAGGATATCTCGTAGATCACGTCATCCAGCAACGGCTTGTCGGAAATCTTCGGACACACCAAATTTTTGTGACCCAGGATCATGGTGTTACCTCCGCTGGATTCAGCGGTCATGCCGGGCACATAATACCCCACGGGATTACCCTGGCGCTGGTAATCGTGATGGACCCGGGCCATCCACTGGGGATCTTCCCCCAGATCTTCGATATATTCATACTGATTGAATTCCCAGGCGATATTCCCGTCCCAGTCCACCTGGATCAGATCCCGGTAGTCCTGCATGCTGTACCGGGTGTTGCGTTCCCCGGTGTGCCCGATCACGTACCCGCCTTTTGAGCAGTTTGTTGGGAAACCCGTGCAGGCCCTGCCACAGCTTGACCTCCCCGCCATTCATGTCGATCAGCAGGGCCCCCAGTTCCTTGGCCTGGAACAGGGTATACCCGTTGAACGCTTTTTCGGGATTGTACACCGTGGCACCGGTGGGATAGATGGTGGGATAACTCATTTTTTGTTCTCCTTGCAGATGTTCTTTGACGATAGAAGTGCGTTGCGTTTGTTGTCTAATAAAAACGGTATGTTTTAAGTGTCAAGCTTTAAGTAGTTTTTATACGGTTGTCAGGTTGCAGGGTCATTGCTTGTCGGGGTTTTCCTGGCCATAAAGAGTATCAAGAGGATGGCGAGGCGTTTTGCCGGGCTTTTCGGGCATCCCGGATCAGGGGTACGGCAATGGTGAGCAGGGTCAGCACCAGCAGGATCACACAGATGGGCCGCTGGAACAGGATCGTCAGGCTGCCTTCCCCCAGGCTCAGGGTCTGACGCAGCCGGTTTTCCATGATCTCTCCGAGCACCACTCCCATGACCAGAGTCACCACAGGCCAGCCCATCCGCAGCAGCAGATACCCCAGCACGCCCATGGCAATGGCCACCCCGGCGTCGAACAGCCGGGTGTTCACCGCATAGATCCCCACCAGGGATATCACCATGATAATCACAGCCAGCAGGCGGCCCGGCACTTTCACGATCATGGCAAAAGGCCGCAGCCAGATCATGAGCATGGCAAAGGCCGCCACGTTGATAAGCAGCATGGAAAAATACAGGGTGGAAATCAGCACGGGCTCTTTGACCAGCAGCAGCGGCCCGGGATAGATGCCGTTGATGGTGAACACCCCCAGCAGCACCGCACTCAGCGCATCCCCGGGAATGCCCAGGGTGAGCAGCGGAATCATGGCTCCGGCCGGCACGGCATTGTTGCCGGCTTCCGAGGCAATGCAGCCTTCCGGGGTGCCGTGGCCGAACCGCTCCTTTTCAGGAGACAGCCGCTTGGCCGTGTCATAGGACAGAAACGAGGCCAGGATGGACCGGTGCCGGGCAAAAGCCCACAAAGTGCCGATCACCCGGACCGGATCAGGGTTTTCCAGTATTTGAGGGCCTGCCACAGCTGGGAAAAATCCAGGGTGGACCGGCTCAGGTGTACATGGTCGGTTTTCATGATATTCTGTTCCACCAGAATCAGGGTCTGGCCGATGCCGAACAGTCCCAGGCAGATGGGCACGATATCCAGGCCGTTCTGCATGGCCAGAGTCCCGAACACATAGCGCTCGCTCAGTGTGGTGCCGTCGATCCCCACGGTGGAAAACCAGAACCCCAGGCCCAGAAGCATGATCCCCCGGCCCAGCTGGGAACCGGAACGCCATCACCACCAGAACCACCCCGAACAGGGCCACGGTAAAATACTCCGGCGGTCCGAAACTGGCTGCCACGTGAGCCAGGACCGGGGCCAGAAACATGAGGATCAATACACTGATGATCCCGCCCCCGAATGACCCCAATAGGGCTGCGGAAAGCGCCGCCTGGGCCTGTCCTTTCTGGGTCAGGGGATACCCGTCAAAACTGGTGACCAGGGAAGACGGCACCCCCGGGGTACGCAGGAGCACCGCCGGGATGGCCCCTCCGAAATACCCGCCGCCAAAATACCCCAGCAGCAGGGACAGGGCGATGTCCGGGTGAAGGAAAAGGTGAAGGGCAAAGCACCACCATCCCCACCATAGGCCCCAGGCCCGGCAGAATCCCACCACCACCCCACAAACGACCCCAATAACAGGGAGGCCAGATTGGCCAGGGAAAACGCGGCGGAAAACCCGTCCATCATGTGCTCAAACATGAATCACTCCGCAAAAAAACTCATCACCAGGGGTTCGGGAAACCAGACACCTAAAAACTGCTTGAATATCACTGTCAAAAACACGGTCACCAGCAGCGGCACCAGAACCATCTTGACCCGGGAGTCCTGGCCCACCAGCTTCAGGCCTGCTGCCAGAAACGCCAGGGTGGATATCTCTAGGCCGAACAGCATCAGACCTGCCAAGAACAGCACCAGGCAGGTCAACACTTTTCCCGCCCGAACGGGCTGGCCCAGGCCGTCCAAGTACCATTGGGCCTTCCCGGGCCGGATCAGTCGGGCCAGTGACGGCACGGACCCGGACAGGATCAGGCCCAGGGTAATCAACGGAAACAGCAGGGGCCCTTTGTAGAAAGGATCCGGCCCTGTGGTATCCACCAGCCAGGGAGACAGAATCAGCAGAATCAGGGCACCGCTGCCCAGTACCGATCCCAACAGGTCATGGGTTCGGCTGTTCAGAATTTTGGGCTTCATTCAATGATCCCAAGGTCCTTCATGATAGCACCGAAATTGGCCAGCTCACTGTCCATCTGTTTTCTGGCCGCTTCAGGTCCGGTGGGATGGGGAATCACCCCACATTTTGATCACTTTCTGAATCTCGGGCAGGGCCATGACTTTGAAAAAGTATCGCTGAGCTGACCGGCGATATCGTCCGGGGTCTGTGCCGGAACAAACGCCCCGAACCAAATGGAATAGGCATCCCCAAATCCCTGTTCTGCCACTGTAGGGACATCAGGATAATCCGCGAGTCGATCCGGCAGCATGCAAGCCAGGATTTTCATTTTCCGGATTCCACATAATCCCGGATCCCGGGAAGGGAAAAGGTGATCACATCGGCATCCCCTTTGACCACCAGCAGGGGGTTCAACTCTTTGTACGCGGTTTCCTGCCACTGAAATCCCCTATTTTGGCTGCGTTCATGGCAATCAGGGTGGGTACGGCCCCCAGGCCCCAGTGGGCAAGTTTCAGGTCATGGTTTCCCGTATTCCGCCAGTTCCGCCAGATTGCTGTAAGGGGCATCGGCCGGCATGCCAAGGTGAACGGCGAAGACCACACCAGGCCCAGGGGTTTGAGATCCTCATTTTTATACGGGGTTTTGCCCCGCAGTACCTGGGTGATCATGGGGCCGATGGAGATCAGTCCCATGGTGTACCCGTCCGGCCGGCTGTTTCTCAGCTCGTTGGTGGCCAGAACCGCGCCGCCACCCGGCCTGTTCACTACTTTCACCGGAACTCCCAGTTCTTCGGACATCAGCGGCGCCATGGCCGAAGCCACCATGGTGGACGGATCATTTCCCGCGGGCCAGGGGATCATGATCATAATGGGTTTTTTGGGCCAGGCCGCCAGGCAGATACCAGGCAGGGCCAAAGCAAAGAACATGACGGACAGTACCAGGCTTGCAATCAGTTTTTTCATGACATTCCATCCTTCCTTGTTTGATCGGATTGATTATTAACGCCTGTTTCGTTGTCAGGCAAAAAAATTTGAAGTGTTGCCTCTTTTTGGATCATCGCATCCAGGGTGTCGAAATGATCTGCCATCACCCGGGCAGCCCGAGCCTTATCGCGATCCCGGATACATTCATAGAACAGACGGTTATACACCAGGTCCTGTTTTGCGGTTTCCAGGTCCGGGATTTTGGCTAGCACTTGTTGGAACACGTGAACCAGAGAAGCCATGAGCGCGGAAATAAACGGGTTGTGGCAGGCATCGGCAATGAGCGTGTGAAAAGAGATGGCCAGGGTCTGGTCCGGGGTGCCTTTGTCAATGGACCGGGCCACCTGTTCGATGCAGTCGGCCATGGCATCCAGGTCCGTTTGGGTACGTCGATCCGCGGCCAGGGCCGCCAGGCCCGGTTCCAGAATCCGACGTAGTTCCGCCAAATCCGATGCGGTGACTTCCCCGAACAGATAGGCATTGGTGATCACATCCATGATCTTTTCCGGCCCCGGGGCTGCCACAAAACTGCCGCCGAACACCCCCCTTTTCTTCTGAATCAGGCCTTCGGCCTCCATTTCCCGAAGTGCTTCCCTGGCCGATGATTTGCTCACCCGGTATTTGGCCGCGATCTCCACTTCCGGAGGAAATTTGTCTCCCGGTTTGAAATGCCCGTCCAGAATCGCCTGCTTCAGCACGGCCCGGATTTGATCGGACACCCGTTCCTTTCGGATCACCGCTTCCTGAAGTAATTCAGACATAAACCTATCTCCTGATAAAAGTCAGTCTTTTAAAAGTCAGTCTTTTATACGGAACCAGATTTCGTCTCTGTTGTCAAGAAAAATCAAGCGGCCTTCATCCTGTTCAGACAGCCGGCTGATAGCTGGATCACCAGGATCGTTGCCAGGGTGATCACACTGCTGCGGGCGATACTATCTATAACCGTTCCCAAACCGAGGTCATGATCCGGCCCACGTCCAAAGCTTTTTACACTGCCAACCAGTCGTTTTATTGGGGCATCCAGCCTGAACACGCAAGGACCTCAGTCTGACGTGTCATGGACGTTGAGCACCTCAAAAACGGCCCCCTGGAAAAACTGTGGTCATCAGATGGATGCAGGCTTGTTTCCAGGCAACGAATTCTTTTTTCGCAGGCACCTTCCGGTCAGAAAACATGTCCCGTTCCTTTCAAGTAACATTTTTTCAGCTTTTGGGGCTGTGAGGATCAATTACATATCGGGATACACACAAATAAAGCCCGGTGATTAAAAGATTGTCGCGGAAACGGGCAAGCCATCCGATGAAGCTGCCGGAGTGCTTGTTCTCAGACCAGAACTTCTGGTGGTTTCAAGGCAGACTATCTCAGAATATGTTTCAGGCCTTCATCCGGAGTGCGGATGGGCTTGACATCAACACCAATTCACTATAATCATAATCTAATAATCCATTTTTTAAGGATATATCCCCAAGGGAGCTGTTTTGGATATTTATGTGGCCCGGCAACCCATCCTAGATCTAAACAATCACGTTTACGGATATGAACTGCTCTTTCGTTCGGGACCCGAAAATTTCTTCCCAAATGTCGATCCGGACATGGCTACGTCAAAACTCATTGACAACAGTCTTTTTATTATGGGACTGGAAAAACTGGTCTCGGACCGGTTAGCCTTCATAAACATGACTCGATCTGCATTGCTGAGCCAACTTGTGTTTCTTCTGCCCAGAGACAAATGCGTCATCGAGGTGCTGGAAACCGTTGAACCGGACGAAAAAGTTATCAAAGGCATGCCAGGAAATCAAACGCTGCGGATACCGGATCGCTCTGGATGATTTCATCAACAAGCCTTCTTTTGAACCACTACTGGCGCTGACTGATTTCGTGAAGGTGGACTTCATGCAATCGAACCAAAAGGAACGTCAACTTTATGCCAAACAGATGCTCTCCCGAGGGATTCGGCTGCTTGCTGAAAAAGTAGAAAGCCCTGAAGACGTTCAGGACGGCAGAACCGCGGGTTATTCACTATTCCAGGGATATTTTTCTGCAAACCGGAGATTGTAAAATGTCAATCTCTTCCGGAATACAAAGTCAACTACATCCGATTTCTTCAGGAGCTGAGTCGTCCGGACCTTAATCTTGATGAAATTGAATCGATCATCAAACAGGAAATCTCCCTCTCTATGAAACTGCTCCGAATGCTTAATTCGGCAGCGATGGGGCTCCGCCACAAAATCACCTCCATCAGACATGCACTGGTTCTACTAGGTGAACGTCCTTTGAAAAAATGGGCGAACCTCATCGCGTTCATGACCCTGGGTGATGACAAACCAACCGAACTGCTGGCCACCTGCCTGCAAAGGGCCCGATTCTGCGAATCAATAGGCCAAAAAGCTCATATGGTGGACCGGGAACTCGACCTGTTTCTCACAGGCATGTTTTCCGCAATTGATGCCGTGCTGGGACGTCCATAGAAGAACTGATCAGGAGCTGGCCCTTCCCTGGGAGATTGGAAAAACCCTGTCCGGCATGGAAACTTCGCTTTCTCCCGTTTACCGTCTTGCGATAGCTTTCGAGCGGGTGGACTGGAATCTGATTGCTCACCTGGAAAAACAGATCGGTATTCCCGGCCGGTCCACCGCAGAAGCCTATAACGAAGCGGTGTTGTGGTCCCGCCAGGTATTCTCAATCTGACCTGAAACTGGGAAGGCCGATCAATGAAAACACACAGGCATGACCATCTTTCCAACCAGGGAGCATGATCCCGTCCGCAGCTGCCGAGAAATCCCCC
>LQAG01000311.1_pt1 | contig 16065 bp, 22 predicted proteins | sample 1535801 | NCBI WGS metagenome assembly LQAG01 (sample SAMN04331584, study PRJNA305678) | bioreactor metagenome | isolation source: bioreactor_3 inoculated with Wadden Sea sediment 1st replicate of a... | place: Germany:Bremen | reverse complement strand
ATTCATACCAAGCGGCCATACCGGCCGCATTGAGACCGAAAGGAACCGCTGCAAACCACTGGGCTGCCGGGGCCTTGCCCGCCTGGTAGTAGGCGACACCAGAGCCTGCCTGAACCGTTGTCCCTTTCTGAACGGCATCAAATGTCTGCAAAGGCGGAACCAGTTCGCCTCCGGCAAACACCTTGATCCTAAACTGTCCGTCACTCATGATCTCCACTTTTTTTGCCAGAAGTTCTGCCGCATCCTGGAGATATGGCAGTTTCGGGGGCCAAGTCGTCACCATTTTCCATTGGATCTGTTTTTTGGCATGCACGGCCGGGGCCTGCACCAGACTTCCTGCAGTGACAGCTGCAACACTGCCAATCGCAGCCTTTTGTAAAAACTGTCTTCGTTCCATAACGTCTCCTTCCATTGATGGATAATTGAACAGCGGTCTGATTTTTCAACTGAACAGCTCGTCATGTTTTTGCGCAACCTTCATATCGCAAATAATTTGGTATAGTAAACCGGTTTATACAAGTCAACAGGTTATTTTTCCCTGTTTTCCATACTGAAGCAGCCCGGTTTCATGAAATCACTGTCATAAAAAAATTTTCATTGAACTAGTGCAAACGTTCATGGTAATATTAAAATAAGTTGCTAACACTTAAAAAAGAAGGTTGCAGATATCATGAAAAAAATATGTCAGATCGGTTGCATCTTTGTTCTAATTGCTGGATTGTTTTCCTGTGCCACCACCCAGACCCAGCAGGGCCGCGGTACAGCGGTAGGTGCCGGGGTCGGGGCCGGGGTCGGTGCGGCACTGGGACAGGTTATTGGCGGAGACACGGAATCCACCCTGATCGGGGCCGGAATCGGCGCAGCACTGGGTGGCATTGCCGGCAACCAGGTGGGGCGCTATATGGATCAACAGGAACAGGACCTGCGCACTGCCGTGGGTGCTTCGGAATCTGCCAGCATCGCCAGAGATCAGGATATCCTGAGGGCCACGTTCAAGGGCGAGGCCTTTTTCGACTATGACTCCAATGAATTGAAACCTGGGGCATATCCGGAATTGAGACGGATCGCCGATATCCTGAACAAATATCCTCAGACCTATATCGAGGTCGGCGGCCATACAGATTCCCGTGGTTCGGATGACTACAACCAGATGCTTTCGGAGAAACGGGCCGAATCCGTCAAGACCGCCTTAATTAACAATGGCGTGATGGCCCAGCGGATCAAGGCGGTGGGGTATGGGGAAACCCGCCCCATATCTTCGGACCATGCCATGAACCGCCGGGTTGAAATCATCATTGCCCCCATCCGGGAAGGATAGTCACCACCGGCTGGTCAAGGAAGTCAATACCGTCCCAGCACCCTGAAGGTTTCTGTCTTCTCCTTCAGGCGGGCCGTCATGGCAGCCATGCCCGGATGAAGAATATCCGCTTCCAGATCGGCATAAAACATGTATTCCCAGGCTTACCGTGGATGGGCCGGGATTCGAGTTTCACCAGGTTGATGTCATGATCGCTGAAAATTTTCATGACTTCGAACAGGGCTCCGGGTTTGTTGCCGGTGGAAAAGATCACCGATGTTTTGGCCACTTTTTTCCGGCCTTTGTACTCTCTGGCGATCACGGCAAACCGGGTATAATTACGGGGGTCGTCCTCAATGGACTCATCCAGGATCTGCATGTCAAATATCTGTGCCGCCATGGTGGATGCAATGGCGGCAAGCCCTGGATCATCTGACTCCTTCACCAGTTTGACCGCCTGGGAAGTCGCGGCCACCGGTACACGTTCCATCCAGGGATACTGATCCAGATAGTTGGAACACTGGGCCAGGGCCGGAGGGGGTGCCAGGACCTGCTTGATGTTGTCCTTTACCACCCCTTTGTGAGCGATCAGGGCATGCTGAATCCGGATCACGATCTCACCGATGATTTTTAGGTCATAATCCTGGAGCAGGTCAAAATTTTCGTGGATGGAGCCGGATAACGAATTTTCCAGCGGGATCACCCCATATTCGGACCGGCCTGCGGCCACGGCTTCAAAAATGTCCCTGAACCCCTTCATGGGAACCGGGGAGATATCATCGCCGAAATAGGCCAGGGCTGCCTTATGGCTGTATGCTCCGAACTCGCCGATAAATGCGGCTGTTTTGACGGCGTTTTCATCCAGATCCTGGATCAGTTCCGTTTTTTTCAGATAATCAAAATCAAGCTGCTTGCCCACCACCGGTGCAATGGTGTAGATGTCGCGCATCAGTTTGCCGAACTGATGCGGAAACAGGCTCTGGGGGCCGTCAGACAGTGCATTGTCCGGATCATGGTGCACCTCGATCATCAGGCGTCCGCCCCGGCTGCTACCGCGGCTCTGGCCATGGGGCTGACCTTTTCCCGGATCCCGGTGGCATGGCTGGGGTCGATGACAATGGGCAGGTGGGTGAGCTGCCTGAGCACCGGGATGGCGGACAGGTCCAGGGTGTTACGGGTATACGGTTCAAAGGTGCGGATGCCCCGCTCGCACAGGATAATATCGGTGTTGCCACCGGCAGCAATGTATTCAGCCGACATGAGCCACTCTTGGATAGTGGCGGCCAGTCCTCTTTGAGCACTACGGGTTTCGCATTTTTCCCGCGCATTTGAGCAGCTCGAAGTTCTGCATATTCCGGGCACCGATCTGGACCGCGTCCACATATTTCTCCATCAACGGCGCCTGAGAGGGAGAGGTCATCTCCGTGACCACACCCAGGCCGGTCTCTTCCCGGACCTTAGCCAGAATTTTAAGCCTCCTTCTCCAGCCCCTGGAACGAATAAGGGGAAGAACGGGGTTTATACGCCCCGCCCCGGAAAAGCACGGCCCCATATCGTTTCACCTGCTTTGCGATGGTCATGGCCTGATCCAGGCTTTCCACGGCACAAGGGCCGGCAATCACCACAATGCGGTCGCCTCCCACTACTACGTTGTTGATGGTCACCCGGGTGGATTCGGTTTTGAATTCCCGGCTCACCAGTTTATGGGCCGTGGATACAGGCAGCACCTGAGCAACGCCCGGCTCTTCCCGGTAGTCCTCCGGCTTTCTGGTGCCTTTTTTGACAATTCCGATCACCTGTTGACCGGCATCCGTGATTCTGCAGGTGACACAACCATCCTGTGCCAACAAGGTCTGAATACCGTTGTCCTGATCCGGAGTGATCTGTTTGTCCAGAACAAGTTTCATGTTTTTTCTCCTTGTAGTAATGGCAGCCCTGTGAGGGGTGTTTTCTGCCTGTAAAAACAAAAGGGCTTCGGATTTTTTTTCCCGAAGCCCTTGAAAAAGAAAACCCCCGGTGGCTCATTGTGTCCACCCGGGGCTTTATCGTCTCAATTATTTATAAAGCATTACACCGGATGAACGCTCCTAAAAGAAAAAAGAAGCGTCCAAAAAGAAAAATACAAAACTGATTGGTCCTATGCTGCATTGATTTATCGCCAATTATTATTGTCTGTCATTATGAGCGTGTGTACATGGCATTTGACTGTTTGTCAATAGAAAAAATGACGATTTTTCATCAGGCTTGCTGTCATTTAATTCGATACGGGGTAATATGTTTCCGCGCACTCCTGGCAGATACCCCGCCTGAGTTTGGCCCCGGAATGATCCCGGGTCCGCTCCTTCACCCGCTGTTCGGTTCCCCGTTGGCCTGGTTTATTCGGATCTGATGCTTTGTAAGGGCGACAGACATGACTTTCATGTGCCGGGCCTCCCCTGTTGACATGACAACGGTATGATCCGACCCTTTCATCCTGTGCAATGGCAGAGGCGGCCCGGCCGATTGTAAAGTTCTGGCGGCCACCGGACATGATTCCGAAAAGAGAATAAGCGAATCCTTTCTGAAGGAATAGATAACTGCCTAATCAAGCCGTTTTTCGAAATATGGTGATAAAAGCCGTTCAATCTCTGATGAACCCAGAAAAATACATATTAATAGGGATTGAAATTATCCTTCAATATATTACGATGGTAAGGATTTTGATGTCTTCATTAATGGGCGTAGCAATGGCTGTTTGACCCATTGACATCGGAATCTTAACTAACATGGAAATCGACCTGATCTGACTATGCCATCATTCACCCCTGATGTTTCCATATGACAGATTATTCCAGCAGGAATTGAGTTCATGGTATTTGTTTCTACATAAATTATCCGAAAGCTTGACGTGACACAAAAATCAAAACCCGATCTCAGCCTGATTGTTGCAGATGATCACCCATCATCAGGCGATACCTGAAAAAGCCTTCAAGGATTATTTTGGCATAGAACAAATTATCGAAACCAATGACGGTTCCGCACTTTTGGAATCTCTCAATCAAACGGTTCCGGATCTAGCGATTATTGATCTGGAAATGCCCAAGATCAATGGGTATGATGCCATCCTGAAAATTCATACCATGTATCCGGAAATTAAAACCATCATATTCAGCGGTTTTTTGACCCCGGAACCCAGAAACGGGTGATTCATTTGGGGGCTCATTCAACCATCAGCAAAAACGAAACGCATGAAACCATTATTGATGCTTTTCGAACCATCATCAACGGCAACCGTTACCATTCGGATGTCAGTTCCGGCATTGATCAAAAAAAAGTTTGATTATTTTCAGGAAGACACACTGACTGTCAGAAGAAAATGAAATCGTCGATTTGATTGTCAAAGGGTATTCCAGCAAGAAAATTGCCGATCTTCTCGGCATTTCCAAATGGACTGTCGACAGACACAGGGCCAACATCCGCAAAAAACTGGGCATCAACAATGTCGTGGAACTGGTTCGTTTCGCCATGGAAACCGATGGAAAAACCAACCATGAGTAACACCCATCTGAAACGTATTCTGGTTGTCGATGATGAAGAAGCGATATTGAAATTATTAACCAAAGTGTTGTCACGGAATGGATACCGCATTGACACCGCCGGCAATGGGGAAGAGGCCATCGAAAAAATCAAGGAGTGCCGATACGATTGTGTGCTTACCGATTTTGTGATGCCCGGGCTCTCAGGCAGCGACGTGGCAGCCATGGCCAAAGCCCTTTATGGGGAGTGCGTGCCGGTCATTGGCATGTCAGGGACCCCATGGCTGCTTGATTGCAACGTGTTTGACGTCACTGTGGAAAAGCCCGCCAGTATCATGGAACTGACGCTTACCATCAAAAAAATGGTTTCTTAACATTTTTTTTCATGTCTTCCCGCCAGACTCTGAAACCGCGTCCCCCGATACATGCAATCACCTCATACCTGAGATCATCGATATTTCGGCCGGAAAGGCTCAATTCGCCAAGATGCTGAATACGGGTCCCCCTGTCCCCAGGCTGTTCCGTCATCCCTGGTAGTCATCCGGAACGAACCGGGACTCAATGGCTTTCCATCCGGTTTCCGCCTCGTTTATTTCTCAAGACCTTCAAAATCCGACTTTTGAAACACCAGCTGTCATGAGATGGTTTGCACGCCCTGGAATAGTATTCCATGGCAAACATCCGGTGACATCAACCCCCATATTTATTCTTCATCTATAAAAAATGGGCTCCCAAAAAGACCTTTCAATTCTCACCTTCGTGTTCTTCGTGGTTAAATCAAGCGGCTTTCATTCCTTTATCACCGGTGCCAGCCTCCGATCAGGTGCAGGTGCAGGTGAAAAATCACCTGGCCTCCGCCCCGTTCCACATTGAACAGCAGTTTGTATCCGGAACGGTCCACACCTTGCTCCCCGGCCATTTCGCAGCCAGATGAAACAGCCCTCCCACCAGAGACCGGTGGGAAGGCTCCAGGTCGTTGATGCTGCGGATATGGGCTCTGGGCACCAGCAGCAGATGCACCGGGGCTGCCGGTTTGATATCCTTGAACACCACATAGGTTTCGTCTTCATACAGAAACCGGGTGTCGGTCTGTTTGCTGACAATTTTACAGAAGAGACAGTCATCAGGCATGGGTTCCTCCTTAGCTGGATCAATGGTCTGTTTCGGACGGTCAACGATTCCGGTCACCGGCTGCTGCAGGCAATTTTGTCCATCAGGCGCGTCATGGCTTTTGTGGCCCCGGTTTCAAGAAAAATATCGGTCACCTGGCGGGTATAGTCTGAAGGCACCGGGTTAATTTCAATGATGACGGCCCCGTTGGATTTGGCGGCTGACGGAATCAGGTTGGCCGGGGCCACGGTGCCGGTGGTGCCGATGAGAATGAAGCAGTCCGCCTGCCGGGTTTCCTCAAGGGACAGGGATCCGGCCGGTTCCGGAATGGATTCTCCGAAAAAGTCACATCCGGCTTCAAATTCCGCCGCAATGGGCGCAGACAGGGGGCAGCCGGTCCAGGCTGATCTCTGAGATAAAATACCGTCGTCTGCAGGACAAGCACACCAATCGTTTGAGAGATCCGTGAAACTCATGCACCATCCGGGAACCGGCATCATAATGCAGGTTATCAACATTCTGGGTGATCACGCTTTTCACCATCCCGTCCGCTTCCAGCTGGGCCAGGGCCGTATGGGCCTTGTTGGGCATCACCTTTCCGAACAGGTCATAGAAAATCTCTCTGATCACCTGCCAGGATTCTTTTGTGTGCCGGTGAAAATAACGGATATCAAAGCTGTCCGGATCATACTTGTTCCACAGGCCGTTTTCACCCCGAAAAGGAGGGATTCCGCTTTCAACGGAAATGCCGGCCCCGGTGAACGCCACGCACCGCCGGGCATTTACAATGATCTCTGCTGCTTTTCATACATGTCCGTCCGTTTCATATCAGATCCATCACCTCAAATGAATTGGACCACATTTCCAGGATCAGCAGTTTGTTGCGAAGGATATCCCCTCTGTTCAGCAGGACTTTGACACATTCCGATGCCTGGAGGGCCGAAACCATCAACGCGCAATAGGAGATGTTGCCGGTACGGGATTCGATGCCTTTGGCCGGCAGGTGTTCTTTTTTCCATAAATGAGTTCATATCCTTTATCTTCCGGAAAAATCACGGTCACCTGGCCGCTCACCCCGGCAATGGCTCCGGCCACCAGGGGAATCCGCGCTTTTCTGGCCGCCGCCTGAAGCAGGAACCGGGTGTGGATGGAATCCAGACAGTCCACCACCAGATCATCGTTTTTGATCAAATCATACAAGGAGCCCTCATCAGCATACTGGTGAACCGCCGTGACCTGCACCGAGGAATTGACCGCCGTGATCCTTTTCCAGCGGCCAAGGCCTTGGATGTTCCCACAAGGTCTTCGGTGCACAACAGCTGCCGGTTCAGGTTGCTGGGCTCAAACACATCCCCGTCGTATCAGTGTCAGGTGGCCCACTCCGGTCCGGGCCAGCATTCACTGACACCGCCCCAAGGCCTCCTAAACCCCAGCACTGCCACCCGGGAAGATGCCAGGGTGGCTGATGTGCCCGGGTCAGGGTATCAAAATTCCGGTCATATCTTTCCGATCCAATGGTCATGACGATCATCCTCCTCCCACCGGCGGAAACAGTCCCAGCCGGTCTCCGGGTTCAAGCACATAGGTTTGATCCTGTTTTCTGCCGTTCACAAAAATCAGTTTCACGGCATCCGGCGGCAATTGAAGGCCCTGGATGATATTTCCCACAGTCGCGCCCGCCTGAATCTGAAACTGGTCTGCGTTCTCAGGCAGATAAGGCGCCAGGGTGGCAAACAGTTTGAGAGTGATGAGAATCTTTGCCAAAACGTGCCCCTTTCCTTTCTGGATATTTCCGATTGAATGCTGTATGTTATGCCACAAATGCGTTTTTTTGTATAGCCTAAAGGAAGTTGTTTATGACCGACCAGAACCCGTCGATGCACCTGACCGTAGAGGAAACCGCCCAGAACCTTGCCGCGTTTGCCGTTGACCGGACCGACCTGAAAACCATCCTTCACTCTTTGCCCCCGGAATCCGGCCCGAACCGGGTCACACTGGAATACGAACTGGGTATGTTGAAAATTCTCACCGTGGGTTGGGGATCTCTTTTTTCATGCCTGTCAGCGACAAAAACAAACCGCTCTTGTCTGAAGCGTTCTGGCAGATGATCCAGGAGTTCTCTCGAAATATTTCCACACTTACGGAAACCACGACCGGTCAGCCCGTTGATTATTTCAAGATCCTCAAGGAACGGCTGAACGCCTATGTCGAACAGATGAAAAACACATCCGACGACACCATTGATCCATCCGCCGTCATGGGACCGGCGTTTGCCAGGGCCTGCGGACTTGCTGACAATCCCATGGCCATGCTCACCGGATCCAAAATGTTTGCCCTGACCCTGGGAGGGGTCAAGGAATACCTGGCAGCCGTCATCATCAAGCCGGTCACTCCCAGAAAAGCCTGACACCTGCAAGGAATACTGATGAATTCGAACCGATTCCGTTCAGACCGGATCACACCGTCCCGGATGCTGAAACTATCATCGCCGCCAATGTTGTTCTGTTTGTCATCAGCCTCATTTTCACCGGCCGCGCCATACACACCGGGTTCAATCCCTTCAGCGCCCTGAGTCCGTCCACGGACGCGCTCATGTTTCTGGGAGCATCCGGAAAAATCCCTATCCAGGCATTTCAGGCATGGGAATCATTGATTACCGCCAACTGGCTTCATGGCAGCCTGCTGCACATCGCGTTTAACATGCTGGCCCTAAAGACCGTGGCTCCCTGGCCATGGCCGAGTATGGGGTCTTTCGGATGTTTACCATCTACACCTTTTCCGGGGCTCTCGGATTTTGCTGTCTGTGATGGGAAACGTGCCTCTGACCATCGGAGCTTCCTCGGGGCTGTGCGGACTCATCGGCGCGCTGCTGTATTTCGGCAGATCCAGGGGTGGCCCCTGGGGACAGCGGATCTATCAACAGACCTCCGGATGGATCTTCAGCCTGGTCCTGATCGGATTTCTGCTGCCCAACATCAATAACTGGGGCCATGCCGGGGGGCTTTTGGGAGGCATAGCCGCAGGATGGGTTCTGGGATATGAAGACCGAAGGGCTGAAAACCGCCTGGACCAAGCCACAGCGATTTTCCTGATGGGGATCACCGCCTTTCTGCTGGCCCGGCCCGTGATCCAGGGAATGTTTCTCATATTTTTTTTAAAAACCCTCTTGTGAAATTCCTCGCCCGTTTGGTCTGGTGACGTCCGGAGGGGCTTTTACATCACTCATCCGGATTCGTGTCCGCATTAATGCCTGGCATTGACCCGGAAAAGGCTTTTAAACTCCCGGTAATTTTACACAAATTTTACATGTGCACCTTGAATTCCTGCATCTTCTCCATTATATGACCCCCTATGACATTTCATCTCCCGCATATCGCCGTGGTGTCCATGGCCGGAATTTTCCCAGGCGCTTCTGATACGGACCGGTTCATCCGCCATATTCTGGACCAAAAACAGCAGATCATTCAGGTCCCGCCGCACCGGTGGGCCGCACCACCAGAAAAATGGTCTCGCCCTCCCCTGGGCCGGACCGGGCCGTTTCCGACCGGGCCGGCCTGATTACCGACTTTTGTTTTGATCCGGCCGGACTGGATCTGGATGAACCTCTTCTGACCAGCCTGGACCCGGTTCACCATCTGGTGCTGGATGCCGGCCGGACCGCCTGCCTGAACTGTTACCTGCCGGAGGGCCTCAAACAGCGCACCGGCGTGATCCTGGCAGCCATTGCCCTTCCCACGGACACGGCATCCGCATTTTCCCGGGACCTGCTGTGCCGCCGCCATCCAAAGGCTTCAACCTTCGCGGACACGCTGGCCTGTGCCATGGTTTCGGGTCCGGCCGCATTATTGGCAAGGGCCATGAACCTGAAGGCCGGAAGCTACACCCTGGATGCGGCCTGCGCCTCTTCCCTGGTCGCCCTTAAACTGGCATGCGAGCACCTGCTGACCGGCCGGGCCGATGCCATGGTCACCGGTGGAGTCTCCCGTCCCGACTGCCTGTACACCCAGATCGGATTCACCCAGCTGGCGGCGTTGTCACCGTCCGGACGGTGCGCCCCGTCGACCGGGGGGCTGACGGCTGGTGGTGGGAGAGGCTGCGGCGATCCTGGTCCTCAACGCCTGGAAGACGCTCTGAACTGTGGAGACACCATTCACGGAGTGATCAGGGGCTGGGGCGTGTCCAATGACATTGACGGCAATCTGGTGGCCCCGGCATCCGAGGGCCAGGTCCGGGCCATGGCTGCCGCGTATGACATGGCCGGCCTGACCCCGGCACGTCTCCAATACATGGAATGCCACGGTTCCGGCACCCCGGTGGGCGATAAGGTGGAACTGGCCAGCATCCGGGCCGTTCTGGATCGGTGCGGATGTATGGGCACACCGCTGTCCATCGGGTCGGTGAAATCCAATATCGGTCACCTGCTCACGGCCGCCGGGCCGCCGGGATCATTAAAACGCTTCTGGCCATGAACCGGCAGACCCTGCCCCCTTCCTGCAATTTCACCGCCCTGCCAGACGGAAACCCTTTGGACGGCACCCAGGTCCAGGTTCAGTCCCGGACCGCTGACTGGGCCTCTCAAGAATCTGGAGAACCCAGACGGGCCGCCATATCCGCCTTTGGGTTCGGAGGAATCAACGCCCATATCCTGGTGGAAGAATATCCTGGGTCACGGTCATATCCGGTCACATCTGGCACCTTACCGTTGCCGACGTCCAACACAGCGTCTGCCCGGCCAAAAAACCCGGACATGTTCGCCATCGTGGGCATGGAAGTTCTGACCGGTGACTGCGCAGATCTGAATCAGTTCACGGACAGGATCCTGGGCCGGGCCCCCCAGGCGTTGAAACCGGCCGTAACCCGATGGCGGCGGACCGATCACCTGTGTTCCTATCAAACCGGGGTCAAGGCCGGATTTTGGACACCCTGTCTGTGGCCATGGACGAATTCCATATACCCCCGGTTCAGATTCCGGACATCCTTCCCCAGCACCTGGTGCTCCTCAAAGCAGTCAAAGGAGCGCTGGCCGATGCCGGGATCTCTTCCCGGCCCGCACAGCGGGAAAGCCTGCGAACCCGGGCCGGGTGTGCCGTGGGCATTGATTTTGACTTCGGAGCCGCAGATTTTTCCCTGCGGTGGTATGCCCATGGCCTGGATGACGCCCGGCAGGATCAGCTGTCCCCCCCATTGACATTCAACCGCACGTTAGGCGCTTTGGGAGGCATTGCCGCCTCCCGGGTGGCCCGGGAATTCAAGCTGGGCGGCCCCTGTTTCACGGTATCTGCAGATGCCGCGTCCGGCATGAAAGCCCTGGAAGTGGGAACCCGGTCCCTGGCCGCCGGAGAAACCGATTGGTTCATCTGCGCCAGTGTAGACATGGCTGGCGATATCCGGTCCTTCTGCCTGAACCAGACCCACCTGCCTGCCGATGGCGCTCCGCCGGCGGAAGGGCCGCTGCCATGGTAATCAAACGGCTGGCAGATGCCAAAAAGACAACGACCGGATTATGCGGTGATCGAAGGGGTGTCCGGCGGCAGCGGCGAATCTGTGGCCCCGGATCACGATCTGACCGAATCTTTGTATCCGGCTTTTCTGGACCAATGTTTGGAACAGGCCGGCATATCGTTTTCAGATCTGTCGTTTTTTAATACCCATTCCGGAGGATATGGTCATCTGGCTGAGGTTGAAGCCCATGCCCTGGCCCGTTATCTGCCAGAGGACGGCCCCCCTTCATGCATTTTAGGATGGACCGCCGGCACCGCCGGAGACACCCGTGGGGTTTCCGGTCTGATTTCCGTGATTCATACGGCCCTGTGCCTGAATCATCGCACGTTGTCAGGATTTCTGCCCGGTCCCGGGTTTCATGCCTTAAAACAAAGCGGGGTGGTGATGCCGGACATCCCTGTGCCATGGCCGGAAACGTCTGCCGATAAACATCTGGCAGCTACTACCGCCATTACACGGGACGGGTGTGCCGGTTTCTGTCTGCTTGGATCAGCCCCGGATGCAGGGGCCACACCCACACTTTCAGAGACCCGCCTCCATCCATCAAAACCTGCCGCCGGGCCAGATAATATCACCGTTTTCACCACCCGGCCCCCCATCCCTGGCGACCTGCTCGCGATTTTGAACCCGCATCCGTCCCCGGGCCAATTCACACGTGATTGTAACCCTGAGTGGTTGAACCTGGAGAATCTGACAACTGTATCTGGCCTCAATGCCCGGGCCCATGAAAAATTCCTGTCTTTGTCTCAAACCAACATGGATCTTCTGCAAACCCAGTTTGCCGCCCTGACCCGGGCCGCCGGCGTTGCAATCCTGGAAATCCGTTCCGGTCGACCGTTCCGTGAAAGCGAAGCACTGCCAGCGGCAACCACTTCCCCGGCGTTCACCCGGAACCAGTGCATGGAATTTGCCGTCGGCCGTGCCGGCCGGGTCCTGGGACCGGAATTTGATATCATCGACACCTACCCGGTGCGGGTGAGGCTGCCGGATGCCCCACTGATGCTGGTGGACCGGATCATGGCCATTGATGGAACGCCCTGTTCCCTGGGACCAGGGAAAATCATTACCCAGCATGATGTGGTACCCGGCGCCTGGTACCTGGACGGTGGTGCGGCACCGGTGTCCATTTCCATCGAGGCGGGCCAGGCAGACCTGTTTTTATGTTCGTATCTGGGCATTGATCATGTGGTCCAGGGACGTCGCAGATACCGGCTTCTGGATGCCAAAGTTACCTTTCACCGGCCATTGCCAATCCCCGGAGAAACCATTGAATACCACATCTGCATCGACCGGTTTCTGAGGCAGGGAGAGGTGATTCTGTTCTTTTTCATTACAGCGGCTATATTGGGAACCGGTTGTTCATCTCCATGCGGGACGGGTGTGCCGGTTTTTTCACGGTACAGGAGGTCGAAAACTCCGGCGGGATCGTGCTCAAAACAGGACCGGGAACCGGTCCGGTCCGATAAAAGGTCCGACATCCGGTCCGGCACCCGGCCCAAAACCCGATCCGACAGCCAGTTCAAGCCCTTGGTGCCGGTTAAGCCGGAATCATTTGACGACAACCAGGTCCGGCACCTGCGACACGGCAACCTGGCTGCCGCATTCGGCAGCGACTTTGCCGGCATCACTCTGGGCGAATCTCAACGCCTGCCCGACGAGCGCATGCACCTGATCGACCGGGTACTGTCCTTTGATCCCACAGGCGGCAGATACGGGCTGGGAACCATTGTGGCGGAAGCGGACATTCATCCGGATGCCTGGTTTCTGACCTGTCATTTCATCGATGATCCGGTCATGCCGGGCACGTTGATGTATGAATGCTGTGCCCATGCCCTGCGCATCTTTGTCCAGCGCATGGGATGGGTGACCCCGGACCCCGGTGCCCGGTTTGACGTGCTGCCGAAAAATGAAAGCGACCTTAAATGCCGGGGACCGGTCACCCCGGCCACCCAGAAAGCCAGGTATGAAATCGACATCAAACAGATGGGGTATACGCCGGACAAGGGACAGCCGTTCGTGATCGCCGACGCCCACATGTTTGCCGATGACCTGCGCATCGTTTTGTATAAAGATATGGGGATGACCCTGAACGGGGTCACCCTGAACCTTCTCAGACACGTGTGGAGCCTTCAATGAAATACACCAATGTTTATATCTCCTCATTCGGGTATGAGCTGCCCCTCATATCCGTCACCACAGCCCAAATCGAGGAACGTCTCAAGCCGTTTTTCGACGTAGTGGGCTTCAAGCCCGGCCAGTTGGAAGCATTGACCGGAATTCGCGAGCGCAGATACTGGAACGAAGACCACATCCTGGCCGAACATGCGGCCATGGCCGGTCAAAGGGCCATGGACCAGGCCGGCATCGATCCGTCCGACATCGGTGCCCTGGTGTTCTGCGGGGTGTGCCAGGACGGATTCGAACCAGCCACCTCCTGTCACATCGCCCACCAACTCGACATCGGACCGGATGCCCATGTCTATGATGTCAAATCCGCGTGCCTGGGCATGGTCACCGGCATGGTGCAGGTGGCCAACGAGATCCAGCTGGGCAATATCAAAGCCGGCCTGGTGGTTTCCTGTGAAACCGCCCGGCAGATCGTGGACAGCACCATCCAAGAGATCAACACCCACAAAAGCGTCGAGTTCTACAGGGAGACCGTGGCCACCATGACCGGCGGATCGGGTGCAGCTGCCGTGCTGCTCACCGATGGGACCCTGGGGGACGAAGATCTCCGCCACCACCGCCTCAGAGGCGGGGTGGTGAAAATGCCATCCAGCATCATGATCTGTGCTACTGGCGGTTCGAGAAAAAAGGCATGCCCACCGATGCCAAGGTGATCATGCGGACCCGGGCCAACGAAGTCCTGGAAAACGGGGTAGTTCTGGCCACCCGGACCTTCCAGGCCCTGAAACAGGAGTTCGGCCTGACCGATGAACAGCCGGACAAGGTAATCGGCCATCAGGTGGGGGCTATTCATCACCAGCGGTTTTACGAGGCCTTAGGCCTGGACATGGCCAAAGATTTTTCCACATTTCCTTTTCTGGGCAATGTTGGCACAGTGTCCCTGCCCATTACTGCGGCCATTGCCGATGAACGGGGGTTCCTGCAGCCGGACGATTTTGTGGCCTTCATCGGGGTTGGCTCCGGGCTCAACTGTTATGTACTGGGGGTGGAATGGTAACCAGCCGGCGCATCAACGGCCGGGTCACCTCCACCCGGGAATTTGAAGCGGAATACCCGTTTTCCCCCCATTTTCTGAACATCAACGGCCATCTGCTCCACTACCTGGATGAAGGCGCAGGTCCCCCCGTGGTCATGGTTCACGGCAACCCCACCTGGTCGTTTTACTTCCGTCATCAGGTGACCCGGCTGTCCAAAGAATTCCGGACCCTGGTGCCGGACCATATTGGGTGCGGGTTTCCGACAAACCGTCTCCAAGCGCGTACCCCTATACCCTGGCCTCCCGGGTGGCTGACCTGGATGCCTTTCTGGCTTTCACCGTGCCGGAAGGCAAACTGAATCTCATTGTTCATGACTGGGGCGGCATGATCGGTCTGGCCTGGGCCCTGGATCATCCGGACCGGGTGAACCGAGTGGTGATCACCAACACGTCCGGATTTTTCTGCCCAAAACCAAACGGTTCCCCTGGATGCTGTGGATAGTGAAATATCAGGACTGGTTTGCCAAGCCCGCTGTTTTGGGGTTGAACCTGTTTGCAAAAGGGCTCTTTATCTGGGAGCATATACCCGGTTGCGGCCTGAGGCCCAAAAAGGACTCACCGCCCCATATAACAGCCCCCAAAACCGCATCGCCACACTGAAATTTGTCCAGGACATTCCCCTGACTCCGGCAGACCCCGCCTGGGAGGTGGTGGACCGGGTGGATAAAAGGATTCACCGGCTGAATCAAAACCAGGTGCTGTTTTGTGGGGAGCAAAAGATTTTGTGTTTGACACCGTTTCTGGATGAATTTCTGAGAAGACTGCCGGACGGGCAATCTCATGTCTATGAAGATGCCGGCCACTATCTGTTTGAAGACAAGCCAGAACAGACCGCTGACCGGATTCACCGATTTCTGGTCTCCTGATATGTTCAACATTGGCTGTTTCGGGATGGCGCTGCATTGATTTTTTTTGGAACAACACGAAGAGCACGAAGGGATGGTTTCTTTGTGTTCATCGTTGTCTTCGTGATAACAAATAATTTGACCCCTTGGATGAATTGATTGGCCGGATCTGCCGGCGCCCCTTGAGTTCAACCTTACATGCAAAAAAGGCCCATATGACCGCTTACGCCAATATCGCCGAAAGCCTGATTAAAACCGCTCAGACAATGCCTTACAAACGGGCCGTGGTGTATCCGGCCGGCCGGGATAAAAACAACCAGGTCCTTTACAGCCACCTGACCTTCAAACAGCTGGACGTACTGTCCAGCCGTCTGGCCGCCGGCCTGGAAAGCATCGGTATCAGCCGGGGAACCCGAACCATTCTCATGGTACCGCCTGGTATGGAATTCTTCATCATTGTGTTTGCCATGTTCAAGGTGGGCGCCGTGCCCGTGGTGGTGGATCCGGGCATGGGTATCGACCGGATGGTGCAGTGCCTGCACCAGGGACGTCCCAAGCATCATCGGCATGAAA
>LQAG01000310.1_pt1 | contig 16094 bp, 26 predicted proteins | sample 1535801 | NCBI WGS metagenome assembly LQAG01 (sample SAMN04331584, study PRJNA305678) | bioreactor metagenome | isolation source: bioreactor_3 inoculated with Wadden Sea sediment 1st replicate of a... | place: Germany:Bremen | reverse complement strand
AGAACTTCTTTTGGATTTAAGGTCTGCAACTTCGTCAGCGAGATTGCCGCTGCCTGTGCTGTATACAGGAGCCTTAAGGGCATTGTCAATCAGTTTCGCTGAACCCTGAAGGGCTTCAGCAACACCGGCGGTTACCAGTTTCTTGCCTTCAAATCTTTCCATTGGAACATTGGTGTCGACTGCCAATACGACGGCATCGGCGCTGGCGATATCTGCTGCTGTCAATTCGTTTTCCACCCCAACGGAACCTCTTGTTTCGACCTTGACGTCATATCCTTTTGCCTTTGCTGCTTCTTCGATGGCTTCTGCCGCCATATACGTATGGGCTATACCAGTTGGACATGCTGTAACTGCTACGATTTTCATAAATTGCCTCCTATTGAATAATTTTCATTAACAAAATGCTTATATTGGTTACTAGGCGATTGATCGTTCCTTGAATGCTCTAAACGTTAAATCCCAAGTTCGTTTTCTTCAAGAACATTGATGACTTCGGCTGGTGAGCCTGCACCTCTAAGGCATCTCTGAATGGTTCCTTCATCAGCTTTCTTGAGAGTGCCGCGAGGATCTTCAGATGTGTTGAACCTGCATCGCTCATCGGTACCCCGATAAGGAAAACCATATCCACCGGGTTGCCGTCCATGGCGTTCCAGTCGACTCCGTCTACCGATGCATACATGAAGAACGGTTCATTCACTGCATCTGACTTGCCATGTGGAATCGCCACTCCGAATCCAACGGCTGTTGAGAATTCCTCTTCACGCTTCAGTACAGCGTCGATATATGTTGCTTCATCATTGACTTTGCCGTTGTCTGCTGCCTGCTTGGCAAGCTTGGCAAGTGCTTCCTCTTTGGTTGATGCGTCCAGGTTCAGGTGAACCAGGTTTTCACTGATAATCATGTCAGTCTCCTTTCGACTCTAAAACGGTTATCTTATGATTCATATATACGTTGTTGTTTATGTTGTGCTGTGTTGTTGTCTGTGATTACAGTATAATGCAGATTCAGATTTTAAAAACTTGAAAAAAATGATGTAAAAATTGAAAATCATGATATATCCAAGATGGGGTCTGATTTGTCAAGATTTGAAGATGTGCCTTTTCGGATGGGCCGAAAAAGTGATAAAGTAGTGATATAAGATGTTGATGAACGACGGAAAGGAGCTGTGACCATGATTATCAAACTATCAATCAGGACTGCAGAACATCAGAGGACCCAGGTGGATTCCCGTCTATTCGATGATGGTGACATCAGTTTTTATGCTGAAGAGACAGAAATGGAAGTCGAGAAGCTTGAGACGAAGGGATTGTGCATGAAGTGCTACAAGGCTGACATCACAACCAGAGGCATTGATTATTCTGCGTTCAAAGAAGGAGATCTGATTCGGATCGGCAGTCTGAAGGCCAGGATATCGATGGTCGGCAAGCCATGTTACTTGGAGGAATGTGGGATTTATGACAGCGAGAAGAGGTGCATCATGCTGGATGGCACGATGTTCGCGGATGTTGTTGAACCGGGAGAAGCTGCCCTGGGTGAGGAGATACACCTTGTCAGCGAGTGATGGTGTCCAGCTTGCTCGAAAAGAATGAAAGCGATAGATATGAACTATTAGATAAAGCCCGTCAACTCATTGGAGTCGACGGGCTTTGTTGCGTTGGTATATTGGATAATTGTGATATGGGGTTTGTAAGCAGCGGTACCGGAATCGTTGCTGATGGTCTACCAGCCGTACTGAACCTGCATCATTGCTGATGGTCTACCAGCCATACTGAATCAGCATATACGTCAAAAAGGTGCTGTAGAAGACCACCATCGTCATGGCGATCTGATTGAAAGTCAGATCGATCTCACGGATTTTCCTGAAGAGGCCGATATGGTGATACAGGAAAAAATAGAAGAAGATGCCGATGGCCGCACTTCCCATATAGATGCCGAATTTTTCAACATAGCTTTCAATGGATATGGTGACATGGATGCTGAAGAGCAGGTCCATGAACACCGGTCCGAGGACGCCTCCAAGGAAACAGACCAGGCCGAGGAACAGGATGACCACCCGCTGGTTCCAGTGGATCTTGAACCGACTCTCATGTGCCCGTCCAAACAGCATGGTGGAATATTTGACGAAGGACATGATGGTTCCCAGGTTGATGATGAAGAGACCGATCTCGAAGTAAATGGAGTCGCTGAATCCCTTTTGGATCATGTATTTCGAGAAGGAGCCGTTGAAAAGCGGAGCCCCTGTGATGCCCAGCATGGCCGCTACCATCGCAACGGCGACGAAAGGCATCTTATGGAGAACACCCCGTATTTCATTGATGTTCCGTGTCCCGTATTCGTCGATGATGATGCCCGCTGTCAGGAACAGGGTGGATTTGAAGATCGCATGGTTGCAGATATGGTAGATGGCACCCCAGTAACTGTAATCGCTTCCGATGGACAGCCCGAAGATGATCAGGCCGATTTGGCTGACTGTGTGGTAGGCAAGAATCAGCTTGATATCCGTCTGGCTCAGCGCGAAGGTGAAACCGACCACTGAAGTCAGGAAACCGAGCACAAGGAAGATGAAGGTGCTCTCAAACACCGAGTCAAAGAGCCCGATGAAACGGATGAACAGGTAAACACCGCCCTTGACGTAGAGGCCTGAAAGCGTCGCCGAAATGATGGAGGGCGCACTCGCGGTACCGTGAGCCTTCGGCAGCCAGCTGAATAACGGCATGATAGCCGCCTTCAGGTCGACAGCGGTGATGAGGGTCACGAATGGAATGATGAGAACCCTTTTGTTCTCGACCAATGCCATGCGTTCCTCGATGAGCGTCATGTCCAATGTGCCGAAGATCTTGTACATATAGCCGATGCCCATGAAAAACAGGGTCATGGAGGCGAGGTTGATCAGGAAATACAGCATCCCGTCATAGATGGAGGTCGCATCCTTCTTGAAGATGATCAGGACGCTGACGAGGATGGTCGCTACTTCGATGAGCACGTAGATGTTGAACAGGTCGTTGGACAGGAAGAGTCCGCACAAAAGTCCCTGAAGGGCGAGAAAAAGGAACATGAACAGGGGGTTCATGTAATGCTTGTAGTAATTGTAGAAGATCAGGCATGTGAACATGAACACGGTCAGGATGATCATGACGGATCCGAAGATGTCGGCGCGCAGTGAAATGCCGACACCCGGCTTGTAATCCCCGAGCACCTCATAGATGGTGCCGTGGGTTTTGACCCGGATGAAGTTCGTGATGGCCATGTACATATAGAAGCCCTGCATGATCAGGAGCAGCAGTTTTTCCCGTTTCGAATGGGTGATATAGCCGATGAGCGCTGAAGTCAATGGAAGAATGATAAACCAGTACAGTGACATTACTCTTCCTCCTTCCGCTTGTTGATGACTTTCATCCAGTTGGTGGTACCGTAATGGTGGTAGAGGCTGATGAACATGGTCAGGCCGACAGCGGTTACACCGACACCGATAACGATGGCGGTGATCATCAGCGCCTGAGGAATAGGATCTGCCATCGGAGCTGAATTGCCGATTGGCGGCAGAGCATATTCCTCAAGGTTGATATTCAAAAAGTACAGGATGATGGCAGCCTGCATGATAGTGAAGGACATGATGGTCTTCATGATGTTTCGTCTCGCCAGTAAGCCGTAGATTCCGATCAGGAACAGGCCTAGTGCAACCAGGGAACCATCGAGATATACACTTCGCATTTGAATCACCTGCTTTCAAAAAGTACAAATCTGTAGAAGATAACGCTTAGGCCCATACAGACTTTGGTACCGATGAGTCCGTTCATCAGCAGCATGTAATAGGGCTTGATGTCTGCATGAATGAAGCCTCTATACCGCAGTATGAAGCTGACGGCAAAGATGATGATGGCCAGATACAGTATTTTTTCCACGCGGTTGAACAGCTGAAGGCTGACCGTTTTCTCATAGGTGGTGAAGTACTGAATGACAAACACCGAAGAAAGAATCGCACCACCCTGGAACCCCCCGCCGGGAGTCATATGTCCGTTGACGATGATATAGATGCCAAAAACGATGATCATCGGATAAATGGCACCCATCGCAATCCGCAGTAACATTGAATGCGCACGCATCAGTAATCCCCCTCGTGTCTGGAAAAATAAATGATGCCGATCACACTGACCAGCAGGAGCAAGGTTTCAAAAAGCGTATCAAAGACCCTGTAGTCGAGATAAACACCGGCAACTGCGTTGTGTGCTCCGGTTTCCTCCATGAAATTCGCGGTGATATAGCGATAGAGTTCATCGGCTCCCTCGACGGGGATAGTTTCGAGGCTGGCCATCACGATGAACAGGACTATCACCCAAAGTGCCAGCAATTTCCGTCTCATATCATCACTCCAATCCCTCGTTTCCGGTGAAAGGTTCGGCCGCTTCTTCCTTGATAAAATGGGTGTGAATCGGCAGTTCCATGTTTTCCTCGAAAAATCTGATCAGCTCATTATATTGGTAGGAATTTTTCAAACCGTTGAGCCAGATGCCTCTTGGGCTGTGAAAAATAATGACATCAAAGGATACCGTATTGATGATCTGCTTGAAACTGCTGGTGGTGTTGATCAGATCCAGCTGCAGTTCCTTGGTTCGGGCAAATTTCTCAAGGACGGATTTCATATGTTCCTTCTCGCGGTTGAGCTCCACCAGATCGCTTGGATCCTCCACCAGACTTCTGTAGTAGACGGTGAAGATCCGGTATTTTTCAGTGCTACCAGATACAGGATCGTGGAGAGGGTGCATCCGATGGCTGCCTCCGCGATGGCAACATCAGGAGCGCCGAGAAAAGGTAGACGATCGAGCACAGAAGGGAGAAGACAGACAGATAGATGATGGCGTTTCTAAGGACAGCGGTCTGTATGGCGATAATGGCGAATACCACAAGGCTGACATAGAACAGGTCAAGTATCATTTTTCGTGCCTCCTTTCCGGATGGTAGTTGCTTAAGTATGCACCCCGGCCAAGGATATGGTTGGACAGGGGATTCAGCATCAGCATCAGCAGCAGGATGAATCCCAGTTTCATGGTTGTGAATTCGAATCCCTTGAAGAGCATCAGGCCGACCATGATGGCGGTGAATCCTGCTGAGTCAATCAGCGACGACAGCGTCAGACGCACATAGAAATGCTCGTACTTCATGATGCCGAAGATGCCGAAAAGCTGTATGATAAGCCCGAATACAACGAGGACGGAGCCGATGATCTCATGAATATCCATTAAATCTTCCCCTTCCTCTGTATGAATCTGGCGATGAAGACAATACTGATGAATCCCAGCATGGCGTATACGATGGCAATGTCCAGGAGGTAGTCGAGGTCATTGATCATGGCGTAGAGCACCATCAGGATGATCATGTAAATGGTAAAAAGGTTGAGTCCAAGGAGCCTGTCCCAAACCGAAGGTCCCTTGAGGATGCGGTAAAGGTGGTAGATTGCCAGCACACCAAAGATAATGAAGAATATGTTAAGCATTCTTATCCTCCTTGATCAGTATCTCCTCATAATCCTGTATCAGATGCCTCTTGATGTCCCTTTGCCGTATGGTCAGTGGATAAAGCCATAGTACCTGATAGGACCCATCTTTCAGATGGACGGTGACCGTACCCGGCGACAAAGTGATGGCATTGGCGATCAGCGCCTGGAGCATGGTCGTTGTACTTGAGTTGTCGTTGCGACAAATTGAGGATTGATTTCATCTTTTAGAATATGGCGGATAGCCTAAAGGCTGAAAGATAGATATCCTTGAACATCACGAGTACGAACTGCAGCAGTCTTATGATGGATATATTATAGGAATAGTTTTTACTTACGTCCGGTTGAATGACCTTGAGTAGATAAATGGTGATAAAGGACACAAGAATACCAGTGAACACAACTGCAATATTAAATTTTTCATTGAGAACGCACCAGATAAAAAGTGAGAAATGCAACAAAAATCACTCCTCTAGAAGTTATCTTCATATTGCCTCCTTAAGGTATTTTGTTCCGTTGATTGTTGAATACTATTGTATCATAGATTAACACAGAATTGCCACATGTTTGTGTTATAATAACAGAGATAATTGTAGTATCTGAAACCTTTGTTGATGGAGTGATTAATTATGTTGGGAAGCAGAGTTCTCGTAGCGGAAGATGAAGAAAAATTAAGAAAGATCATTAAGAAGTATTTGATGAATGAAGGTTATACCGTATATGAGGCGTCAAACGGTAAGGAAGCCTTGAGATATTTGAAACGGAAGATGTGGATATGATCATCCTCGATGTGATGATGCCGGTGATGGACGGTTGGCTGGCGCTCAAGACCATCCGCAGGACCAGCAAGATTCCGGTGATGATGCTGACGGCGAGGACCGATGAGGAAGACACGGTTTTCGGTTTTGAGCTCGGAGCCGATGACTATGTGGCAAAGCCTTTTCGGGCGAGGGAGCTTATGGCACGGGTGAAGGCCCTTTTGCACCGCAGCGGCAAGGTTGCTGCAACGGACAAGGTGACATTCGGTGAACTGATGATCGACCTCATGGCCATGAGGGTCGAGGTGTCGGGTGAGGAGATCATCCTGAGTCCCAAGGAATATGAGCTCTTGATCTATTTTGTCAACAATGCCAATCAGGCCCTGAACAGGGAGCAGATTCTCAACAGGATCTGGGGTTATGATTTCGAGGGCGATGACAGGACCGTGGATACCGTAGTCAAACGTCTTCGAAAGAAACTCGGAAGTGAAGGGCACAGGATCAATACCGTCCGAGGAGTCGGGTACCGATTTGAGGTGGAACAGTGAAATCGATCAGAGTGCGTGTAACGGCTTATTCCATAATGCTCATCCTTCTGATGGGGCTTGTCTTCATCGTCGGCATGAACCGTTTCATCGATGGGTATTATTATGGTAAGAAGATTGAAACCATGAACCGGATCATAAGCGACATCGATAAGATGTACAAGGTCAGTTCCAGCGAGGATGAAGCCCTGATGAACATCGAGTATATGGGATATCATTTTGAGGGTAAGATCAGTATTTTTGACAGGAATACGAAGAAGGTGATTTTTGACAGCAAGAGGTACCAGTATACGGAAGGGATCATCTTGCAGGAACTCTCCCATGGTGAACATACTGCCTATATCTATGAGACTGAGTATCCAGTCAAGGGGGCCCGGTGGCTCATCTATATCGACCAACTTGAAAACGGCAAGATTGCTGTTCTTCAGATTCCGGTTGTGGCCATCGATGAGGCAATCAGCGTCCTCAATGTTTTTTTCAATTATCTGATGATGGTAGCCCTGACGATAGCGGTGATCCTCGCTTTCATTCTATCCAAGAATATTTCATCCCCGATCTGTCAGCTTCGCAAGGTTGCAGACAGCATCGAGAAGCTTGATTTCGATGTCAAGTATGAGGGTAAGAGAGCTGATGAGATCGGCCAGCTTGGCACCCGTCTGAATCAGATCAGCGATACGCTGCAAAAGAACATCTGTGACCTGCACAGGGAGCTGGAAAAAGAGAAAAACATCGACCGCATGAGGCGACGTTTTGTGGCACAGGTATCCCACGAACTGCAGACCCCGATCACCATCATTTCCAGCTATATGGAAGCTCTCAGTGACGGCATTGTTGAAGAGGAAGAAATTCCGGGATATTACAAGGTGATTGAAGATGAAAGCGAGAAGATGAGCAAGATCATCAAGGACCTGCTGCAGCTGTCCAACTGGAGGCCGGCACGTTCCACTTCAAGATGGAAAGCTTTGACTTGGTGGAGCTGCTTCGCCGCATTCTGGACAGATATCAGATTATGGCCGAGCAGAAGGGCATCGAGTTCAGGTCGGATCTCGCAACCATCCAAACGATGGAGTTTTACGGCGATCCCCTTCGTCTGGAACAGGGTGTCACCAATATTCTCAGTAACGGACTCAAGCACAGCGATGGCTACCTTGCAGTTGACTTGACAGAAGAAATAGATAGGATTATTCTTAGTATAGAAAATTCCGGAGAGATGATTGACAATCATGATCTGGATCATATTTTTGAAAGTTTCTATAAGGGCAAGACCAGCCTCAAAAAAGAAGGAACAGGGCTTGGGCTGTCCATAGCGTCCAAGATATTCAATCGGCACAACATCGTATACAAGGTATCGAATACGGAACAGGGTGTTGTATTTCAGATGATATTCAACCGGGATGAATCACGGATGCAGAGCCAATAAAGATTCAAGGATTAAGGAAAGGGTGGAAACATGCACGGTAATGAGAGAAGAGAGAAGATACGCAAGGATCTGAAGAAATCATTGAAGGCGATCAAGGGATCTGAGCTCGCCAAGAGGTATGGTGTCAGCAGGCAGGTGATCGTTCAGGACATTGCCCTCCTTCGGGCGGTGGGTGAACAGATCATATCAACGGCTGACGGATATATCTATTTTTCCTATCATATGCATAAACCCAAGCGTGTTTTTGCCCTGAAGCATGAAGCTGATGAAATCGACAAGGAACTCAGCGCAATCATCGGCAACGGCGGCACCTTGCTGAACGTGTTCATCAACCACCCGGTATACGGGGATTTGGTTGCGGATATGATCATCGAAAATGAGGAGCAGAAAAGGAATACTTCGAGAAGTGCAAGAAGGTGGAGTTCATCCCTCTTATGACATTGACGGATAATGTCCACTACCATACGGTTGAGGCCATGGATGAAGCCCAGTTGGATACGATCGAAGAGGAATTGCGGCATCTGGGGTTCCTGATTGAGGATTGATTTTAGTGGCCAATGCTAAATTCGCAAAAAACAGCTATACCCTACTAAAATAGTATGGTATAATGTCTGTACTTGTTTATTTTTTAACAAAAGGAGATAGAAGAATGAAGAATCTCATAGACAAACTCTATGAAAACGAAAACCTTACAAGGGAAGACATGCTGGCTCTTTTGAACGGTTTGGATGAGGACTCGACTGAATACCTTCATTTGAAGGCAGATAGAAAAGAAAAGAGTCATACGGGGATAGGGTATTCATGCGTGGACTGATCGAGTTCACCAATTATTGCAAGAACGACTGCAACTACTGTGGTATCCGAAGATCCAACAAAAATGCCGATCGGTACAGGTTGACCGAGGATCAGATCATAGAGTGCTGTCAGGTGGGCTTTGACCTTGGATACCGGACCTTCGTCATTCAGGGAGGCGAGGATTCCACATACAAGGATGATGATTTGGTCCGACTGATTCAACGGATCAAAAGTGAATTCCCGGAATGCGCCCTGACGCTTTCCATCGGTGAAAAGCCTTATGAGAGCTATCAGAAATATTACGATGCGGGTGCAGACAGATACCTGCTGCGCCATGAAACGAACACAAAGGAACTGTATGAGGAGTTGCATCCTGACATGAGTTATGAAGAGCGCATCAAGTGCCTGAAGGACCTGAAAGAGATCGGATTCCAGGTCGGTGCCGGATTCATGGTAGGGCTCCCGAATCAGACCAATGAGGATTTCGTGAATGATCTGATGTTCCTCAAGGAGCTCCAGCCCCATATGGTGGGAATCGGACCGTTCATACCGCACCAGGACACACCGATGAAAGACGCCGGTACCGGAGACCTGGAGACGACATGCAAACTGCTGTCGATTGTCCGACTGCTCTTGCCGAAGGTGCTGCTGCCGGCAACGACCGCCCTCGGTTCGATTAGTCCCCTGGGACGTGAACAGGGTTTGAAGGCGGGAGCCAATGTCGTGATGCCGAACCTGTCACCAACCAATGTCAGGGACAAGTATCTGCTCTATGACGGTAAGATCTGTACCGGAGACGAAGCGGCACACTGCCGGGGCTGTATCGAAAGAAGAATCAACAACGCCGGCTATTCGGTGGATATGAGCCGCGGCGACTGGGGTCAGACCCCATGAACAAATTGTGAACAGAATATTTTGCTGTAGAAGGCAATAAAACGGGACCGCCGGTGCAGGCGGTCCCGTTTTCGTTATGGGGTCAGACCCATTAAAGGAGCGATTCCATTTCGCAGAGCAGTTCCTCGAAGACCTTCAGTGCCTGACGTACCGGTTCGGTGGATGTCATGTCGACGCCGGCATTCTTAAGTGTCTCCAGCGGATAGCTGGAGCAGCCGCTCCCCAGGAAGGTCTTGTATTTGGCGACAGCGGTTTCTCCTTCCTGAAGGATTTTCTGGCTAAGAGTGACAGCAGCCGAGAAGCCGGTCGCATACTGATATACATAGTAACTTCTGTAAAAATGGGGAATCCGTGCCCATTCGTATTTGATCAGGTCATCGATGACAATTCCATCGCCGTAATACTCCTTGTTCAACTCCAAATGGATGGCATTCAGTGCGTCTGCAGTGACGGCGTCGCCTTTTTCGACCAGTTCATGGCTTTTCTTCTCGAATTCTGCAAACATGACCTGGCGATAGAGTGTGGTGCGGAAACTTTCCATAAAATGGTTGATCAGGTATTTTCGCTTTTCCTTATCCTCGGTTGTTTTCAACAGATGGCGGATCAACAGGGTTTCGTTGACGGTAGATGCGACTTCAGCGAGGAAAATAGGATATGAGTGATAGACGAAGGGCTGCGTGGTGTTGGAGTAGTAGGTATGGAGGGCGTGACCCATTTCATGCGCCAGGGTGAAGGTGTTGTTCAAGTTATCCTGATAGTTCAGCAGAACAAAGGGATGAACACCGTAAGTGCCCCAAGAATACGCACCGCTGCGCTTGCCTTTATTTTCGTAGACATCAATCCAGTCTTCGCTGAAACCTTTTCTCAGCAGGTCGATGTAATCCGAACCCAGAGGCTGCAGGGATGTGGTGACGATTTCCTTGGCCTTTTCGAAGGGATCTTCTCATCCATGTCCTTGACCATAGGCACGTATAGGTCATATAAGTGAAGCTCATCTTTTCTGAGCATTTTTTGCGCAGTTCGACATACCGATGTAGAAGCGGCAGATGCTCATGGACCGTTTCTATCAGGTTGTCATAGACATCGACATCGATAGCATTGCCGTAGAGAGACGCCACGCAGCAGGAGCTGAAATGTCTTGCCCTCATCTGAAAAACATCTTTTTTCAGGCTGGATAGGTAGATGCTTGTCAAGGTGTTCTTGCTTTTTTCCATCGTTCCCAACATCGCTTCAAAGGCCGCTTTTCGTACTTCAACATTAGGCTTTTTATCAGTTTCAGATAATTGCCGTGGGTCAGGCGAATGGGATTGTGTTCATCATCGATGACCTCCGGAAAGACGAGGTCTGCGTTCATGAACATGGAAAAAATATCGTTCGGTGTGGAAGCGAAGTCACTGGCCAGGGCGAGGAGTTCCTCCTGTTCCTTTGGCAGGATATGAGCCTTTTGCCTGAGCATATCGTCAAAATAATGCTCATAGAGTTTCAATGCATCGTTTTCCTCAATGTAATGCCTTATGGTCGATTCATCAGCATCCATGATTTCCGGTTCGACAAATGCAAGGGCGGATGAAGCCCTTACGCTGAGTGCACTCACTCTCTGTACAAGTACCTGAGCATCGGTGTCGCTGGTGTCCTGATGCAGATTCATATTGGAAAAAACATACAGTTTGTTTAGATTGATGTATAATTTATCTTTTTCATCAAGGCAGTTGAACAGGTTTTGCGATGACGACATGATCTTCCCCGCATACTCAGTGATGGATCCGATCTGTTTTTCGATGGAGTCATATAAAAGATTCCATTCATCAGACCCGCTGACCATATCTTCCAGCTGCCATGTGAATTCGGGATTCATTTCAATTCTAGGTTTCAGTTCAGATATTGACATAGATTAACCCTCCTACGTTGCGGTATCCAGCAATAACTGCAACTGGACGCGCTTTTTAGAATCATTATAGCATCTTCTTCAATCGGTCTTCAATTCAAATCAAAAATAGGTCCTGTTTTAGGACATATTGCTTATTCATTCAAACGCCTTAAAAAGTTATAATCGTGTTTATATATCGCTGAAAAAAGGTGATATATGATCGATGATGCTTGAATTTGGCTGAAATGTCATGACATTTATTACTGATACGTGCTCACTGTAGGTGACAAATGTTACAAAAATTACATTTGGAGTGACAATGGTATTTGTAAATGACATTTTTGAAAGAATTATGTTATAATATACATGTTACACGTAGAGGCGGATATTTATTATATACGATAAAGTATTGAGAGGTATACAGATGAAGATTTTATTTGTTTCTCCAGAAACGGTACCATTTGCAGCTTCAGGCGGGCTTGCTGATGTGGCTGAAGCATTACCCGTTGCACTGAAGGAAGAGGGCATTGATGTTACGAGAGTCATGCCAAAGTATAAGGGCATTGAAGATAAATATGAATTAACGAAGCAGTTCAGCTTCATTGTTGAGGCCGGTGGCGAAGCTAAGGTCGCTGACGTATATACGAATGATTTTGATGGTGTTGTAACTTATTTTGTCGGTAACAAGGATTATTTCGAGCGTGACGGTTTCTATGGCTATGGAGACGACGACGAACGTTTCGGATTCTTCTGTAAGGCAACACTTGAAATGCTGATGTTCTTGAATCTCAAGCCGGATGTCATCCATTTGAATGACTGGCAGACGGCTTTGATCGGATTGTTCATGAAGCAGGAATACTCACAGCTCGATTTCTATAAGGATATCAAGCTCGTCTTTACGATTCACAATCTCCAGTATCAGGGAGTTTTTGATAAACAGGTGTTGGAAGGCTTGAACCTGCCTGCCAAGTACTTCAATATGGAAGCAATCGAGTATTATGGCAAAGTGTGCTATATGAAGGCCGGTATCGTTTACGCCGACTTGATCACTACCGTAAGTAAAACCTATTCCAAGGAGATTCAGACCCCTTGGTATGGTTATGGTCTTGACGGATTGCTCCGCAAGTATTCGGATAGGATCCATGGTATCGTTAACGGTATCTATTACGATAAATATAATCCTGAGAATGATGAAGCCCTTGCTCATCCATTCTCCGTTATGGATTTTGAAGAGAAGAAACCGCAACAGAAAGCAGAATTCCAAAACGAACTCGGATTGCCGGCTAGGGATGTACCGCTCCTGGGAGTCGTTACACGTCTTGCCGAGCAAAAAGGTGTGGATCTGATTATCTACGCCATCGAACAGCTGGTCAAAGAGGATATTCAAGTGGTTGTCCTTGGCTCCGGCGACTATTATTATGAGAACAAACTGATGTCCTTGAGCAACCAGTATCCGGACAAAGTCAGCGTCAATATCCTGTTCAACCAAGCATTCGCAAGGCGTATCTACGGCTCTGTCGACATGTTCCTGATGCCGAGCCTGTTTGAACCCTGTGGTCTGTCACAGTTATACAGCTTGAGATACGGCGCGGTTCCGATTGTCCGTAAGACAGGTGGACTTGGCGATACGATCACCGATTATGATGAAAACTATTATGACAGTACCGGATTCCTGTTCAAGAACTACAACAACCAGGAATTTGTCAAAGCGATACGCAGAGCCATCGAAGTCTTCTACATCAAGGATGAATGGAAAGCATTGGTCAAGCGCGGCCTGGAAAGCCGTTTCTCATGGAGCAAATCGGCGAAGGAATATATCGAGCAGTATGAGCGTATAATGGGGACGTAATCCTTCTTATAATTCTATATCAAGCGATGATGAGGATATCTTGTTTAGGCAGGATATCCTCTTGCTGTCTACTCCTAGGAAAGTGCTCCATGGGAGCAATTTCCGTCAAACATCCCAAACAATCCGCCAAAGGCGGAACGTGGGCATTAAAGCCCACTTTATTCAAGGGCTTAATGAAAAATTAATGTCCGTTCTTATAGTTTCTGTTATAATATATGGAGAATTATATCCGAGGCTGGTCGTAACCTGGTGGTTACTGCTCGCCTATGCAACCGAGGTGAGAGCATGAAAAACAGAAGTACATTTTTGGGAGCCGTCATTCTCCTGTTGATCATATTGGGAACCGTCTATTCCATATTCATACGTCCGTCTTTTTACAGATTCAACGGTGGAGAAGTCTACCTGTATCCGACACAGCATTTGCGTTTTGATGAAGACCATATCAACCTGACAGTGATGGATAGTTATATCTATGAATGCAATAAGAACGGATTGACTAAGAAAAGTCTTGACGGAGAGATGGTCTGGTCAAAGAGCTTTTACATTGAAGATCCGCTGCTGGTCACAAGGGGCAAGTATCTTGCGGTGGCTGACCTGACAGGAAAGAGCACCTATGTTTTCAATGAGGAGGGCTTCATCCGGGAAGTTAAGGAAAGCTATCCCATCATCGATGTGCATATCAATGAAGAAGGTTTCTTGACATCGGTTCAGGAAAAGGGAAAACAGAACATCATCCACTATTATGACAACAAAGGCAATCTGCCGATTGTCAGGGCCACGCGGTTTTTTGAGGATGGGTACCCTATCGACGTGGCTACGTCCGACGACGTGCAGAAAATGATGACCGGTTATCTGAATGTTTCCAATAACCGCCTTCAAACCCATGTCTCTTTCTTTGGATTTGATGCCCAGTATGATTCCTATAATGAGAATATCATCGGCGGATTCGTATATGAGGATGCTCTGGTCAGCCGGGTGGACTGGTTGACGCAGGACATGGCGGCTGCAGTCATGGATAATCAAGTGGTCATCTATGACTGCAAGGAAGAACCGGAGATTGTAGGGACGATTCCATTGAATGCCGAACTGGCCGGGATTGGATACTGCGATGATTATCTTGTGATGCAGTTTGGGAAAACACTCAGTGAAAACAATGAACAAAGGGCCAATGGCGTGTCTCTATACAGTCATGACGGCACTTTTGTGGACGACTTCGTATATGAGGAGCCATTCACTTGATTAAGGCTGAAGGCGATACATTTTATGTTGTGACGGAGTCGAAAGTCGTCATGTACAAAGGCAAATCCAGAGAATGGTTTGCCGACACCCACCTGAATATTGAGGACTTTTACCAAGTGGAAAAGCAAAAGTTCGTTGCAGTGACCGGTCAGGGTTACGAGTTACTTGAAATCAGAGAAAGATAGATGAGAATATTGGAGGTTGACTATGAGTGTTATGGATATGATCATACTTGTGGTATTGGGTCTCATGCTTATCACTGGATTTGCCAGGGGGTTTATCAGGACCCTCTTTGACCTGATGTCTTTTTTCATTACGCTGGGCTTGACGTATTATCTCTTCCCATATGTCAGCAGCTTTATCATTACGCAAACGGGCATCTACAAGAACTTATCGGAACATATCAGCAGTGCGTTTGACTTTGATAGGATGCTGGACGGACTGACGACAAGGGAAGCGCAGATCAACGCGATTGAAAATCTCGAATTGCCCGAGAACTTCAAAGAGATGCTGATTGAAAACAATAATCCGGAGATGTTCCAAGTGTTGGATGTCTCATCCTTTTCTGAATACATCAGCGGATCTCTCGCATCGGTCGTCATCAACGTCATCGTTTTCTTGTCCTCTTTGTGACCATATTCGCCTTGCTTGCAGTACTTGTTGGGATGCTTGACCTTTTGTCGAAGCTGCCCGGCCTGAATATGATCAATAAGCTGTCAGGAGGTATTCTAGGAGGCGTTCTGGGCTTGGCTTATGTCTTTATCGGGCTTACCGTGTTGTCGATTATCATCTCCATGAATGGAGCTACTGAATTGGTAGCCCATATCAACGGATCATCGGTCGGAAGATACTTGTACCTGAACAATCCGATTATGGACCTGCTTAACAATAACATTGAGAACAACCATTTTTGGAGAATCATAACAGATGCTAAGAATATGCTGGCCAAGTAAATTCGACATCTAAAAGACACACATGCAAAAAAAAATAAAAAAAATCGGATAAACTGTTGACACTGTCCGTACTGGGTGCTATAATACATTTCGCTGGTCAGGAATGACATCAACAGTAAGACAACAGCAAGACAGCAAAAACAAAAAAGTTTCAGCAAAGTGTTGACAACAAAATGAAGATATGATATTATAATCTTCGGTCGCGAAAAACGGAAACGTGATTTGCGGTCAGCATGAAAGAGCGGAGCTCATCGAGCGAAACCCTTGAAATTAGAAGCTTTCA
>LQAG01000309.1_pt1 | contig 16270 bp, 21 predicted proteins | sample 1535801 | NCBI WGS metagenome assembly LQAG01 (sample SAMN04331584, study PRJNA305678) | bioreactor metagenome | isolation source: bioreactor_3 inoculated with Wadden Sea sediment 1st replicate of a... | place: Germany:Bremen | reverse complement strand
TCATCCCTTTTGGACAGGGTTATAAAGATATGTCGCCAGCATCAAAAGAGCTAATGAAGTTAACGCTTGAGAAGAAGATATCTCATGGTGGGAATCCGGTGCTTCGATGGATGATGGATAATATTTATGTGAAGACAGATCCAGCGGGGAATATTAAGCCCGATAAAGAGAAAAGTACCGAGAAGATTGATGGTGCTGTAGCCTTGATCATGGCATTGGATAGAGCGATTAGGAATAAGGGTGAAATAGGAAGTGTGTATGATAAAAGAGGTATTTTAATTCTGTGAATTATGACTTTTCTCAGTTTATACAATAAAGTATAATGGTATAAGAAGGGAGTGGTTTTTTGAATTACAAAGCAAGAAGTATTTCTCAAATAAAGGCTGATATAAAATCTGCGGGAAAGAGTTTTATTAGTTTTAATATTGAGGATATGCTGAGTAGACTGCCGGAATTGGATGATAAGGTAAAAAAGGAACATTTGATCGAAGAATACTATGAAAATCAAACAGGCTTCTATGATAAGGAGATTGGTGGAACTCGAACCCGAGTTAATTCTGTAATTAGAATTATTAGAGCAAATCAAGTTCAGTATACGCTTGAAGAAATAATTGAAAACGACTCAAGAGTTGATCCTAAAGCAATAAAGGTTGTTCAAACTTTGTTGTCTAAAATAGGGAATGGGGAGTTTACTCTGCCAATCATAAAATAATATATCGGAATTTAGGCATCTGCAAATTGTAGGTGCTTTTTTTTATGCCCTTTTTTAGGTAGGTGATGCATTTGGGCTTATTCAGAAACCTTTTCAAATCAAGAGATAAACCAAAGAATACTTTATATAGCAGCAGCTATGAATTCTTCTTTGGAAGTACTACCAGCGGTAAGAACGTTGATGAGCGATCGGCTATGCAAACAACAGCCGTGTATGCTTGCGTCCGGATTCTTGCAGAGACGATCGCTAGTTTGCCATTACATACTTATAAAATCACGGATGCCGGTAAGGAAAAAGCAACCGACCATATCTTATATAAACTGCTCCATGATGAGCCGAACCCTGAGATGACCTCATTTGTCTTTAGAGAGACACTTGTGAGTCATCTTTTATTATGGGGGAATGCCTATGCCCAGATCATCCGGGATGGAAGAGGCAACGTTGTTTATCTTTATCCACTCATGCCGGACAAAATGACGGTGGATCGAACCAGTACCGGTGAGTTGTTCTATGAATATCAAAAGGAAACCGGTTCAGTGATCCTTCGGAAAGAAGACGTATTGCATATCCCAGGTCTTGGGTTTGATGGACTGGTTGGGTATTCACCCATAGCAATGGCTAAAAATGCCATTGGAATGGCTCTAGCCACAGAGGAATATGGCGCTAAGTTCTTTGCCAACGGAGCCAATCCGGGTGGTGTCCTTGTGCATCCTGGTGTGGTTAAGGATCCAAAGCGAGTGAGAGAAAGCTGGAATGCGGTTTATCAAGGAAGCAGCAATGCTCATCGTGTTGCGGTGCTTGAGGAAGGAATGAAATATCAGCAGATTGGTATTCCACCTGAGCAAGCGCAGTTCCTTGAAACAAGAAAATTCCAGACCGAAGAGATATGTCGTATCTTCCGTGTACCCCCACATTTGGTTGCCAGCCTCGATAAAGCTACCTTCAGTAATATTGAAAATCAATCCATTGGCTTTGTGGTGCATACGATTAGACCTTGGTTGGTTCGAATCGAACAGTCAATCAACAAATCCCTGTTCAAAGAGAATGAAAAAGATCAGTACTTTGTAAGCTTTGTCGTCGATGGCTTGTTGAGAGGTGATTACAATTCAAGAATGCAAGGCTATGCAGTAGGTATTCAGAATGGATTCTTATGTCCTAACGATATCAGGAGACTAGAAAACATGAATGCAATACCGGAAGAGGAAGGTGGATCGTTTCATATGGTTAATGGAAACATGGTGAAGCTTGAAGATGTAGGTGCATTTATCAAGGATAAGGAGGGATGATTTTGAAAAGGAAGTTTTGGAACTGGATCAATGAAGATGACCAAAGAACTTTATATCTGGATGGTGAAATATCAGATGAAACCTGGTTCGGTGATGAGGTGACACCGAAGATGTTCAAGGCAGAACTTGTGGAAGGTGAAGGTGATATCACCGTATGGATCAATTCACCAGGGGGTTGTGTCTTTGCAGCCAGTCAAATCTATAACATGCTAATGGAGTATCCGGGAAATGTGACAGTGAAAATCGATGGGATTGCAGCCAGTGCAGCATCCGTCATAGCCATGGCAGGTGGTGAGGTGCAAATGTCTCCGGTATCTATGCTAATGATCCATAATCCGATGACCCTAGCTTTTGGTGATACTGCGGAAATGAAGAAAGCCATCGCCATGCTCAGTGAAGTGAAGGAGAGCATCATTAATGCCTATGAACTGAAGACCAATCTGTCACGAGTGAAGATTTCACATCTGATGGATGAAGAAAGCTGGTTCAACGCTAAGAAGGCCATTGAGATGGGATTTGCTGATGCCATCATGTTTGAGAAGGATGAGAAGCAGGATAGCCGTTTGGAAGCCATGATGTTCAGCAAGCAGGGAATATTGAATTCATTGATGAGCAAGTTTCCCAAGAATAAGGCAACAGATAACCCAGGCACACCGATTAAGCAGCTGGATAAGCGGCTTGAGTTAATCAAATAGGAGGATAAGAATGAGTAAGATAATTGAATTACGAGAAAAACGTGCGAAGCTTTGGGAAGATACCAAGGCTTTTTTTAGATGGAAAAAGAGATGACAATGACATGTTGTCTGCAGAGGATACGGCGACCTATGAAAAGATGGAAGCGATGTGGTCAACCTTGGCAAGGAAATTGACAGACTGGAACGTCAGGAAAAGATTGATCTGGAGTTGTCAAAAGCGACTAGCAAGGCCATCACCAATCAACCGGGTGAATCTGTTGTTGAAACGATGAAGCAGGGTAGGGCTTCTGATGAATATAAGTCATCCTTCTGGAAGGCTATGAAGAATAAAAGTGGCTTTGAGATCTACAATGCCTTGCAGATTGGAACCGATTCTGAAGGCGGCTATCTGGCGCCGGATGAATTTGAAAGAACACTGATTGAAGCGCTGGAAGAGGAAAATATCTTCAGGGGATTAGCTAATGTGATCTCCACATCATCTGGAGAGAAGAAGATTCCTGTAGTGGCTTCCAAAGGAACGGCATCTTGGGTGGAAGAAGAAGCGCTGATCCCCGAGTCCGATGATGCTTTTGGTCAAGTCTCCCTGGGAGCCTTTAAGTTGGCGACGATCATCAAGGTATCTGAGGAGCTGCTCAATGACAGTGTCTTTAATCTTCAGAGATATATCGCCAAGGAATTTGCCAGAAGAATTGGTAGCAAGGAGGAGGAAGCTTTCTTTGTGGGTGATGCGTCTGGTAAACCAACAGGAATTTTCCATTCATCGGGTGGAGCTGAAGTAGGAGTCACTACAGCAGCGGCAACGAGTATCAAGGTTGATGAACTTATTGATCTGTACCATTCTCTTAGATCACCCTACCGAAAGAAAGCGACGTTTGTCACCAACGATGCGACCATCAAAGCGATTCGTAAGCTGAAGGACGCTAATGGCCAGTATTTGTGGCAACCATCTATCAAGGTTGGTGAGCCGGATACGATTTTGAATCGTCCGGTGAAGACATCTGTATATGTTCCTACGATTGAAGCGAGCGCCAAGACTATTGCTTTCGGTGACTTTTCTTACTATTGGATTGCTGATCGTCAGGGTAGAGCATTCCAGAGATTGAATGAGCTGTATGCTGCAACTGGCCAGGTAGGATTCAAGGCGACACAAAGGGTGGATGGCAAGCTGATTTTGTCTGAAGCGATCAAAGTGCTTCAGCAGAAAGCGTAGGTGGACGATGAGTAACGTGAAGAACTATACGGAGCAAGGCGGCGACAAGACCGTCATCGGTGGTCAGTTAGAGATTGGGGTAGATGGAAAGTTGACCTTCGATGAAGTGGAATTGAAACCTGCCAATCTTGTAGCAGATAGCACTGCATCAACAGTAGCCGGTGTAGTCAGTGACTTGAATGGACTGATTGCAGAACTGAAATCTGCAGGTTTGATGAAGACAGTGTAGGAAGGACGGTGAGTGAATGGTAGTGACACTTGAAGATACAAAACTATGGATTCGTGTTGATGGTGATTATGAAGATTCACTCATCGAAAGTTTGATTCTAACTGCGGAGGGTATGGTCGAAGATATCCTCCGCTTTCCTATGACTGAATTTACTGAAGGTGTGCCGGAAGCTGTCAAACATGCGATCTTCTTTTGTGTATCGAAGTTATATGAAGGTCGTAATTCTGCAGAGATTGATGATTTGAATAGAATTCTATTAGCACTCCTATCTTCATATCGGAAGGTGGATTGGTAATGGATATTGGAAGTATGAGGCATCGTATTACAATATTGAATGCGGCTAAGGTTTCCAATGAAAATGGTTTTGAAGAGACGCAGTTGGTAGAAGTAATGACAGTTTGGGCGTCCATCAAGAATCTACATGGGAAAGAGTACTTTGAAGCGGCCAGGATCCAGAAAGAATCGATGGTTAAGTTTGTGATTCGGTATGTGATAGGCATTGATGAGACGATGCAAATCCGATTCCGCGACCGGCTATTCAATATAGAATCAATCGATAATATCCGCTATGAAAACCGGTTCATAGAAATCAATGGGATGGAGGTTGATGCCAGTGGCTAAGATGGAACTTGAAGGTATGGATGAACTGATCGACAAAGTCAACAAGCTGAGTGTTACTGGAGAAGCAATCAAGAAGAATGCCTTGGATAAAGTTGGTAAGATTGTCAAAGATTCCATGGAGAAAAAAGCACCTAGGTCTGATGAAAGCAAAGAGCATATGGCTGACAACATCAAGGTCACAGATATTAAGAAAAGTAATGGTGTGGATTTTGTGGATATCGGCCCTAAGAAAGGTGACAATTCAAAATTTTATTACAGTAGAATTTGCTGCTTTGTGTAGAAATACACATTGAAAAATCGGGCAATATCGGTGGAAAACTTGGTATCAAGTCAACACCGAGATAACTAGGGGGAGTAATACACCTGTAGCATTGTAGAGCATAGAAGGTGAAACTCTTAATGAGAATATAATCCTTCCAAGAGTGTCCGACACCTTAGTATTAAGTTAAAGGTGAAGATGTATGCCGAACTATATGGTGACATATAGAATTACAGGATAAAAAGCTTGTAAGATAACAAAATTGAAATTTACTGAATGGGGCACGAGCAAGATTCCAGCACAACATTGGGCAGAAAAATCTGTCAAAGGTAACAAGAAAAAGATCAATGACACCATAAGGGAAGAACTGGAAAGGGGGCTGGAACAATTTGATCAATAGCATAATCATTGAAACGCTATCGGATATTGGTGTACCAGTCGCTTTCCAGTTGTATTCTGGTGAAGCATCAACCTATGTGACATTTCATGAGTACATACAAAGCGGTGAAGCTTTTGAAGATGATGAAGAACGTTTCACCGGTCATTACATACAGGTGGATGTATGGTCAAAATCGGATTATTCAGTACTGGTAACATTGACAAAAGAGAAATTAAAGGCAGCAGGATTTAACAGGCAAGATGAGATGGATCTATATGAGAAGGATACCGGCATCTATCATAAAGGATTACGATTTTATTATTTAGAAGAACAGGAGGTTTCATAAATGGCAAGACAAGTAGGGCTTAAGGATATCTACATTGCAACCGTAACACAAGATGACAGTGGTGCAGCAACATATGATACACCATCAAAGTTGGAAAGAGCTATAAGTGCAAAGCTTTCACCAAAGACCAGTTCTGAGAATATCTATTCGGATGACTCTGTAGAAGATGTGATTCTGGCGTTTGAAGGGGTGGATGTTGAGATCGAGGTGAATCAGTTGTCGCTCACGAGCAGGGCTAAACTACAAGGGGCAAAAGTTGTTACTGGTGTTCTTATTGAAAGTAAGGATGATATTCCACCAACATTGCTCTTGGTTTCAGGTCGAAAAATCGAATGGGAAGTATAGGTATGTCTGGCTGCTTAAAGGCAAATTTGAACTGACGGCTGATGAATATGATACTGAAGCAGAAAAGCCACAGCCAAAGAGTGCTAGACTTAAAGGTTCCTTTTATGCAAGAGACTTTGATGGTAACTTTCGTTTCATTGCTGATGAAGATGAGACTGGAATCGATCCAGCGATAATAACTGCATGGTTTACCGCGGTACCAAATGAGCCAGTTCAGGTTTAAGTAGGCATATGAGCTTGCAATTAAGTAGAATGTCGATGGTGATAAAATTAACTTTTCTTCGTTGTACTCTTTGATTGACATAATTAATACCAGATTGGCTAGAGTTGACGTTACGTAATATCTGTCTTATACTGATAAAAAGTATAAGGGGGGACATGCAATGAGTTTGAGAACTGTTGAAAATGAAATGTTTGACAGATGGTTAAAACACAGAAATGGTTTTGTTAAGGATGGATTGGTGAATGAAGATGCGTATATCAGTTCAAAGAAAAAGATCCTGTATTTATTAAAAGAAGTTAACGATTCGAATGGTGGAGGCTGGGATTTAAGAGATTATGTGAAAAGTGGTGCCAGGGCAAGCACTTGGAATAATATTACGAGATGGACAATCGGACTACAAAATATTGATTCAGACATTTCTTGGAATGAGATTGAACATATAGATGCTGAACAAAGACAGGTCACATTACAGAGTATCTGCGCAGTCAATCTGAAAAAGACTCCAGGAGGATCAGTATGTAATACCGAGGAGTTAAATCGTATTGCAGAAGAAGATAAGGATTATTTGAATCAGCAGATTCAACTGTATGATCCAGACATTTTGATATGTTGCGGTACTAGTGACGAATACCACAAGATTCATGAGAATGAAGATGAATGGAAAATGACTAGCCAAGGTATATGGTATTACGAAAGAATGTCAAATAAATATGTTTTGGCATTTGTTCATCCTGAAGCAAGAATAAAATCAAACTTTACTTACTACATGCTAATCAATGCAGTGAAAGAAATAATGTCTGATAATAGAGTTCTTTGATAGGACTCTTTTCTTTTGGAGGAAATTATGAAAGCAAAAGACTTAAAAAACAAAGGTGTACCAATCACACTTGGTGACCAGACTTATGAACTTAAATTCAACATGAACACCTTCTGTGAACTGGAAGAGGTCTATGATGACATCAATCAGGCCTTTGAGGATTTGCAAAAGATGAAGGTCAAAGCCATGCGAGCGTTGATTTATGCAGCAGTTAAAACACAAAATGACACCATAACCCTTCAGGAGGTTGGAGAGCTTCTTGGTATCAGTGAGCTGGAAGATATCAGCAAAGCACTAAACGAAGCTCTCTCAGACGCCATGCCGGAAGCAAGTGAAGATACACTGGGGGAATAAATGGCCACACCGAGTCAGCCAATTGGGACTGGGAGTGGCTTTTTTATTTGGGTACCAACCTCCTACAAATGACAGAAGAGCAGTTTTGGCAAGCAACGCCTAAGATACTTCAGGGGTTGTTTTTTATTTACAAAAAAGTCAATGGCATTAATGAGGCATCAGGGGTAGAGACCATTGATAACATCATTTTCTAGGATGGGAGGTGAAAGAACATGGCAAGAGACAGCAACACGGTCGTCGCCAGAGTCGGTCTTGATGACAAAGGTTTTCAGCAGGGTGTGGCCAGTATTCAACGAAGCCTGAAAGTTGTTAAAAGTGAGTTTGCTGCAGCATCGTCCAAGCTGGGTGACTTTGGCAAGACCACAGAAGGCTTGAAACTAAAATCTGAAACACTCAGCAAACAGATGGAGCTTCAAAAAGCGAAGGTAGCAGCCCTGACCAAAAGCTATAACGAAAGCGTTGAGAAAAGGGAGCAGATGCCAAGGCCACCGAGAATCTTCGTATCCGGTTGAATTATGCAACTGCTGATATGAACAAGCTGGAAAAAGAGCTGATCGATGTCAACGGCCAGTTGAAAGTTCAGAGCAGTTCTTTCACCACTCTAGGCAACAACCTCACCAATATCGGAAATAAACTGAAAACCGTAGGTGACCGGTTCAGTAGTGTGGGCAGCTCGCTGACAAATCCGTATCAGTACCCATCCTCGCAGCAGGCACCGGGCTTGTGAAGCTTGGGGATAGCTTTGATAAAGCTGTTGATAAGATCCGGATTGGAACCGGTGCTACTGGAAAAGCCCTTGAAGGTTTGGAAGAAGATTTCAAGAACGTCTATACCAGCGTTGATGCAAGTATAGATGATGCCAGTACGGTGATTGCTGATCTCAATACAAGAACAGGATTAACCGGTGAAGGCTTACAGGACTTGTCGATTCAGATGTTGCAGCTCGCAAAGATAACCAAAGAGGATATCAATGGTTTGATTCCTGCAACTACCAGAATGTTTAAGATGCAGGAATATCCGTTGATCAATACAGTGAAGCCCTGGATTATACCTTTAATGTCAGCCAATCGACCGGTATCGGGGTCACCAAGCTTCAACAACTTATGACCCAGTTTGGTGGTCCGCTTCGACAGATGGGCTTTGACTGGCAAACGTCCGCTGCGATGCTTGGTAAGTTTGAAAAAGAAGGTGTCAACACGGAGCTTGTGGTTGGTTCTCTTAGAATCGCTCTTGGAAAGATGGCCCAGGAAGGCATTGAGGATCCAAGTGCTGCACTTCAGGAGATGATCACAAGGATCAAGGAAGTGGGTACGGCAGGTGAAGCCAATACTCTGGCTCTTGAGATGTTTGGATCAAAAGCCGGACCGGATATGGCTGCTGCCATTCGTGAAGGCAGGTTGAACCTTGATGAGCTACTCACTTCTTTGGATGCCAGTCCTGAAACCATTGAACGAGCTGCGAAGGATACCGAAAGTGCAGCTGAAAAATTCACGATACTTAAGAACAAGATGATGGTGGCTTTGGAGCCCTTGGGAACCAGCTTGCTTGAAGCTGTCGAAGCAGCTATGCCATCCATTGAAAAGCTGCTGGGTGTGATCAGCAACCTGGTCAAGCGATTTTCTGAACTGTCACCAAAGCAGCAGAAGATAGTTTTGAAATTCGCACTCATCACAGCAGCCATTGGTCCGGTGTTATCTGTGGTTGGTAATTAATCTCCATAGGTGGTACGTTGTCTTCTGTGTTTGGTTCCATATCGACAGCCATTGGAGTAGCTGGTGGAGCGAGTGGTGGCCTTGGTGCTGCATTTACAGCGCTAACAGGTCCAGTTGGAATCGTGATTGCTGCCATAGCGGCACTGATAGCTATCTTTGTTGCACTCTACAAGAACAATGAAGCCTTCAGGGAGAAGGTCAATGCGGCATGGACAAGCATTCGAGAAATCATCAGTGGCATCATTGATCAGCTCAAGGTGCTCTTTGAAGTCTTCATGACAGCAGCAACCGATCTGTGGAATCGATATGGTGAAAACATCATTGCGATTGTGAATGCAGCTTTTAGCGTATTGACGGCAGTCATTGAAACAGCGCTGAATATCATCAAGAACGTGATACAAATCGGTACAGCGATCATTCAAGGGGATTGGAAAGGAGCTTGGGAAGGTATCAAAAACTTGTTTGTTGATATCTGGAATGGATTGGTGGCAACGATAACAGCCATACTAGATTTCCTGTATCAGCTGTTTAATACAAAGCTGAAGATATTTGTGGACCTGTTTGGATTATCCTGGAATGAAATAAGTGCCCAAACGACTGAGGTCTGGGAAGGTATCAAGAAAGGAATTATAGATAGGGTTACAGCCGTCAAAGATACAGTAAAAAAATGCAGTGGATGCCATTGTGGGATTCTTTACTAATCTGGATATACCTGAAATAGATATACCGGATATTATGCTTCCGCATTTCAGTATCAAAGGCGAGTTTAGTCTTAAACCACCGAGTGTACCTAAGCTCGATGTAGATTGGTATGCAACCGGTGGGATTTCAGTCGACCAAGTATCATCGGTGTTGGTGAAGCGGGCACAGAAGCTGTATTACCCATTGATCGGTTGGATGATCTTATTGCCAGCGCACTGAAAAAGGTGGGCAACAATCAAGTGACAGGGGACCTGAACATCAACATAGCCAGACTGATTGTCCGAGAAGAAGCCGATGTGAGGAGAATTGCTGAAGAGTTGAACCGACTGCGCCTGCAGCATATGAGAGGAAGTGGAAGACGTGAAATTAACGATTAGGGATAAAGATAGGAATCTATACACCAACGAGCAGCTTGGTTTTAAGGTGCATGTGAATTCTATCCCGGAAGTCATCCAAAAGCAGATCATTTCAGATATCCTTCCCATCAGTCACAAGGAAGTGGTGTATGATGAGATACTGCAGCCAAGACTGATCACCATAGAGATTGGCTACTACATCGATGATGAGTTGATGGACAATATTTTTGCTCTGAATGAACTGCTGAATGAAAACCTGACCATCATGTTTGATAACGGACCGCTTTCCTATGATGTGCGATTGAATGCCTTTGAGCAGCATGCGGTTCTTGGGAAGTACATGAAGTTCCATCTTGTCTTTGAAACGTTGACCGCCTATCGGTACAGCTGGCAATATTGTCATGAAGAGCTGACCGAAGGCTGGAATTATGCGAAGCTAGGTGTTCAAAGCGCAGATAGGTCGTCTTATGCCATCGTTGAAGATCAAACTATTCAGTGTAAGCATTTAGGGCAGGTGGATGTGAGTCCGATCTTTCGGATGTTTGGTTCTTGGGATTCGATTACGATTGGAGGCATGACGTTTTCTAATCCCTTGAATGGTGAGCTGATCATTGATTGTGATAAGAAGTTATGTTATCAGACACTGGATGGTGGAACACCTGTCCTTGAGAATAGGAAGGAGTTCCTGTCAGGTGATTGGCTGACGCTGACAAATGGTGTCAATGACATATCCATTTCAGGAACAAATCTGAATCTGCAACTGGATGTGATCTATCGACACACATACATGTAAAAGGAGGCAGAGATGGTTAAGGTATATAACGCAGACGCAGTGGATTTCAGTCATACCCATATCGCTGAAGTCGAACCGTTGACCGGTGAAAGCTACGAGAAGATCAATGGTCTGTATACCTTAACCTTGGAAGTTCCCTTTCAGCATGCTGAAGCTTTGGAACTGGATTCAATCATTGAAGTAGACGACCAGTTCTATCGGGTCATGCGACTCAACACGGTTGGAACTGAGAAGAGTATCGTCAAGGTCTTTGCAGAAAGTCTATTCATGGTGGATATGCTGGATGAGACTGTGGATAGTATCTTTATCGATGAGACGGACCTGGGGATTGTTTTGACTGACTTACTGGATGGGACTTTGTTTGTTGCCGGTGATTGCAGTGCCATCCCGGTTTCGATTTCCGGTACGCAGTTGACTAAATCGACAATCATCAATCAACTGATCAACAATTTTCAACTGGAGCTTAGCATTCAAGGCTTGCAGATTGCTTTAGTGCAGCAGATCGGATCGAATAATCGTGTGGATCTACGAAAGGGTAAAAACCTGAAATCCATTGATGTGGAAGAGGATATCACAGGTGTCATCACAAAGTTAATCTATACCAATAGCGACGGGAGCTATGGCGGCGTACTAATCAGTCCAAACGTGGACGTATATTCCAAACCGAAGGTTCATCATGAGGTGTTCGATACAGACACATCCAGTGAAACAGATGCGATGGCCATCAGCTTTCTAGAACTCAATGACAAACCTCTGGTCACTTATAAGATTGAGTTTGCTGATCTGTATTACTCCAAGGAGTATGAGCTGATCAAGGAGCTTGAAAAAGTTAGTCTTGGTGATGTCGTCACCGTCATTCATGAAGGATTTGGAATCGAGATTCCTGTTCGAATCATCGAACTGAAAAGAGATATTGCTACACATAAGAATACGACGGTCGTTCTCGGAAATGCAGGGAGCGACTTTTTTGATTATCAGGCTTCACTTCAAGAAACCAAGGATACGGTGGACTATGCTTTCGTCAAGAGGAAGCTCAATGCGGCCACGTTGAAGGGCCTTAAGATCGTCAATGAAACCAGCGATGAGATTACCTTTGAAGTGACAGAAGAAGGCGACGTCAACATCACCGGTGATGCAATCATCGGCGGCACCCTGGATGCCAATGAAGTCAATATCATTAACTTCTCGGCAGATAGCGGTGACGTGTATTATCTGATGTCGGATAATGCACGAGTGAGCCAGATGGCGGTCAACGAACTCATCACCATGTTGATTGAAGAAGGAAAGAACGAATACCACTTCATCCATGTGCATGGTGAAATCCAGGAGTGGAAATCCGCTTATCGGAAATACGATATCAATGGTGATCCATTACCGGATGAACAGTTGACCGACAGCTATGGCAATCTCCTGTATTGGACGGATGGAGTCGGCTCTGGTATTACGAAGGAAAGTACTGATGGTGAAGGGAACCCCAATGAACCGGTCATGACGCATCCCTATGACTATGAAACCAAGATGCAGATCAAGTTTGAGACGATACAATTACCCAACGGAGAGACAACAAAGGCACCTATCATCTGGCTGGGTCAAGGGACCGGAGAAGGCCTGAATGGTAAAGGTAAGATTTACAAGAGTGGCAGTGGCCTGGAGATTGATTACTATTCATCGGATGAAGGGAAACTCAGACAGATTTTACTTGAAGATAAGGGCATCACCTTTAATCCGGCGGTTCTTCTATTTTCTCATGTTTCAAATGGAATGTTGCTTTCCGGTAGCGAAGTCGTCATGCCAGGCATACAGGTGGATTGTAGTTCAGAAACCATGATTGCATTCGATGCCCAGATTGACATTGAAGCGGATTCAGAGATGTCCGTCACGGCTGAGCTCAGAGTCTCCGGTGAGGTCTATAGAAACACGGTTAAAATGTTTTATGCAGCGGCTACTGACCAGCTTGTTTTTAATGGTGTGTTGCCGAAGCTCTATCCGACAACTCATACCATCGACATCCTATTGAGCACCACGAATGGCACCATCAGCATCGGCACTGATGACTATCACTTGAAACTGTCTATTCGAGGCGGTGAAGCGCAGGAAGCAAAACCATGGCCTTATGCCAATATTCAGCAGACATTCAGTAGCATGGTAGTCACTTTAGCCTATAATCCGATTGCAGTGACGATGGCTGATATGATAGAGAACCTGACAGCGAATGTGATCAATTCGACTTATGACCGGTCTATTGCTGAATCCTTCGCTGAGCATAATATTGTGTTACCGCATACACCAATTGCAGTTACGATGGTGGTGTTCACAGAGGATTTGAGTTCAGAACATCTCTTCTATGCTCAGCAGTTTATTTTCGATGCTGACTTTGATGAGACGGAAGTCACTGGCGACAATGAGTATGTGGAATTTACAGATGACAATGGCATCGGTATGCACAATATTCCTGTGGAATCGTATGGTACTGAAGAGATCAACAGTGTGGATGATATGGTCGTATCCTATAACATTATTGACAAATCTAAGATCAAAACATTCACAAGTCTATCAATTACGAAGGAGGTGGAATAACATGCCCTTCAATCGTTTGGATTATAGTAAAGCAGCAAAGATCAGAATCCATTCAACCTACATCGATGCAGAACTGACGAACTTCCCGATCAAAGTGTGGTTGGATGCGAGCAACTTCAATTTCGATGATGTTCTGGATTCCGGCTATGATATCGCATTCTGCGATTTGGAAGGGAATCTCCTGGACTTTGAACGTGTTGAGTTGGATAAAAGTAATGAAGAAGGCTATTTTAACGTGAGAATCCCAACTGTATCGTCTACAACAGATACAGAAATCATGATGCTATGGGATGGACCGGATGTCGATTATTCCAATGCGTCTGGTGTTTGGGATGAGAGCTTTGTTGGGGTGTGGCACTTTGGGATATTCGTTATATGATGCTACGGGCAATGGGCATGATGGAACGAATTATGGAACAACTACTGTAACAGAAGGTGGGAGAAAGGTCAGAAACTTTGACGGGTCAAACGATTATGTCAGGGTGGCGCATCATGCAGACTTCAACGTGAATGAACATACGCTTTCCTATTGTGCGAAGTTTTATGATCAGGCGGCGACTGGGATGGTTGTAGATAAGTATGAAGGGGATCAACGAGGATTCTATAATACGGTTTATCCTACAGCCAGCAACAATAACCTCGCTCATAAGACATATGCGCCTCAAGACACACAACAAATAGTAGAAAGTACATTTTCGCCTTTCTCAGGTGATTATCTGCATTATGCAGGAAGCAAAGATTCAGATTCAGTACAGATATACGTCAATGGAGCTCAAGAAGACACAGAAAATGTGACTGCTGCTCTGTCAGCCAATGCAGGGGATCTTTCTATTGGTGCGCGTTACTACACAGCAGACTTGTATACGCATATGCGGATGGAGGAGTTGAGGCTATCCAGTGTTGCACGTTCTGCGGCATGGATTAAGGCAGAGTCACATGACTTGAAAGAGATGGACCTGATTACCATTATTCCTGTCGATACGTACAAGGTTACCATAGATCATACGAAAGTTGATGCAGCAGTCACCAACTTCCCGGTCCGAGTCTGCTTGGATGAGCATGGCATTCCATTAGATGCTGATCCGACCATTTATCACTTCACAGATGAAGGGAACAATGAGTTGAAGTTCGAGAGAGCCTATTACAATACCTCGGAGAACAAGGCTGTCTTCTATGTTAAGGTTCCCTTCATCAGTGATATACAAGATACGAATATGTACATCAAGACCGATGCCGTGAGCGACATGGAAGACGCAGCTAACGTATGGGACGCTGATTTCAAAGGTGTTTGGCACTTGAATGATTCGCTCAACGACAGCACCAGTAACGCAAACCACGGAACGAACTACAACACAACACTGGTGGATGGTTTAAATGGTAAAGCCAGGCAGTTCGATGGAAGCATAGCCACCAGGATCGAGTGTGCTACATTGGATATCACCGGTGCTGCTAATCGGACTGCAATGGCCGTAGTGAAACATACCAACCCATCGAACGGTGGAGTTTATATCTCAACGGGTACACTGGATGGTGCAGGTACAAAATGGATGTTGCGTGCGAATCACAACGAGCCATACGGAACGCTTAGAACAGAAATTCAAAACGGTAACTATGTCGCCAATGAGGTCGTGCCCGCCAATCAACGAACGGCGGTGACAACCAAGTATGATGGTATTACACAATCTCAAGATACAGAACAGTACATTGATGGTGTAAAGAATACCAAGGATACTTCAACGGTTAATAATACAATTAATACTATCAATGGGTCATTATTGTTCGGGTCAAATAAAAATACAAACAACGATAAAGGTTTATCGGGAATCATCGAAGAAGTCCGTATTTCAGACATCGCCCGTTCCGATGCCTGGATAGCACTGGAAACACATGACCTGGTGGACCAGGACCTCATCACTGTAACAGCCATCATCAGTGCCGTTGAGTACATCGGTCCGTATTACTTGATCCAGGACGATTCCAAGATCAAGAGCTACGATGCGACGGCATTGGCTACAGTCGCTGATCCGTTACCGTCAACACTGGCTGAGATGGTGCAGCTTTTCTTGGATGAAGGTATAGGCTTCCCACCGCCCAATGCGGTATTGCAAGCATGTGTAGATGATCAGCCGATACTGAAGTACTACTATAACCGTAACGATAACACGGACGAAGATCTGAACGGTCTGAACTTCAAGTTGACGCAGAATTATGTGCCGGTAGATGTGCTTATCAATCAGACCAACGCGTGGCCGATCAATGGGATCACGGATGTGGAGTGCACCTATGTGGACCCAAATGATGCGATACGATTTATCTTCTCCGTTGATGAAGGTGTCACTTGGTACTCCTACGATACCGGCACCACCTTCAACCAAGTGGCACCTGATATTGTTAATGTACTGGCAGCTGGAAACACACCGGCTGAACTGATAGCCATCCCGGAGTCAGCTTGGGATGCGTTGATCGATTGGGGTGGAACACCTGCCACATCCATACGCTTTGCGTTTACCTTGGATTTTGATGCAAGTGTATCTTATCTACGAGTCAACTACAAAGAAGGGCTATAAGGAGGGATGACATGAAGGGAATAACGACGGTTCAATTGTTTGATGCCAAGACAGGTGAACTGCAGAAAGAAATCAAGAAAGAAAACC
>LQAG01000308.1_pt1 | contig 16329 bp, 30 predicted proteins | sample 1535801 | NCBI WGS metagenome assembly LQAG01 (sample SAMN04331584, study PRJNA305678) | bioreactor metagenome | isolation source: bioreactor_3 inoculated with Wadden Sea sediment 1st replicate of a... | place: Germany:Bremen | reverse complement strand
AGCAGCCATCGATGCCATGAAAGCCATGGATGATAAGGCCATCCTTGCCCAGGGCCTGGATCATCATAACATGTGCTGCCCCGGAGCGGTGGCTGCCGCGGCGGCGGCTGCCAGAAAAATGGGGGCAACAAAGGCGCAGGTGCTGGCCTATGCCAGCAGTTTTGACAAAAACCCGTCCGAGTCCTTTGTGGGATATACCGGTATGCTGTATGGCATGGACTGACCGGCCGAGTTTATTCCGGCCGGAGGGATTGCTTTGGTTTCAGAATCAGAAAGAATAGGATACCGTGATGGAGGTATATTCCTGACCCTCTTTCTGGGTCTCATATTCTTTGGTCTGGTACACATAGGCATAGGTGATTTTAAAGCGGTGAAAAATGACGGCCACACCGGCGGTCCCTTGCATGACAAACGGCTTTTTGTCGACGGAGTGACTGTCCCGGAACGTGTTGCCGTCCAGAAGTATGTTCCGAGTTACGCCATTGGCATTGACCCCGGCGAAAACATGGCATCCCAGGCGCTGTGATACCGGATAAAACCGGGGATCACTCTCGTCCATGGGGGCGTTGGTGTCTGACCCCGGGCGGATCAGAAATGTCCCGTAGTCATTGGGAAGGTGCCACCCGAATCTGGCCTGGGCCCCGGTGTTGACGCCGATCATCGCATTGCCCAGTGCTGTTCCCAGGTGCGGAATGACATCCAGCCCGAATCCGCTCCCCAGGTCTGATTTCAGCAGTTTCCATTTCCGCTCGTAATGGAGATTGAGAATCGGTTCGTCTTTTAATTGATGATCCCAGCCCTTGGGATCGGTAGCATTGATCCATTTGTGCCAGGTTTTTTGGACCTGCTCCGCATAGGAGTGGGGGCCCACGATTCCGAGAATGATTTCAAAGGTATCCATGCGGTGTCTGTCTTTGCTGTGGAACCCGGCGGAAAGATAGGTGATGCCGGCATAGGGACGGTCGTCCGGGATCAGATCGCTTCGCTCCAGGTCCTCGGGCGCATACATGTTCTGGCCGATGGACACGGACACATTCCGGACGGTTCCGGGTTTATTCACAAACGGCAGGGCATTGATGATCCCACGGCTCCAGCTCGGGGTCGACACTTCATGGTAATCAGACAGGTCTCTGGAAATCCAGGTCAGCTTGACCCCGTTGGTATATTCGCGGTCTGTGCCGGTGAACACATCGTTTTCAAGATAAAAGTAAAGGTGTTGTGCGCTTTGGGATCTATTTGGGCCAGACACGGATCAAGCCCGAAGATCAGAACACAAATCATCGTGATGGCATAGCACAGCATTTGTCTAACCACTGGCGTATGAAAAATAATTATGCGTTTCAATGGATGTCTTCTTTTATGCGCAGTCGCACATTGTGTCGTATGTTCGTTCGAATCAATCGGTACGGTGATCTATATGAGCCGGGCTGCCCGCCGGATCCGTTCAACGGTCCTGTCCTTTTCCAGCGCCAAAAGCATTTCAAAATGCCCGGGCTGACCGTGGTGCCGGTGACCGCCACCCGCAATGGCTGGGCGATTTTCCGAAACCCAGGTTGTAATCCGCCATGATGTTTTTGAATACCTCTTCTAAGGACGGCTGGGTATAGTCGGAAAGTGCTTCAATGGCATCGGCAATCTGGTTGAGCATCTCCCGGACGTCCGGTGTCAGGAATTTGGCCGTTGCTTTTTCATCCATTTCCGGCGTATCCACATAGTAAAACCGGGCGCCCTGTGCCATGTCCTTCAGGGTTTTGCTCCGGGGCTGGAGGGTTTCCACGACTTTGCGGGAAAATCATCATCCTCGGCATGGATGCCAGAGCGCCGCAGGTGGGGCAGCAAAGAAGGAACCAGTCCGAGGCGGATTTGGCTTGGATGTGCTTAGCGTTCAACGCGGTCATCTTGCTGATATCAAACATGCCAGCGGACCGGCCCAGATGCTCCAGGTCAAATTTTTCGATCAGTTCTTTGCGTGTGAAGAATTCCTGGTCTCCGTGGGACCATCCCAAGCGTACCAGGTAATTGATCACCGCATCCGGGAGATATCCCATGTCCCGGTATTCGCTCACGGACATGGCGCCATGGCGCTTGCTCAGCCGGGCCTTGTCCGGCCCCAGGACCATGGGTACATGGCCGAAGACCGGCAGATCCGCCCCAGGGCCTGGTATATCAGAATCTGTTTGGGTGTATTGATCAGATGATCGTCTCCCCGGATAATGACATTGATACCCATGCTTAGGTCATCCACCACCACCGCCAGGTTATACATCGGGGATCCGTCACTTCGGCGGATGATGAAATCATCTATTTCCGCGTTCTGGAACGCGGTATCGCCTTTGACAATATCCGAAACCACGGTCACTCCGCTCTCAGGCGTTTTGAGGCGGACCACGGTGCCCGGTGCACTGGAAAGCCCCCGTTCCCGGCATTTGCCGTTGTACATCGGTTTGAGTCCCTTTGTCCGGGCCTCTTCCCGCATGGCATTGACCTCTTCCGGGGGACAGGAACAATAATAAGCATGGCCTTTTTCCACCAGTTTTTCAATATACCGGTTGTGGATTTCTTTTCTTTGGGTTTGAAAATACGGACCCTCATCCCAGTCAATGCCCAGCCATTCCAGGGATTCCAGAATCGCATCCACCGATTCCTGAGTGGATCTGTCTTCATCCGTGTCTTCGATGCGCAGAATGAATTTGCCACCGGTTTTTCTGGCATACAGCCAGTTGAACAGAGCGGTCCGGGCACCGCCGATGTGCAGAAAACCGGTGGGAGAAGGGGGAAAGCGGGTGACAACGGGTTGCATATTATCTCCTTGAATTTAAATCCGTCTGTAAAATCGAGACCTTGGGTATCATAAAACAGCGGATGAAGCAACACTTTTCATCATATGGCCGAATGTGAGGCAATGTTTAAATCTTGACACATACCAGGAATTAAGGTAATTAAATATGTTTTGTTATAGATTAATGTTGAAATCATCCGAATTGTTATCGATTGGATCGAACCAAAATAGATTAGGAGATACCCATGGCAGTACCCAAGCAGAAAAGCTCCAAATCCAGGGGCAGAAAAAGACGGACTCATTACAAAACCCAGGCCCCGACCGTGACCACCTGTCCCGAGTGCCAGGAGCCTAAACTTCCCCATACCGCCTGTCCTGAATGCGGCGCCTATAGGGACCGGAACATTAAACTGGAAGCAGATGAATAACCGGATTTCACAGTCCCGGGACCTGTTTTAAATTTTTTCAAGGAACGGTTTTTCCATGACCATTGAAACCAAAGTGAAAAAGGTGATCGCAGAAAAAATTCCGGATATCGATGTTGAAGATGTGGTGCCGGAAGCATCGCTGATCGATGATCTGGGGGCGGACTCATTGACCATCGTGGAACTGATCATGTCCATGGAGGAAATTTTTGAAATCGAAATCGATGATGAAGCTGCGGAAAATCTGGTAACGGTTCAGAACGTCATTGATTTTATCAAATCCAAATCCTGATGTTTTCAAGGAATTTTTCGCATGTCTCCATCCATTATCATCGGCAGCGATCATGCCGGATTTGAACTCAAGGAAAAAATTCGTATCCATCTGATTTCGGAGGGATACAAGGTGGAAGATGCCGGTCCAACCGATTATTCGTCAGTGAATTATGTGGCGTACGCCAAAAAAAGTGGCGGCAGCGGTTACCGAAGGCCGGGCTGAAAAGGGAATCCTGGTGTGCGGATCCGGCATCGGCATGTCCATGGCGGCCAACCGGGTCAAAGGGGTCCGGGCGGCTTTGTGTGCGGATCTACTCTCGGCCCGGCTCAGCCGACAGCATAATGATGCCAATGTGCTGGCATTGGGCGGACGTCTGATCGGAGATGTGCTGGCGTTTGAACTGGTGAAAACGTTTCTGGAAACCCAGTTCGAAGGGGGCCGGCATCTGGAGCGGATTCAGACCATGGACTGCTGATAAGGAAAGGCAAATGGCAGATCTTGTAACCAATGACCCGCAGATTGCAGCGATCATTGAAAAGGAAACCACCCGGCAGGAACAGGGATTGAACCTGATTGCCTCGGAAAATACGGTGAGCCGTTCTGTGCTGGCTGCTCAGGGTTCGGTGCTCACCAACAAGTATGCGGAAGGATATCCTTCCAAGCGGTATTACGGGGGATGTGACTTTGTGGACCAGGCGGAAGACCTGGCCATTGCCCGGGCCAGAAAATTGTTCAATGCGCCTTACGCCAATGTCCAGGCCCATTCCGGATCTCAGGCCAACATGGCAGTGTATTTCGCCCTGTTGAATCCGGGGGACCGGATTCTGGCCATGGATCTGTCCCATGGCGGACATCTCACCCATGGTGCTCCGGCCAGTTTTCCGGCAGGCTGTTTGAATTCGCCCATTACGGATTGACTTCTGACACCCAGATCATTGATATGAATCAGGTGGCGGATCTGGCCAAATCATTCAAACCCCGCCTGATTGTAGCCGGAGCCAGCGCCTACCCCCGGATTATCGATTTTCAGAAATTTGCCGATATCGCCGCGTCTGCTCATGCCCTGTTCATGGTGGACATGGCCCATATTGCAGGGCTTGTGGCCGGCGGAGTCCATCCCTCACCCGTGGGATACGCCGATGTGGTCACTTCGACCACCCACAAGACATTGCGGGGTCCCAGGGGGGACTGATTCTTGGATCGGACAATTTGTCCGGAAGAATCAATTCCCAGATTTTCCCCGGCATTCAGGGCGGACCGCTTATGCATGTGATTGCCGCCAAGGCCGTGGCATTTCATGAAGCGATGCAGCCTGATTTCCCGTTACCAGCAGCAGGTGGTAGAAAATGCCTCCGTGCTGGCAAAGCTGATGAACCGGGGTATAAACTGGTGTCTGACGGGACGGACAACCATATGGTATTGATGGACCTGACAGACCGGAATCTGACGGGAAAAGAAGCGGAAGCCCGGTTGGGCCGGGCCGGTATCACCGTGAATAAAAATACGGTTCCCAATGAAACAAAAGGGCCGTTTGTCACCAGCGGAATTCGTATCGGCGTTCCTTTGATTACCTCCCGGGGAATGACACCGGAGTCGGTTGGGCAAGTTGCCGAACTGATCTGCGATGTGCTGGATGATGCGGGGGCTGTCGATCGGGTGACGTCTGAGGTCAGGGATTTGTGCCGCCAATATCCATTGTATCCGGGAGATGGCTGATGGGGCCTGATCTGTTGGACCGGCCTTCCTGGAATGACTATTTCATGGGGATCGCCGATCTGGTGGCCGGCAGGGCTACCTGTATCCGCCGGAAGGTCGGGGCGGTTCTGGTCAAGGACCGGCGGATATTGTGTTCAGGATACAACGGGGCCCCGGCCGGGATACCCCACTGGCGGGGAAACCGGATGCCTGCGCAGCAGCTGAACGTGCCGTCAGGTGTAAAACATGAACTGTGCCGAGGCGTACATGCGGAACAGAACGTCATCATACAGGCGGCTTACCACGGGGTGGCGGTGGCCGGTGCCACGCTGTACTGCACGAATCAGCCCTGTTCCATCTGTGCCAAAATGCTGATCAACGCCGGTATTAGCGAGATCTATTTCAGGGATGGATATGATGATCCGCTGGCGCTGGATATGTTTGACCGGTCCGGTGTGACGCTGACAAAAATTTGAGGACTCCGGTACGATGAAATGCCCTTACTGCAAAGCCTCCAATACCCGGGTGGTGGATTCCCGGCCCGGAAAGATCGAGCTGGAGGTCCGGCGCCGCCGGGAGTGCCAATCCTGCTCTCAGAGGTTCACCACCTATGAACGGGTGGAGCAAGTGCCGGTCATGATCATCAAGAAAGACAACCGACGGGAAGAGTATGACCGGGAAAAAGTACTCAAAGGAATTAAAAAAGCCTGTGAAAAAAGGGCCATCAGCATGGATCTCATCGAAAACCTGGTGGACGGGATCGAGCGGGACCTGCGGGAGATCAACGAAAGGGAAGTCTCCTCCAAGTTGGTGGGTGAAAAGATTATTCAGGCTTTGAAGCAGGTGGATGATGTGGCCTATGTGAGGTTTGCATCCGTGTACCGGGAATTCAAGGATATCACCGATTTTATCCAGGAACTCAAAGGGCTGCTGCCCAAGGACGGCCATGCCCTGGACCGGATATCGGATACAGCGGATGACGGATAGGGGGCATATGCAGCTGGCCCTGGCCCTGGCGGCCAGGGGCAAGGGGTTTACCTCCCCTAACCCGTGTGTCGGGGCCGTGGTGGTCAAGAACGGTGAGGTGGTAGGAGAAGGCTGGCACCGGGCATTTGGTGCTGATCATGCGGAAGTGATGGCCATCAATCATGCCGGCGATGCCGCCAGAGGGGCGGATTTGTTCGTTACCCTGGAACCCTGCAATCATTTCGGTAAAACCCCGCCCTGTACCCATAAAATTCTGAGAGCCGGGATCCGGCGGGTGGTGGCGGCCTGCCCTGATCCCAATCCAAAGGCTGCCGGCGGACTTGAATTTCTGGCCCAAAACGGCGTGGATGTGTCTTGCGGGCTGCTTCAGGTCGAGGCGGAAACTCTGATCGAGGATTTTCTCTGGTATGTCCGGCATCATACCCCGTTTGTTATTCTTAAGTGCGCCGCCACTCTGGACGGTCGCATTGCCACTTCCAAGGGTGACTCCCAGTGGATCACCTGTGAAGAATCCCGGGCCTTCGGGCATGAAATCAGGGCCAGGTGGATGCCATCCTGGTGGGTTCCGGACCCTGCATGCCGACGATCCTTCTTTGACCTGCCGCATTCCAGGCCGACCGTCCCGGGATCCGTCTCGGGTGATCCTGGATACCCGCCTGACCATTTCCGACGATGCAAAAGTGATTCTTCAGGAATCCACCGCCTCTACCATTGTCGTGACCGGTCCGGATGTGCCGGCTGAGAAAAAAAACCGTCTGCTGAAAAAAAATGTCCGGTTTCTGGAAACAGATCTGAAAGACAATCGCCTTGATTTACGTCAACTTATGGTTAAATTGGGGGAAATGTCTGTTACCAGCCTGCTCATCGAAGGAGGGGGGACTGTGGCTGCCAGTGCACTGTCAGAGGGAATTGTCAACAAACTGGTGTATTTTTTGGCACCCAGGCTGATGGGGGGAAGTGACGGAAAAGCCGTGTTCGAAGGCAAAGGGGTTGAAAAACTCTCCGATGCCATGACTCTGGAAAAAATGACCGTGACACGGGTGGGTCAGGATATTCTGGTCCAGGGATATACCCGGTAGCCAAAGCATTGGAATTGGAAAAGGGGGGAGATTCAGGTTGTTCACCGGTATCATTGAAAGCTTGGGAGTCATTCACCGGGTTGTTTCCGAAGGAGAGGGCAAAGTTCTACAGATCCGGTGTGATCTGGATTTGGGTGATACGCACATCGGGGATTCCATTGCCGTGAACGGGGCCTGCCTGACAGCCGTTCATCTTGAAAAGCACGCATTTTCCGTGGATATGGCCCCGGAAACCGTTGCCAGGACCACATTCAAATCCGCGGCCCCGGGCATGCGGGTCAATATAGAGCGGGCCATGCAGTTATCGTCCCGGGTGGACGGGCATCTGGTGTCCGGGCATATTGACGGCACCGGTGTGATCACCCGCATGGTAAAGAAAAGCAATGCTCTGATTTTAACCATAAACGTGGATCCGTATCTGGCCGGACAGATGATTGAAAAAGGATCCGTGGCCATTGACGGCATCAGCCTGACCATCAATCAGTGTTCTCATACCGATTTTTCCGTCAGCATCATTCCCCACACCGCGAAACTAACGACCATCGGTTTCAAACAGGCCGGAGACCCGGTCAATATCGAAACCGACATGATCGGAAAATATGTCAAAAAATTTTTAACAAAGACCACTGGCGGCGTTCCGGAAAAGGAACGCGCCGATATCAGCATGGCACTGCTGGCAAGAAATGGATTTTTATAAATCAGCAAGGACAGAAACTATGCCGCATTTAACAATCGAACAGGCAATCGAAGATATAAAAATGGACGGATGGTCATTCTGGTGGATGACGAAGACCGGGAGAACGAAGGGGATTTGACCATGGCTGCCGAGGCGGTGACGCCGGAAGCCATCAACTTCATGGCAAAATACGGAAGAGGGCTCATCTGCCTGTCCCTGGATTCCAGTATCGCCGACCGGCTGGATCTGCCCATGATGGTGGAGAACAACACCTCCCAGTTCGAGACCGGATTCACCGTGTCTATTGAAGCCAAAAGAGGGGTTACCACCGGAATTTCCGCTGCCGACCGAGCCACCACCATATTGACGGCGGTGGCTGACGACACCACGCCCGAAGACATTGCACGTCCCGGGCATATTTTCCCGCTGCGGGCCCGGGACGGCGGGGTGATGGTCCGGGTCGGCCAGACGGAAGGGTCAGTGGACCTGGCCCGGCTAGCCGGACTCAAATCTGCCGGTGTGATCTGTGAGATCATGGATGAAGACGGCACCATGGCCCGGATGCCGTCTCTGGAAAAATTCGCCCAAAAACACGGCATCGGTATTTGCACCGTGGCAGATTTGGTAAAATACCGGCTCAAAAATGAAAGTTTTGTCAAGCGCGCGGCCCAGACCGTCATTCCCACCCGGGTCGGCGGGGAATTTAAAATCATCGCCTATGAAATGATCTGGACAATCTCACCCACATCGCTCTGGTCAAAGGAGAGATCGATCCGGAAAAGGCGGTGCTGGTGCGGGTACATTCCGAATGCATGACCGGGGATATTTTTCTTCGCTCAGGTGTGACTGCCAGGATCAGCTGCATCGGGCCATGGCCATGATGGAGGAGGAGGGCTGTGGTGTGCTGCTTTATTTGCGCCAGGAAGGCCGCGGAATCGGCCTGGTCAACAAGCTCAAAGCCTATGAATTCCAGCGGCAGGGTATGGATACCGTGGAAGCCAATGAAAAATTGGGATTTGCGGCAGATATGCGCGACTACGGGGTGGGTGCCCAGATGCTGGTGGATCTGGGCGTGAAAAAGATGCGGCTTCTGACTAATAATCCCAAAAAAATGGTGGGGCTGGAAGGATACGGCTTGTCCGTGGTGGAACAGGTGCCCATTGAAGTGCCGCCCAACTGCTACAACCAGGGATATCTCAAATGCAAGCAGGCCAAAATGGGACATACGCTTCACATGGATAAATACTGCTGACAACTATCATATCAAAGGAATAAACGACCATGCCACAGATTATCGACGCCAATCTTTCTGCCAAAGGAAAAAAATTCGGAATAATCGTATCCCGGTTTAACGATTTCATCACTTCCAAGCTGGTGGAAGGTGCCCTGGATGCCTTGATTCGCAGTGGTGCCCGGGATCAGGACATTACCATTGTCAAGGTGCCGGGTGCTTTTGAGATCCCCCTGGCGGCCCAGAAAATGGCAAGTGCCAAACAATATGATGCCATTATCTGCCTGGGTGCCGTCATCAGAGGGGCCACCTCCCATTACGACTACGTGTGTGCAGAAGTCTCCAAAGGCATTGCCAGTGTCAGCCTGGAGAGCGGGCTGCCGGTGATGTTCGGGATTCTGACAACGGAAACCATTGAACAGGCCATTGAGCGGGCTGGCACCAAGGCCGGCAACAAGGGGTTTGACACGGCCCTGGGTGCCATTGAAATGGCCAATCTGGGAGAGATCCTCGGAAAGGCGGCCCGGTAGCATACATGGGATATCGAAGACAGTCCAGGGAACTGGCGCTTCAGGCATTGTTTTTTTGGACATGAATTCATCCAAGGACGTGCCGGCGGATGTGGAGGCGTTCTGCCTGGAAAACGAGGCAGAGTTGACGCCGGAGGTTCAGCCGTTTTTCATGGAACTGGTTCGGGGAGTCATGTCGAGCCTGGATAGAATCGATCCGTTGCTGGAAACCTATTCCAAAAACTGGAAAGTGTCCAGGATGCCGGTGGTGGATCGCAATATTATGCGGATCGCAGCTTTTGAACTCCTGGCGAGATCGGATATCCCCCCGTCCGTCACCATTAACGAAGCCGTGGATATTGCCAAGAAGTACAGTACCCGGGAATCGGGACCGTTTGTAAACGGTATTTGGACCGAATCCGCGAGGCTGTCGACCGGTGATCCGGTCCGTGGAAACTTCAAAAAGCGCTGATGAACCGGAACAGAAATAACGAGACAAGGAGAGTGTTGTGATTATAAAAAACTGGAAGTGGGACCGATTATGGCCAATTGTTTTATTCTGGGATGCGACCAAACCGGGAAGCGGTGGTGATCGATCCGGGGGATGACGCGGACCGAATCCTCATGACACTGGCCAAAGAAAAACTCACAGTGAAATATTTGATCAATACCCACGGCCATTTTGATCATGTCGGGGGAAACCGGCGCATGAAAGAGGTGACCGGTGCCAAGCTGGCCATTCATCAGGATGATGTGCCTATGCTGTCTCAGCTGTCCCGGTCCGCCGCCTCGTTTGGACTGTCCGCCGAAAATTCTCCGGAACCGGATCTGCTGCTCAAGCAAGGGGATACCGTGACATTCGGCCACATCACCCTGGAGGTCATTCATACTCCGGGGCATTCCCTGGGAGGGATCTGTCTTTACACCCCGGGATATCTGTTTGCCGGGGACACGTTGTTCGCCGGATCCATCGGTCGGACGGATTTGCCCGGGGAGACTATGACACATTGATCGCCAGTATCAAACAGAAACTGTTGAGTCTGCCCGACGATACCCAGGTGTTTACCGGGCATGGGCCTGAAACCACCATTGCCAATGAAAAACGGTTGAATCCTTTTTTACGATGACCTCCTGGGTGACCCAACTACCCAGACTGGCGGGGCTCCGGCAGGAACCCATTGACTTGCCGGAGCCTTTCGAGCAGTTTGCCGCCCGGTTCAGTCTTTTGCCGGGAACCGTGGTGCTGCTGTCCGGCACCGATCTGGACTGTTCCCGGTACCATATGCTGGGCATGGATCCCTGGCTTCAGATCCGGATGATTGGGCGGCAGATGGAAATCACCTGTCAGGGCCGGCGGCAGAGAATCGATGCCGATCCATTTGACTGCCTGCAGTCGTTGCTGGGTCATTTCCATCTGACGGACAATTCTTCAAGTTTATCCCCGTTTTCAGCCGGGCTCATGGGATATCTGTCCTATGAGCTCAAGGATATGATAGAAAACCTGCCCCGCACCTGTGTGGATACCGGATTGCCGGATCTGTATCTGACAGCACCGGCCCTGGTGCTGGTTCAGGACCGGATATCCGGCATCACCACTGTGTCGGTGCCAGTATTTGAGACCCCGGGTGTCACAGATTTGTCTTCCATGTCAGAGAAGTTACTCAGACAGTATCTGCTGGGAAAAAGCCGGGCCCGGAGGAAGCTGAAGAATTCAGCATGGATTCCCGGGGATGGGTGTCCGGATTTGAGAAGAAACAATATCTGGATGCAGTGGCCAGGATCATTCAATATCTCAGGGCCGGAGACATTTACCAGGCCAATCTGGCCCAGCGGTTCGAAACCGGATTTGCCGGAGATCCCTATGCCTTGTTTCTCTCCCTGTTTCACCAGAATCCGGCCCCGTTTTTCGCGTTTGTCCAGGCCGGGGATCACCAGATCGTGTCCACTTCTCCGGAACGGTTTTTGCGCCAGCAGGGCCGTCTGGTGGAGACCCGGCCCATCAAGGGCACCATCGCCCGGGGGAAAACCCCGGCACAGGATGAAAAAAACAGGGATAAATTGTCTTCGAGCATCAAGGATGACGCGGAACTCACCATGATCGTGGATCTGATGCGCAACGACCTGTCCAAGGTGACCGTGCATGACTCCGTCACGGTGACGGAACACAAACGCCTGGAACCCTATGACAATGTGTTTCATCTGGTGTCTGTGATTCAGGGAAACTTGATGTCCGGCAACAACGGGGCGGATTTGTTGAAAGCCGCATTCCCAGGCGGTTCCATTACCGGATGCCCTAAAATTCGGGCCATGGAGATTATTGATGAACTGGAACCGGTGAAACGCCATGTGTATACCGGGTCCATCGGATATATCAGTTTTCATGACACCATGGACCTGTCCATTGCCATCCGGACGGCCACGATCCATGATCAGCGGATTTTTTTTCCGTGGGCGGCGGCATCGTCTATGACTCGGATCCGGAAAAGGAATTTCAGGAGACCCTGGACAAGGGGAAAACGGTGATGACCATTTTGAACCGGAAGGGCCGGATCCAGGTAGATCAGGCGAGGAAAGCCTGGGTCAACGGCAAAATGGTCCATCAGGATCAGGCCATGGTCCCCGCTCATATGCCGGGGTTTCAATATGGAGCCGGGGTATTTGAAACCATCCGGGTGACCGGTGGCCGTCCGGTCCGTCTGGGGGCCCATGTCCAACGGATGAACCGTTCCTGGCAGAAACTGTTCCATACAGCGGCACCGGATATCACCTGGGACAAAGTAATATCACTCCTGGTCAGGGAAAATCAGTTTGGGACCCAGGATGCCGCCGTAAAATTATTTTGGCCATGCCCGGATTTTGTGCCGCGTTTATCCGGCCTTACCGGCACCGGCTGTCGATTCTGAACAAAACCGGATTGGACCTGGTAACCTTTCCTTATCCCAGACAGACCTTTCTGGCCGGGCATAAAACCCTGAACTATCTGTATTATGACCAGGCCGGCCACTATGCCGGGGAGCACCAGGGGGACGAGGCCCTGATCCTGAATCCCGATCTGACGGTCTCAGAAACCAATACCTGCAACATTATAATTCTTTCAGGCCGTGACATCATTGTTCCGGCCTCTGATCATGTGCTGCCCGGAGTTACCCAGCGGCTGCCATCAGTGGACTGGAAAACCTGGGATATGTCAAAAAGCAGCGAGCGATTACGGTTCAAGACCTGGCCGGCTTTGCTAATGTCATTCTGACCAATGCCCTGATGGGGGCCGTACCGGTCAACCATGTGGACGGGATTCAAATTGTTCAGGAAATAGGGGCCTGGGAACAGGTTAACCGGATACTGGCAAAGGAACCGTGACGGGCTGTCAATCATCAGCCAAAAGTGAGTACAAAATGAATTTTTCAAAAATTAAAGCAGTGGTCTTTGATTGTGACGGAGTGATGTTTGATACAGCTGCGGCCAATCGAAATTTTTATGACCAAATATTGGCGCATTTTCAAAAACCTTTGCTGACGGATGAACAATTTATCCAGGTTCATATGATGACGGTCGCCGATGCCATCTCATATCTTTTTTCCGACATGGCAGATCATGAAACGGTGATCCGGTGCGTTAAAAGATCGGGCCCATAACTTCATCCGATACATGGAAATGGCAGACGGATTGAAGGATCTGCTGACAACCCTGTCGTTCAGCGGATATATCCGGGCGGTCGCCACCAACCGGACCGATACCATGGGAAAGGTGCTCAAGGATTTTGGCCTGGAAACACTGTTTGATATGGTGGTCACGGCGGCGGACGTGACCCGTCCCAAACCCCATCCCGAGCAGCTGGAAAAAATTATGGCCCGATTTTCACTGCAGCCGGATCAGGTGTTGTTCATCGGTGATTCCATATATGATCACCAGGCTGCCAGGGCGGCCGGCACCGTGTTTGCCGCATTCAGGCAACCCCGGCTTGAGGCGGATCTGCATGCACAGGCCATGGCAGACATTGCCTCGGCACCTGGGGATCACAGATAAATAAATAAAATTCTTGACAAATTTGTCAATCACCATTAAATCTTACGAGATTTTTAATGAAATTTTTAGATGAATGTTGGCATAACATTTATCTGGTTGGTTAATATATCAATTAATTAAGGAGACGGTGTTATATGTCTAAATTAGTAGCCCCCCACGGTGGAAAAGGTCTGGTTTGCTGTAAGCTTGAAGGCGCTGAAAAAGATGCGGAACTCAAAAGAGCCCAGGGCCTGAAAAAAAATTGAAATCTCTTCCCAGGTAAAGGGTGACCTGATCATGCTGGGTATCGGCGGATTCAGCCCGTTGAACGGCTTCATGAGTAAGGCGGACTGGAAAGGTGTTTGCGAAGACTTTCTGCTGGCTGACGGTACGTTCTGGCCGGTGCCGGTGATGCTGGATGTGGCCAAGGAAGATGCCGCTGAAATCAAGGAAGGGGATGAAATCGCTCTGGAGAGAAACGGTGAGATCTATGCCACCATGAAGGTGGAAGAAAAATTCGAAATGACCGAAGACGAGAAGAAATGGGAATGTGAAAAAGTCTATAAAGGTCATGGCGAAGAATCTGCGGATGACGTGTTCTGGAAAATTGCCATGGAAGATCATCCGGGCGTACAGATGGTAATGGCCAGAAAAGAGTTCTGCCTGGCCGGCACAGTGAAAGTGTTGTCCGAAGGCGAGTTCCCTGAGAAATTCAAGGGTGTTTACCTGACACCGGCCGAAACCCGTGCCATCTTCGATGAAAGAGGCTGGGCCAATGTGGCGTCCATGCAGTTGAGAAACCCCATGCACCGGTCCCACGAACATCTGTGCAAAATCGCTCTGGATGTGTGTGATGGCGTGCTGATCCATTCTTTGATCGGAAACCTCAAACCCGGCGATATTCCGGCCGAAGTCCGGATCAAATGCATTGATACCTTGATTAAAGGCTATTTTGTACCCGAGAATGTGGTCAATGCCGGATATCCGCTGGACATGAGATATGCCGGTCCCAGAGAAGCCCTGCTTCATGCCACTTTCCGCCAGAACTATGGCGTCAACAAGATGATTATCGGCCGGGATCATGCCGGTGTGGGTGATTTTTACACCCTGTTCGAGGCCCAGGAAATCTTTGACCAGATTCCCCAGCCTGAAGAAGACGGCAAACGCCTGCTTTGCGAACCCTTGAAAATTGACTGGACCTTCTACTGCTACAGGTGTGACGGCATGGCGTCCATGAAGACCTGTCCGCATACCAAAGAAGACCGGGTGATTCTGTCCGGAACCAAACTGCGCCACGCCCTGTCCAACGGTGAAGAAATCGTGGACCACTTCGGTCGTGATGAAGTGCTGGATATCTTAAGAGAATACTATGCCGGGCTTACTGAAAAAGTGGAGGTTAAACTCCAGAGCCATGCAGAAGGCAGCAAGATGTAATCTGATTCAGATCGTTTTGAGTGTGATAAAAAGGGAGGGTGTGCGCCGGTGTTCCGGCGCACACCCTCCCCTTTTTTTTGGTTTTTCCAGGACAGTGTTTCTGGGTTGGTAATAAAGTGACGGTTGACGTCCGTCACATCAGGCTAATCCAGGTTGTATTCCGTACAGGAATTGGCGGTCTGCCCGGTTTTTCCGGAAGGATCGATAAAGGCCTGGTTGAATATTTCCAGCAGTTTGACGGTCTGCTTGGCCATCATGACACAGTTGCCGGAGATGGCATAAACAGGATACTCAGCCGAGTTTTGGAGGAATCAGTCCGGATCCGCTCAATCTGATTGGCATTGAAATCATCCACCAGTTCCCGCAGATAATGGAACTGTGCCACGATCTCCTGGCACTCCACGATCTTTTTTGGGCCAGGGCGGTTTCAACCGTTGAAAAAATATGAAGGATCACTTTCTTGATCTCCAGAAGTTCTTCGACCTGGACCGGTAATAGTCCGGTGTGGCGGTTGGATACATGCATCGTACAACGGATCACCGTGTCCCGGTATCCGTCGGACAGTTTCTGAAGCCGGCGGATGATCTGGTAGTAATTATAAGATACCTGATTGTCGGTTTTCTGAAGCAGGCGAAGGACTTTGAAAATATTGGCCACAATGGTGTTGGTACTTAACTGCACCTGTTTGGTCCGTTTCCGCTCCTGGCGCAGGGTGACGATATCTTCAGTGAACAGGGCATCAAAGGTCCGGTCAAAGGATTCACGGATTCCTTTAAGCTGTAATGCCAGATGATCAAACGTGTCGGAGACGGCCGCTTGAAAATTTTCCACTTTTTCGAACTGGAAAATGTTCATCTCCTCTTTGTCCTTGGTCTGTTCATCGTGTTTTTTCTTGTTTTTCCAGATCATGAATCCGGCAAACAGCATCAGCCCGGCAATTCCCCAGCCGCTGAAAAAATAGATGATGTTGGCGAATAAAAAGGCGACCATAAAGGCGATGAACGCCGTCATAAACCAGCCCCCCACCACCGCGAGAACGCCTGTAATGCGAAACACCGCACTTTCCCGACCCCAGGCCTGGTCCGAAAAAGAGGACCCCATGGCCACCATAAAAGTGACATAGGTGGTGGACAGCGGAAGTTTCAAGGAGGTGGCAAAAGAAACCACAGCGCTGGCTACCATAAGGTTTACTGAGGCCCGGATCAGATCAAAGGAGGGTTTTTCTCCGGTGGATCCGC
>LQAG01000307.1_pt1 | contig 16360 bp, 30 predicted proteins | sample 1535801 | NCBI WGS metagenome assembly LQAG01 (sample SAMN04331584, study PRJNA305678) | bioreactor metagenome | isolation source: bioreactor_3 inoculated with Wadden Sea sediment 1st replicate of a... | place: Germany:Bremen | reverse complement strand
GAATGAAAAATGCATCATGGCCGTCGATGACTATACCGAAGCCATGATCCGCGATGACTTTTAGTTCTGCCCATGAAAATTTTGATCAATATCTTGAAGAGAAACGGCTTGTTCTTTTCAGCATAAAGGAATCCTATGCCGGCAACGGAGGATTCGACCCGGACAAAACCGTCAGAACCTGGCAAAAAATCTCAAAAAAAGCGGTTGATGGAGGTTTTAACGCACTTCGAATGGTTGCAGAGGCGACATTTATCCTTGGCAGTCCCGAATTGGCGGAAAAACTAATCTATTATGAAAACATCATCAATCAGGTTTTATTTCCGTTTTATCCATTCAAATCCCTTTGCGTCTACAATAAAGACCTGTATCCGCCTGAAATCATCAAAACCGCCATCAGCGCCCACCCCACCCTGTTTTGCAACGATGAACTGTTTCTTCAGAACATTCACTATGTCCCGCCTCACATCCATTTTAAAAAACACAGGGCCGGGGATGAAATCGAAGTTTGGCTGGCAAATGTCAAACAAAACAATCAAAAATATCCAGGCGTTGCGGGAAAACGAATACAAATTCCGGGCCCTGTTTGAAAACGCCCCGTTGAGTTATCAGTCCCTGGATCAAAACGGCAATTTCCTTGATGTGAATGACACCTGGCTCAAAATACTCGGATACACCCGTGACGAAGTCATCGGCCGCAACTTTGCCGAATTCCTCCATTCTGACTGGAAAAACCATTTCAGGGAAAATTTTTCTCGGTTCAAGGCGGTGGGTGAAATGCTTGGCGTTGAATTTGAAATAAAAAAGAAAGAACGGGTCTTTCATTCCGGTCTCTTTTTACGGAAATATCGGTAAACATTCAGATCAGTCATTCCGGCAGACCCTGTGCATTTTTCAAGACATCACCGATAAAAACAAGAGGAAGAACGCCGCATTCATGAGAAGAAACTGGAATTCATCCGTGCTATTTCCCAAAAATCTCTCATGATTTCAACAATCTGCTGCTTCCCATCACCGGCATGGCTGAACTCCTGATGAAGGCCCTGCCGGAGGACAGTGAGCTGTACGAAAATGCACACGAAAATTTTTGACGGCTGGCCAAAAGGGCAGAGTCATGGTCAAAGAAATCATGTCCCTGGGCTCCCGGACCGCCCCCTGAAACAAATCGGTCAGGGATTCCACAAAACCCGGACCGATCATTCCGGCTTGACCCGAATACTCTTAAGACAAAGAATCCCAAAATTTCCGGCTCTGCTCGGTCATAGTGGATTTCTGTTCCTTTGATTCATGGGGCCCGAAATCATTGGACGGTCCGGCACCGGTCAGCCGCTTGATACGCTCTTCCAGGGGAGGATGGGTGGAGAACAGACCGGCAAACCGACGGCCGGACAAGGGGTTCACAATTAACATGTGGGCCGTGGACGGATTGGCATTCACGGCAGCTCCCCGGCGGGTATATTCCCCCAGTTTGTTCAGGGCCGAAGCCAGCCCCTGGGGCCTGCCCGTGACCTGGGCCGCCATGGCATCGGCCAAGTATTCCCTGGAACGGGAGACCGCCATCTGCACCATCATGGCTGCCAGCGGTGCCAGGATGGACATGACCATTACCCCAACAAATCCCAGGCCGCCTTCCTCGTCGTCCCTGCCGCCGAAAAATGCGGAAACCGAGCCATGGACGCTACAAACATGATAGCCCCGGCCAGGGTCGCCACAATGGTGGAGATAAGGATATCCCGGTTCTTGATATGGCCCAGTTCGTGGGCCAGGACCCCTTCCAGTTCTTCCTGATTCATCAGGTGCCAAAGCCCTTCGGTGACCGCCACCACCCCGTGCTCCGGATCCCTGCCTGTGGCAAAGGCATTGGGGGCCTGCTCGGGAATCACATACAGTTTTGGCATGGGCAGGCAGGCCCGCTGGGACAGCCTTGCCACGGTATCATGCAGTCCCGGTGCCTGGGACCGCTCCAGCGGCTTTGCCCGGTACATTTTCAATACAATGGTATGGGACTGCCAGTAAGAAAAAAAAGTTCATGCCCAAAGCGATGATCAGGGCGATCACCATGCCGGTCTGCCCGCCCAGGGAATACCCGAGCACCAGAAACAGCCCGGTCATGGCGGTCAGCAGAAAAACGGTTTTATGTGGTTTCCCATGGATTTCCTCTTGAAAGATATAAATTGTCTATATTTACTCCATTGTGCAATAATTTAAGATCAGTTACTACAAAATCAAGCGTTCTGACAGACAAGTTTTTCGCGCTGTATCTTAACATCCGACCAGTCGCTAAAGGATTTGACATATCCAGCCCTACGCAGAGAATTCTTTCTCCAATACGGATCAGATGATTTCAGGCAGGCGCAGATATCTGTGAAAGACGGTCTCATATTCGGTACCTGGACTATGAATAGCCCCCAAACCGAAAATAAAACTGATCCGATCGGAAGGAGAAGGACGAATTGAAATCATACCCGGAAGGATACAATTGGCGGTATCAAACTTGAAATGCTATTCTTGATAAACATCCACCCCGAAAACCGACATCTTTTCACCGGATTCTATGTAATGCTCTCTGATGACCTGCTCAATAATGGCAGCATCTTTTTGTTTGAGGGCATCAACGATTTTTTTATGTCTTTGGTACACTTTGGCCGCCGGAAACAGTTTCAACCAGTGCCTGTAAAGTAAAAACTTTGAAATTCCCTGGCAGGAACGGCGGCAGAGATCTTTGATCAGATCGTTGTCTATTCGAGAGAACAGAACATTGTGAAAAGAATTATCCAATGTTGCCAATTCCGGCAAGCGATCCCCGTTATCTGCAATCTGCTTCATTTTGGAAAGAATGGATTCTAATTTTTCGAGGTCTTTATCAGTATATTGATCGAGCACCTGGGCAACTGCAGCCGCCTCCAGAATGCCGCCGGTGAAATAGCTGTCGCGAATCTGCTTGGATGTCAGTGCAGTAACATGTTTTACTTTTTGAGGGCGTGATTCAATAAGCCCCTCCCGAAGCAATATCTGCATGGCTTCACGAACAGGGGCACGGCTGATGGACAGTTCTGAAGCGATCGAACTTTCCATCACAGGCTCCCCGGGAGACAGATGTCCGCTGAGGATGCGATTCTTTACATAATCAACCACCAGTTCACTGTAGGTTTTTTTTTTAAAATCATCCATTTATCTCAGATGCCTTTACTGATTTCATCCTCCAACCGTTACCTGATTTTTCAACCAATCGATAATATTGTAAAGTGATCACAAAATCAATCGTTCCAGCGCATTCGTGTCCAAAAATTGCTGCCGCCTGAGATTCAGATATGAACGGGCTTTTTCGAGATTTTCAGATAAAATTTTCAATGCGTTAACCGTCACATTCAGATAATGCAAACTATCATCAGGTGTAAATTCCGGTATCTTATACTTATCGATCGTCTGCTTGGATACGCTCATTGAAAGAACGGCCGCCATTCCCGGAACGATGCCTGCTCCGGCAGCAATCTCGTGCAGGGGGCTGTCATATAGGTTATCCCCCGGCATCTTGACTGACCAGTAAGGCCAGTTCACTAACAAGAGCAGCCTTCTCAGAGGCGGTGCGGGCCTTTTTGATTTTTCCCCGATCTCAATGACCCGATCTGCAAACTCAACCGTAGTTTGAGCATTTCGCCGGACTGCCTTGGGTATGCCGAATCGGAGTGCATCAGTGGTAATCCCAGATTCTGGGCCGCGGTAATAAGTGCCTGGCCCACTGCCGGGTTGTCAAACTCACGGTTATAGCGTATCCAGAAATGATCCTCATCCAGGCCATCACTGACTGAAGGGATATATGCCTTGGTTCCAACACAATCGTGGGAACAACATCCAGCCCGATTGTTTTCATCAAACGGCCCTTTCGAGAAAATTCAGATTGCCTTCCAGGTCCTCAACGGCCCTAAACCGCCTTGAGTGGCGTTCAACACCGCCATGGCCGAGACACTTATGCCGTCGACATCGAGAACCGCCCCATACAAGCACCGACATTCCCCTGAATTCCCTCACCGGAAGTGATGATGACATCCGGATATCGCCGTGCAAACGTATTGATCACCGCCAGACAAATCGCTGTCTGCAATGCTACTGGCGCTTCCAGCACTCCCTGCCCATAAATCCGTCCCATACTGCGAAATGCCGCACTCTGGCTGAACAGTCCATTCAACCCGACGGCCCGTTTACCAATCAGCTTCATAAAGCGTAAACCCTCTTCTGGCTATGGCACGACCGGTCCCACCACCGCCGGTATGAACCTCCACCGTGTCTGAATCGATCGATACCTTTTCGATTATGGTGTCTGCGGGATACGCCATGCCGATCAGAGAGCAGGCCGCCGCAAACCCGGCGGAATCATCCTGAATAAAACCTGAATGGCTGTGCACATGACCGGCGCCGGCATGACCACTGACGCCCAGAACCGGTGTTTGATCTCCTGGGATGACGTTCATCATGACGAAACTCCTTGATTCTCGTTTTTAAAATAGCAGACCCAGCCTCAAAATTTCACACCCTAAGGATATCTGCAGCGAGGCATGACCCTTGATTCAAATATGACATATCTATGACAATCCCGGTAACCAAAGTGCAAGTGAAGGAACAAAGGTTATGACAAATAATGCGATAAGAAGGGCGCACAAAAACGGTATGACCGCTACACTCAACTTTTCAATACTGATGTTTCCAATGCTGCACCCCACAAACAGATTCACACCGACTGGCGGAGTCAAGAATCCCATTGAAGAGCAGGTGATCATGATTATTCCAAAATGGATCGGGTGGATGCCCAACTTGGTGACAATGGGTAAGAGCAGCGGGGTTAAAATCAAAATATTGGCCAGGGCATCCATAAATGTGCCCATAATAAGTAGAAATATCAGAATGATGGGGATCAGGACCATTTTACTTTCAGAAATAGCCAGCAGCAAATCAACCAGCATGTCCGGCACATTATGAAACAGCAGTATCTGGCCTAACGCGGTGGCTGTGGCCACAACCAGAAAAATGGAAGAGGTTGTGAGCGCCGTCCCCCGGAGTATCAGCCAGATTTTTTCCAGGACAGTGTCCGAAGAATTATCCCTTCAGCGATCAGAGAATAAACAACAGCGATAACTCCGGCTTCGGTCGGGGTGGTAAAGCCGCCGTATATCCCCCTAAAACGATCAGCGGGACCATAAGGGCCAGGATGGAATTTTTCAGGGCGACTAGCAGATCCTTCATCGGGACCCTTTTTCCTGAACCGGTATAGCCATATTTCCTGGACAACAGATAACTGCATACCATTAAGCAGAGGCCAATAAACAGACCGGGAATGATTCCGGCAATAAACAGGTCGCCCACAGAAGCGCCCGCAGTGGTGCCATAAATAATAAGCGGGACACTGGGGGGAATGATAACGCCCAGCGTCCCGGCAGAGGTATTAACGGCTGTGGCAAAAGGCCTTGAATAGCCTTCCTTGATCATGGAAGGAACCATAATGCCTCCCACCGCTGCAACCGTCGCAGGTGCCGAACCTGAAAGTGCCCCGTAAAACATACTGGTCAACACTGAAATATGGGCCATGCCGCCGGTTATATGACCTACCAGTGCACGTGAGACCGCCAAAAGCCGTTCCGCCATGCTTCCTTTCTGCATAATTTCTCCGGCCATGATAAAAAAAGGAACCGCCATGAGTGGGAACACATCCAGTGATGTGAACATTTTTTGGATCAGAAAGGCACTTGGCAGGATATCCCCAAAAACGATTCCCACAGCAACAGAAAGCCCAATGGCAATACCGATAGGCACACTGAGAATCAAAAACATACCCAGCGAGATAAAAATCAAAATAATGATGGGATCCATAATCAAACCTCTTCCTTGTGTCCATTGGCAGGGTGACGTTTATCCGTTAACAACAACCATAGCCGTTCACACGTACGCAATCCCATCAGCCCCATTCCAAGCGGGATGGCGATGAATATCCAAAACATGCTGATTTCCAGAGCCTGGGTTTTCTGGCCGGTATTGAAGAGGAAGATAACCATTTGTGTCCCCCAGACGGCGACGCATCCGCAAAAAAGAATGGTAAAAAAATAGGCAACGGCTGTTACAGGTTTGACAAATTTTTCATTTTTGATGTGACGAAGGATCGTCACTTCCAGGTGTCGATCCTCTTGAGTTGCAAAACTGCATCCAATATAAACGGACCAGATGAAAAAATAACGGGCCAGCTCCTCAGACCAGTCCAATGAGTTCTGAAGTACATAGCGCCGAAACACCTGTACCGAAATTATCACTATCATGGCGGCAAGGCATGAACTGGAAAAAATCTCTTCTGCCTTTGATATGATGGTTTTACCCGACGGCATGTTTCCTCCCAGCACCATCACCCGGACAGGCGCAATCCTGTCCGGGTGAACATGGCATGATAATTATTTTCCGGCAGCGATAGTTGCTCTGACTTTTTCTATCAGTTCCTTGCCTATCCGCTTTTCAAACTCTTCGTACACCACAGCTGTTGCCTCAGCCCATTTCGCACGTTCTTCCGGGCTAAGAGTAATCACGTTAACGCCTTTGTTCGAAAGTTTGTCCATGATCTCTTCCTCACCGTCGCGAATCAGCTTGCGTTCATAGAGTTTAATTTCCTGGAATGTATCAAGGATCATTTTTTGTCATCTTCTGACAGGCTGCTGAGAAACTTTTTCGACATCATCACCAGGTGCGGGCTGTAGAGGCTGTTGACAATGGTTACATTGTTATTTACTTCCGGAAAATTGTTGAACCATGCCAAATTCAAATCGATGTCGATCCCGTCGACCGTTTTTTGCTGGAGTGCGGTATACACCTCGCCCCAAGAAATGGGTGTTGGGTTCATCCCCAGGGCTCTCAACGTGGCAATATGGGCTTTTGACGGAGTTGAACGAATCTTCAATCCCTTTGCATCCGCCATGGTCTGGATGGCTTTTTTATTGTTCCAAAGATTACGAAAACCAATTTCGATATAACCTAATCCGATAATACCGCTTGATTCCAGTGCCTTAGCTGCTTCCATTCCAATGGGGCCGTCTGTGATCAGGTCCGTGGACTCGTAGTCAGGAAATAAAAACGGCAGGTCATAAATTAAAAATGAATCGGAAAAAGGTGACAAATTGGGTGTAGAGGCTGATCCCATCTGGAGCATGTTGAATTGCAGACCTTGGACGACACTGTCGAAATTCCCGAATTTGGAACTGTCATAAATATCCACACGAAACTTTCCATCGGACCGCTGTTCTACCAGTTCCTTAAATTTTTCAAAACACTGACCCATCGGATGTTGAGGTACGTTGGGGTGAGCGATTTTGATAACTGTAGGACCTGCCGCTGCTATCGAACCCAGAGAAATGGCCAACAACAGGGTCATTGCTAACATTGACATTTGGACATAAAGCTTTTTCATGGACAATACCTCCTTTTGGTTGAGGGAACAAACACGTGTACCCAACATAAAAACTTATCAATCCGGATCATGTCCGGGGTCATTTCAATGCGATTTCAAAAACCGCATGACATACTTATCTAAAACTGTCCAAGTAGGCATACAGTGCCGGAGAGCCGCCGGTATGCAGAAAAAGGACATTTTCACACTTGTCAAAAAACCTTTTCGTGACAAATCGATCAACCCCGCCATTGCCTTCCGGAATATACGGGATCCATCAGTATGGCCTCTTTGGATGCCATCAGTTTGACAGCCTCCACCATTCCCGGGTGGGCAGCGAGTACCCCGGACCGACATATTCATCAAAACAGGAAACGGTATGCCTGGCCACTGTTCCGGGAGCACCCACTCTTTCAGCCGTTTGAACGGCAAGTTCGTATACCAGTGATTCCTGGTCCTGTCTGGTTCGGCTCACGTTAATCCCGCTGACCGGAATCCCGGCATTAGTGCCTTCGATGCCCGTCAGTATGCCGGCATGGGTCCCGGCCGATCCACTGGGCACAACCAAGTGATCGATAGACAATCCTTTTTCAAATAACTGCTGCAACATTTCCTGGGCACAGGCGACATACCCGGTGGCACCGACAGGGTTGGAGGCACCGCCGGGTATGATATACGGGGTCCTTCCGTCCTCCTTGAGCTTTTCAGCAGCTCGCTGCATCTCCTGCGTCATATCGGAGCCCCCAGGTACCACAGTGATGCTTTTCACACCCATCAATTGAAACAGAAAATTATTTCCTGAAGCATCTGCTTTGTAGCTGCCTTTGACGCGTTCCTCCAATACCAGATGGCAATCCAATCCCTCTTTGACCGCCCAGCCAATGTCAACCGGCAATGATTGGACTGTACCGCACCGCAGGTGATGATGGTATCCGCCCCTTGTGCGATTCCCTGTGCAATGCAGAAATCGAGTTTTCTGGTTTTATTCCCCCCTCCGCATCCCGGAAGAAGGTCATCTCGTTTAATCCAATAATTCACCCGTCCACCAAGTGCAGCGGAGAGTTGTTTCAACGGTTCAATCGGCGTCGGGCCCTGAAGGTATCCACGACGGGGAAATTTAGAAAGATTCATTACCTGTCACTCCTATGTGATTAATGGTGCAAGGTGCGGCAGCTGCCGGACAAAGGGTTAATATCCAATAATGTCGAATGTCGAATGTCGAATGTCGACATTATAATTATGAATCACTGTTTCCCGTGTTGTCAAGTCTTTTTTATTAATTTGTTTCCGGTATATCCAACCGCCGATAAACTAAGCACGATCGACCTTGCAAAGGCAAAACAAGAATGAATTTACCCCACTGCCCTGAATGATCCCACCGACCAGGAACAGGTGATCCGGCAGATTACCGAAAAGAATATGAAAAACTGACGAACCACAGGCTCTTAATAAAAAAAATATTCATGGGCGATGAATATCGGTTTGAAAACATGATGATGCCGATTTTAACTTTAGTTTAACAAAGCGATAATCAATTTCTCACCAAAACCGGGTAATATTGTTGTCCATGACACAAACAACCAGAAAACATTGGATGCAGCTACTGGCAGAAGCGGAGGTGCAGGATCTTCAATCTGCTTTTGACTGCCTGGAACCAACGGTTGCCAGTACCTTTCTGATCAAGCCTGAAACCGGGATGGTCATGGTTCAGGGCAAAGCGGACGGGACCGGCATTCCATTTTGCATCGGAGAGATGACCGTCACCCGATGCATGGTCAGGTCATGGACCGGATCCAAGGATATGCCATGGTCCCGGGCAGTGATCACGATCACGCCCGCCTGGCAGCCTTGTTTGATGCTCTGCTCCAGATTCCGGCATTTCATGCCCACCTGATGACCACCCTGATCCGGACTTTGGAAACAAAAGAACATCAGCGGCATCAGGCCCTGGCCAGAGAGGTGGCTGACACCACAGTTGAATTTTTCACTCTGACCCGCGGAGAATGACAGCAATGACCTCGCTGATGAAAGGACTGGATTCCGAGGTGCTTGACAGCCAGACCGTATTCCGGCATCTGCTCAACGCCATGGCTTATCCCGGCACTATCTCCGGCACGGGCATCGCTCTGTCCTGTCCGGAACAGATCTACCCCCTCCGCCGGGGCCTTGTTGCTCACTCTCATGGACTTTGAAACCCCTTTCTGGGCCGACCTGGCACCGGATTCTCCAGAAGTTGGTTGGCTTAGATTTCACACTGGTGCGCCACTCACCTTTGATCCGTTTCAGGCTGCATTCGCCCTGATCACAGACACCTCCCATTCTATTGAATTGAACCGCTTCAACCCGGGCACGGTGACTTCTCCTGACCAGTCCACCACCCTGGTGATCCAGGCCCAAGGCATGAGCCACGGTGAACAACTGCAGCTTAGCGGCCCTGGCATCCCGAAACCAACCGGCCTGATACTTACGGGCATTGACCGGGATTTCTGGGAACACCGGACCCTGATCAACCAGGCCTGTCCCACGGGCATTGACATGGTTTTTGTCCATAAAGACCGGTTTTGCGCCCTGCCTCGAACCACGCAAACGGAGATTTCCTGATGTATGTGGCGGTAAAAGGCGGTAAAAAAGCCGTCAAAAATTCCCAGAAACTGGTGGCGGAAAAACGCCGGGGGACATCCGGGTGCCCGAACTTTCTACGGATCAGATCAAGCATCAGCTGGGACTGGGCGTGGACCGGGTCATGGCGGAAGGGTCTTTATATGATGAAACCGCCGCAGCTACGGCCATTCAACAGGCTCAAGGGGATCTGACCGAAGCGGTATTTCTGGTACGCGCCTTCGCACCACCTGAACGGTTCGGTACCAGCCGGCCGGTGACACCACGGAAATGACCGCTTCCGGCGGGTATCCGGCATTTACAAAGATATTCCGGGCGGTCAGATCTTAGGCCCCACCTACGACTATACCCACCGGCTGATCGAAATCGACCCGGCACACGGCAAGTCAGTTGGCACTGCCCGAAAAAACCTGGATCAACCGATTTCCCCTTTACCTGAAAAGCTTCCCCGTGTCATGGATATTCTAAAAAAACAAGGACTTATTTCAGAGACGCTTCCCTCTCTTTACCCGGAAAACGACCAGGAAACCGGGGAAGATCTGACCCGGCAGCCTTTGAGTTTTCCTGTATCCAGAACCCTTCGGCTTCAGGCCCTGGCCCGGGGGACGAAGGGTTCCTGCTTGGATCGGCCTATTCACTGCAGCGGGGGTTCGGCCTGGACCGGCACCCGTTTCTTGGAGAGCTGAAGGTGGGATATGCCACGGTCTGTTTCACCCCGCCGGAACTCGGATTCGAAATCCGCATCGGCCGCATCCGGCTCACGGAATGTGTCATGGTCAGCCGCCAGGATGATACAAGCGGCAAAGCCACCGGGTTTGACACCGGGTACGGCCTGGTATTCGGCCAGAATGAGCGCAAAGCCATGTCCATGTCCTTGTTAGACCGTTCGCTCTCTTCTGGAGACATCGCTGAGGTGGCCGGTCAAACCGCCTTTCCGGCCCAGGACCCGGAATATATCCTGTCCCACTGCGACAGTGTGGAATCCTCCGGGTTTGTTCAGCATCTTAAACTGCCTCATTACGTGGATTTTCAGTCAGAACTGGTATTTATCCGCAGCCGCGGCAACGATCAGGTACCGACAAAGGAAGAGGACTGATGCCGGTATCCTACAATTTCGCCTACCTGGATGAACAGTCCAAAAAATGATCCGCCGCGCTATTTTAAAGGCTTTGGCCATCCCCGGGTTTCAGGTGCCTTTCGGGGGCAGGGAAATGCCGCTGCCTTACGGATGGGGCACCGGCGGAATCCAGCTGACCGCTTCGGTAATCGGCCCGGATGACCGCCTCAAAGTGATCGACCAGGGATCCGATGACACGGTCAACGCCATCAGCATCAAACATTTCTTTCAGAAAACCGCAGGAATTGCTATCACCGAAGACACCGAAACCGCCACCATCATCCAAACCCGGCACCGGATACCGGAAACCCCGCTGAAAGAAAGACAAATCATGGTGTTCCAGGTTCCCATCCCTGAACCATTGCAGTTCATCGAACCCAAACGGCCCCAGACCCTGAAAATGCATGGATACGAGGAATACGGCAGCATGCATGTCAAGCTGTATGAAGACATCGCCCGGTTCGGCCGCATTGCCACGGCCTTTGACTATCCGGTGTGGGTCCACCACCGGTATCTGATGAGTCCTTCACCCATTCCCAAATACGACAATCCCAAACTGCATCGGTCTCCGGCGGTTCACCTGTTCGGCGCAGGCCGGGAAAAGCGCATCTATGCCGTCCCCCCTCACACCGACGTGGTGAGCTTGGATTTTGAAGACTATCCCTTTGAACTCGAACAATGGGAAGGGGCTTGTGCGGTCTGCGGGTCCACACAGAGTTTTCTGGATGAAATCATTATTGACGACAACGGCACCCGGGTCCTGATCTGTTCGGACACGGAATTCTGCCGGAAAAACACCGGGAATGCCAAACCATGACGTCTGCAGCCGACCTCAGCTTCCCGCCCCTGCTGAAAGTGGCCCACCTGTGCAAATTCTTTGGCCGTCACATGGGGTGCCATGACATCAGTTTCGAGGTCTGCCCCGGAGAGGTGATCGGGGTGGTGGGGGAATCCGGGTCCGGAAAATCCACGCTCCTTAACTGTATCGCAGGACGGCTCCGGCCGTCAAACGGCTCGGTCTGGTTCAAGACCTCTGCCGGAATGGAGGACCTGTGCCGATGCGATGAAGCCCGGATGCGCCGGATCATCCGGACCCGGACCGGGTATGTGACCCAGTATGCGGCCCAGGGCTTAAAATGCACATCAGTGCGGGTGGTAACATTGGGGAAAAACTCATGGCAGCCGGTACCCGCCATTATGGAAAGATCCGGGAAGCTGCATTGATGTGGCTTGAAAAAGTGGAGATCGATCCCGGGCGTATCGATGATCTGCCGTCCACCTTTTCCGGCGGCATGCAGCAGCGGCTCCAGATTGCAGCCAACCTGGTGAATGCCCCTGAAATCCTGCTCATGGATGAACCCACTTCCGGGCTGGATGTATCGGTCCAGGCCCGGTTGATTGATGTCTTGCGAAAACTGGTGTTCAGCCTGAACCTGTCCATGATCCTGGTCACCCATGATCTTGCCGTGGCCCGGCTGCTGTGTCACCGGCTGTACGTGATGAAGCAGGGGGAAATAGTTGAATCCGGACTCAGCGATCAGATCCTGGATGATCCGCGGGAGCCCTATACCCAGCTGCTGGTCTCATCCGTACTCAAACCATAAAGGTTGATACCATGCCCCTTTCCTCTGAAACCCCATCCTGGATACTGAGTCTGGAACATATTGAAAAAGAATTTGTTTTTCATCACCAGCAAGGCACAAGGATGACGGTGTTCAATGACTTTTCCCATCAGTTTTATCCGGGAAAAGCCGCCATTTGTCCGGTCCGTCCGGATCGGGGAAATCCACCCTGCTACGCATGATTACGGAACATACAAACCGAATCCGGCCATATCCGAGTCTGTCATCAGGGCCGTTACGTCGATGTGGCAGGCGCCTCGCCGGCATTGATCTACGCCCTTCGCCGGGAACCATCGGGTATGTGAGCCAATTTCTGCGGGTGGTTCCCCGGGTGTCGGCACTGGATACGGTCATCGAACCGCTGCTGGCCAGGGGTGTGCCGCCGAAGCAGGCGACTGACGCCGGCCGGATCCTTCTGGAACGGCTGCATATCCCGTCCACCATGTGGCATCTATCCGCCACCACCTTTTCCGGCGGAGAACAGCAACGTATCAACCTGGCCCGGGGCTTCATCGCCCCATATCCCATTCTGCTGCTGGATGAACCCACCGCGTCCCTTGACCTGAAAAACCGAAAAACCGTGATCCAGCTGATCACGGAAGCACTTAGAAACAACACCTGTGTCATCGGGGTGTTTCACGACCCCGCAGATCACCGGTCCTTTGGCGATCAGGTGATCGATCTTTCTTCGCAACACCGTCAGGAGACTTTGCCGTCATGACTTCAAAAAACTGATACTGGGAGGTCCCTTTTGACGGGGCTTCCATGTCACCCAGGGGAACGGTATTGATTGATAATCAGAAAATCACCGCGGTTTTTGACGATACCATCCATATGATCAACGCAAAAGTGATCGACGTCCAGGGCCGTCTCATCATGCCTGGTCTGGTGGATCTGCATTCCGACAGCTTGGAACGAAGCATTGAAAAACGCAAAGGTGTGTTTTCGATATCGATTTCGCCATCCTGAACCTGGACCGCCAGGCAGCGCCTGCGGCATCACCACTTTCTGCCATGCCGTCAGTTTTGACGACAATGAGTTGGGGCTGCGCTCCCCTGAAGAGGCGGAACACTGCGTCAGAACTATCAAGACGTTCAACGATTCAGCCCAGACCCTGGTGAAGCACCGGGTCCACATCCGGTACGAGGTGGGATCTGAACGCAGCTTCCAAATCGTAACCCGCCTGGTGGAAGAAGGGCTGGTGGATCTATTCTCCATCATGGATCACACCCCGGGTCAGGGCCAATTCAAATCCATGACCTCCTATGTCAGGTATCTGACCAGTGAACACCAGATACCGGAACACCAGATCATCGAAAGAGCCAGGCAAAAACAGGCCAGCAACGCCCGGGACTGGGAACTGGTGAGTGCCCTGGCACACACCGTAAGCAATGCCGGTATTCCCATGCTCAGCCATGATGACGACACCATCGAAAAGATCGATTTGATTCAGACACTGGGCATTGGTGCCAGTGAATTTCCTATCACCCTGGAAGCAGCCCGAAAGGCCGGAGACTTAGGTTTGAATATTTTCATGGGCGCCCCAATCTAGTGCGGGACCGCTCCACCAGCGGCAGTCTCAAAGCCTCGGATGTGCTCAAACAAAATCTGTGTACCGGCCTGGTTCCGATTATTACCCGAATCCCTTCTCCAGGCCGCATTTCTTGGAAAAAACACACCGGATGCCCGGTATCGGCCCTCAGACAAGTGACCGCCGGCCCCGGGGATTATCTGTGTTCCTCGGCCCGACCCGGGCGAATAGCACCCGGCGCGGATGCGGATATCATCATTGTGGACCAATCCCATACCTGGGCCCATATCACCCACAGTATAGTTAAGGGACGTACCGTTTTCAACACCCAACTCCATGAGGCAGTGGCATGACAACCATCGGCGCAAGCATCGACCCGATCCGCATCGACGGATCCCTAGACCGGCTGGAACAAAATTTACAAGCATATCAAGCCATCGGCCTCAAAGCTGTGGAACTGCCGGTTCACGGGCTGGATATCATTTTGAACGGCACCCTGAACCCGGACAAAACCCGGCAGGTCATGGCCTTGCTTTCCCATTTTGACTTTTCCTATTCCATTCATTCCCCAACCCGTGAATCTGATGGATACCGGACCCGGGCCTGCACAAGCGGTCCTTTCGGCTTCCTGGAGTTGCCCGGCAGATTCACGCCACTGTGGTGGTGGTGCACAGCGGCCGGTTTATTCCGGAAGAAGAGTTTAACGTGACACCGGCCCGGTCCCTGACCGTTTCCGAACAGACCCGGATGCTGGAAAACGAAGCCCGGCGCCTGCAGGAGATAGCGGAACACTATCCGGACATCTTGATCGCTTTGGAAAATGCCCGGCCCTATCTGAGCCAGAGCCCCTACACCTATGCGGAACGCCTGGATCCCCTCAAGGAACAGATCCTGCGGGTTAACCGGGACAATGTGAAGATGAACCTGGATTTCGGCCACCTGTTCATGTCGTCCCGGTTTTATCAGTTCGATCCGGTGGCAGCAGTGGTGCCTGTCAAGGACCTGGTGGTCCACACCCATGTGCATGACAATTTCGGTGGCGTGGTCCATCACTGGAAAACAGCAGACCCATCAGCTGCCTTTGGTAAAGGAGATTCCCACATGCCCGTGGGATTCGGGAAATCCCATCCAGGCAATCCTGAACCTCCTACTGCCCGATTTTAACGGACTCTTAATCATGGAGCTGCGCAGCCGGTATCTGACCGACACCCAAACTTCCCTGGACAACCTGTCCGCCCTGGTGGCAGCTGTCCCGTAGGGAATGACTTTCCGGTCTGACATACTGCCAGAAGAGAGATCTCCAGACAATAGTCTTGCGGAAATTTTGATGATGCCTTTAGCATCAGCGATTTCGATGGTTTCGCTTTTTCACTGATCTTTATGTCACCGGCATCGTGAATACCGGCCTGGATATCAATTTCGCCCAGCAGATATCTGTTAAAATAACCTATTTTTAATTCTTACAAAACAGGGATCTAACCGAAAACGTATCATAATAGACCTGCTTGAAAACAGACAGCTCTTCCCCCAACCAAAAAAATCTGGAGATGCGATTATGAAAACACCCGATGAAACTATGAACAGGCGTACATTTCTAAAAAAAAGCAACCCAGGGGGCCGCCGTATTCGCCACTGCCAGCATGGGCCCCTGGTTCATCAAGGATGCCCTGTCATCCTCCGGCACATTGAATCTGTTCACCTGGCCGGATTATTCCAAACCCGAAGTAATTGCCGCATTTGAAAAAAGTACCGGCATCAAGGTCCAGGTGACCAACTACAGCACCAATCAGGAATGCATGAATAAGCTCAGGGCCTCTCGAGCCAAAGGATTTGATATAGCCCAGCCTTCCTTGACCGAATTTGCCCTTCACATGGAGTTTGATCTTTACCGGGAAATTGACGAGACACTGATCCCCAATCTAAACAACCTGGAACCGGCATTTTATGAAAAATCAAAAAACTGGGTGGGGTGATCAACGGCCGGCGGGTAGGACTTCCCTATGACTGGGGTACCGAAGCCATGGCTTACGACACCGACAAGCACCAATTCACCTATG
>LQAG01000306.1_pt1 | contig 16360 bp, 20 predicted proteins | sample 1535801 | NCBI WGS metagenome assembly LQAG01 (sample SAMN04331584, study PRJNA305678) | bioreactor metagenome | isolation source: bioreactor_3 inoculated with Wadden Sea sediment 1st replicate of a... | place: Germany:Bremen | reverse complement strand
TTTTTCATTCTCCTGTATGAAGTCTGTCACTTACAAAGGGTCGTAAAGATCAACAGTCTCCCTAGATGTCGTTAAAGGCATCCAGACCCCACGCTGTCGTCAAACAACCCTGGTCGGAGCCGGATAATTTCTTACGCGACCGTCTGTCCGGTTCGGCGGTCGTGTTGTGATTTTTGTGTAACCGCTACTGTTGTGCGGTTCGGGCTTCCCATTGGAAGGGTGACTGTCGCCATGGATGGCGACAGTCGAGCCCCAGGGATGAGTTCATGCGTCCTTGGAAATGGGGAGCCTGAACCACACTTTTATCGCAGGAAAAGTTAACCAGCCTCAGCCACCTCTTCAGTCAGGTAAACACCCACCTGCAGAGGTTCAGCAAAGAAGACTTCAAGCTGGGCGATCATGTCGTACGAAGACGGGTGATCCTGGAACATGAAGTCGTTGTGCTTGCCATCGATTTCGTAGAAAGTCTTCGGTTCTGCAGCAGCGGCGAAAATTTCTGTTGACTCGTCGATCGGGTGGAGCAGGTTGTCTTTGCCGTGACCAATGAAAACCGGACGCGGAGCGATGTCGGCGATCACCTTGTCGCAGTTGAGCTCGATGATCGACTCGGAAAACTGCAGCTGGGTATCATGACCAAAACCGTAAACGCTCTCCAACTCGTTCTTGACGTAGTCGCTGGTGGCCGGGTCAAGCGGGTAGTGGAGGAAGGTCGCTTCCGGCTTTGACTGACCGGTGGTCACGCGGCGGGCACGGTCTTCGGAGATGGTTTCGAGGATCTCAGTCCAGTCGACATAGGAGTGGATGGAACGCAACCAGCGCTCACCATTGTAGAAGCCGTTGAGACCGGCAACAGCCTTAACACGCTGATCTTGGGCAGCGGCACGGATAACGTTGGAAGCCCCCATACCCCAGCCAATCAGGCCGATACGCGCGGGATCAACTTCATTCTGAAGCTGCAGGAAAGTGATGGCGTTGCGTACGTCCTGAACCTGCTCGTCAAGCAGAACGCGGCCTTTTTCACCTTCACTCTTAGCCATACCACGGTAATCGAACCCGAGGCAGACATAACCGGCCTGAGTCAGGTAGTTGGCGAACAGGCGTGGATAGAACTCGTCAAAACCCTGGTAACCCGAGTTTGGAATGATAGCCGGGCGCTTCTCTCCCGGCCTGTAATCGTCCGGCAGGTAAAGTGTTCCATCCAGTTTGCATCCTTCGCTGTAGAAACTGATGTCTTTCATTTGCATGGCAGTGTTCTCTCTTTCTTTCGAGTCATGAATGATTCCGCAGGCTCTAAGCCTTAGCGGGTTGATGCGCGAGTGCTTCGCGTAAAAGATCAAGGATGTGCAACACCTGCTGCGACTGACCGGCATGATTGATCGAGTCCTGCAATTGCATCATGCAACCGGGACAGGCAGTCGCAACAGCTTCGGCTCCGCAGGCAGCTATCGAGGCGGCCTTTTTAGCGCCGATTTTCTTACTGGTGTCGTAGTGATAAACTGAATAGGTTCCGCCAAGGCCGCAGCAACTTCCAGCAGCTTCCATCTCGACAAAATCGACCTGGGGCAATGAGGCAAGAATCTGGCGCGGTGCTTGCGTGATCCCCTCGGTACGTAAATGGCAGGGATCGTGGTAAGTCACGTTGAGCTGTTTGGTCGAACGAGGGAGTTGATCCAGCTTTTCCGGAAGCCCCTGCTCGACCAGAAATTCGAAAATATCGATTACCTTGGCGGCCATCTCTCGATGAACCTCTCCCAATCCTGTGTAGATTTTGGACAGACCACCATGGCAGGACGCACAGGCGGTGACGATGTAATCGCTGTCCTGTTTCGTCAATGCATCAAGGTTCTGTGCAGCCAGTTCCTTAACCGTCTTCTCGGAACCGGCACTGACTGCTGGGAGACCACAACAGGCCTGGTCCTTCGGGATAATCAGATTGACGCCGAGGAAGGTCATCGCCTCGACCAGGGCCTCGCCGACTTCGGGATACATGTAGTTAATGCCGCAACCGGTAAAGAAAATAACCGTCGGGGCTCCTTCAGCACCTGGGATCTGTTCGACTACACGCTCACGAAAGGGTTTAGCCACCACCGGCGGCAATGTCCTGTCGGAAGCGATATAGGGAGACGGAAAGCGTAGCTTAAGCCCTGAATTTTCCGGTAGCTTCTTGAACAGCAGGGACGATAGTTTTCCACCCGTCTTGGCCAAAACGTTCATCATTTTCGGGTGACCGAGAACTGTCGTGATCCCCAGGCCGAAAGTCGACAACCCCTTTTTTCAGCAATGCGTCGCCGCGCGGCAGCGACGATCTCGTCGGTTGGCACCTTGTTCGGACACTGAGCCCAGCAACTACCGCACAGCAGGCACTGGCTCATATCTTCCAGAACCTTCGGCTGCAGATCGATCTCGTCATCGAGAACCGCTCCGGCGAGCGCAACCTTCCCCCGTGCGACCCGGCCTCATGTTTTTCAGCGCCGAACACCGGACAGTGAGCCCGACAGGCACCGCATTTGACGCACTGCTCAATTTCATCACGATAATCTTCAAGTTTTTTCAAATCAGTCATCATTCAAAACCTTAAACTCTGTAACCACCAAGTCACGAAGGACACCAAGAAGATCAAAATCTTTGGTTTTGAGGTTCACAGAAAAGAATTTTCAGTTTTCTTGGTGATCTTGGAGCCTTGGTGGCTAACAAGTTTTAAATCTCACTGGGAAAAATCTTGCCCGGATTGAGGATATTGTTCGGATCGAGGGTCTTCTTGATTGCACGCATGAAATCAGCGGTTTGCTCGGTAATTTCAAGCGGGAGATAAGGAGCCTTAGCAATGCCGACACCATGCTCGCCGCTCATGGTTCCGCCCAGGGCCAAAGCCTCTTTGAAGACCGCTTCGATTGCGTCGTCAGCCTTTTCCTGTTCGCCCGGAATCTTTTTGTCGATCATGACATTGACATGGATATTGCCGTCGCCAGCGTGACCGAAGTTGACGATCGGTACTCCCGACTCGTCAGAAATTCGATCGATGCGACGAATCATATCCGGCACCTTGGAGCGCGGCACACAGATATCCTCGTTGAACTTGTCGGGGTTGACCTTGCGCAGGGAGGCGGAGACGCTGCGCCTGATCTGCCACAGAGCTTCGCTCTCCTCCGGTGTTTCGGCGATACGGGTCTCGACCACGCCGAACGGCTTGATAACAGTCGCAATTTTATCGGCCTGCTGATCAAGGAATTCACGATCTCCGTCAACTTCGATAATAAGGACAGCGTTGGCGTTGTCCGGAACCTCAAGGTTGGTCGCCTGGCGCACACACTCGAGGGTGCGGCTGTCCATGAATTCAAGCGTTGTCGGGATAATTCTATTGCGGATAATGGTGGAAACGGCCTGAGCCGCACCATCGATAGAAGCGAACAGAACCAACATGGTCTTCTTCGCTGCCGGTTTCGGTAACAACTTGATAACGATCTTGGTGATGACACCAAGGGTTCCTTCAGAACCGCACAGAAGCTTGGTCAGGTCGTATCCGACCACACCTTTCATGGTCGGGCCACCAGTGGTGATCTTTTCACCGGTCGGGGTGACAACTTCCATCCCCAGAATATAATCCTTGGTGACGCCGTACTTGACGCAACGCGGCCCTCCGGCACACTCAGCGACGTTACCGCCCAGAGTCGAAAACTTAAGAGATGCCGGATCGGGCGGGTAAAAGAGCCCAACTTTTTCGACTTCCTGCTGAAACTTTTCGGTAATGACGCCCGGTTCGACCACGGCGACCAAATTCTCTTGGTCGATCTCCAGAATCTGATCCATCTGCTCGGTGGTCATGACGATACCGTTGCCTGTCGTCGGCAGGTGCCGCCGGTAAAACCACTTCCGGCACCGCGCGGATAAACCGGTACCAGCCTTTCGTTGGCCAGTTTCATAATAGCGCTGATCTCGTCAGCCGTGCGGGGATGGACGACAACACCGGGAAGAAATTTCTGCTGGGTCGCGTCGTAGGAATAACAGATCAGGTCGGCAATTTCGTTCGAAACTCGATCTTTTCCGACAATAGTCTGAAGTGCCTTGATGACAGTTGAATCGATCATATCAAAACCATTACTGAAATGAGTGATGATCGATTTCCAGCATTTTCACCTGCAGACATCGACCCAAAATAGTAAACAAAATCAACATGTTCTTCAGGGCGATTGAGCAAACGCTGTGCCACAACTACAAGTAATTGTATTTACATTGCTTATTTTTCAAGAAAGCATAAACGGACGAGAATCAAGGAGGGAGTCGGTAAAAATTGAATAGCATTTTGCAAATTTTTTTTACCAATTGAACAGAATGAAACATCACACACAGAAGAAAAATTTCCTATACTGCGACAACACAAAAGCACAAAGCTGAAACAGACCTGCTCACAATTTGAGATTTGACCGATTAACACAAGTGCTTATGTTTTCCTTTGTACCTTCCGGCCTCTGAGACAAGCCTATTAAAGCGCCCTCTAACGCACCCCATCCCGAATGTGCTGGGCCATGAATTCAGCCGCTTTGGACAGAGGCTGAGATGATTTTTTCAGAACAATCCTGGCGACAGGCAGATCGGGGAAACCGTCTTTGCGACCAAGGATTCTAAATGCCTCAGGGACAACACTCTGGTACATGATAGCGACAGCCAGCCCGGCTGAAACAATGGCGTGGATACCCGCCTCGCTCGGGCTTTCGTAAGCGATGCGATAATCTTTGTTGGCCGCTTCAAGAGCTTCCGTCGGCCATTTACGCACAACATTATCAGCATGAAAAACCACCAGCGGGACAGGATCGATTTCGTGTACCAGGTGATTGGCAGAAGTCACCCAGACCGCCGGATCATGCCGGATGACCTCTCCTTTTCCTTATCGCTGCCGGTCAACAACGCCAGGTCCAGGCCACCTCGGGTCAAAAGAGACAACAGCATTTCACTCGGTTCACAGCGCACACTGACCTGAACGCTCGGGTAGGTTTTGGCGAAAGTTGTAAGGATATCCGGCAGAAAGCGCGCAGCGTAATCATCAATGATCCCCAACCGAACAGATCCGACCACTTCCGGAGTTGTCATTGCAGCCATGGTTTCGTCGTGCAATCTCAACATTCTCCGGGCATAGGGGACCAGGGTCTCTCCTTTGGAAGTCAGAGCGAATGAAGGGCCTGAACGTAGAAACAAAGTCTGCCCCACCGCCTCCTCCAGTCTTTTAATCTGGAGACTGATCGCCGACTGGCTACGATGGACAACTTCGGCGGCCCGTGTAAAACCGCCCGTATCGATAATAGCAAGAAATGTTCTCAGTAAATCAATCTGTAGTTCCATACATGCCCTCAATGAGTTTTGTAAATACAATGGATTAGTTAAATCAATTTTACTCATAGTCCTACAGATGGCATAGTCTCGTCAAGATAAAGGGGAAAGCAGAGGGTCGATGATAGAGCGTCCGTCATCTCTCTGACTAACACTGATTATCAGTGCGTCCATCCTTCCTTACAGGATTTAATCATATATTGTTGAACTAGCAGAAAGAGCCTGTGACAATTGTTGTCATAGGCTCTTTCTGCGTTCAAGCCAGGTAAGCTCTGAACACACCAACTAATAATCAGTTTTTCAAATGATATAAATGAGATAAATTAATTTTACTCATAGTTCGTTAAATGGCATTAGTTAGGTCAAGCAAGGAGGCCGATATGGATCAAACATCACTGATGAGTAAATTACAAAACGGATTAAAAACATGGTTGGAAACCGCCCGCCAGAGGCGGGCCCTGCGTACAGGGGGACAGGCATTGGCTAAGGACATCGGCATCAGCTATGCAACCCTGACACATGAAGCGCAACGCTCCTGCTGGGATACCGATTCCCAGAAAAAAGATCAGAAGCCGATTGTCAGTATCCGTTCTAAAAGACTGCAGAAATTAAGGATTATCAACTAGACGGGATCCAAGAAAAAGTCCGATAGTATCTCCTTTCAATCGAGATCCGAAAAATAAAATACTCACAAAAGACCACCCGGAACAATCAAGCTTCCGGGTGATCTTTTTCATGCACCGAGATCCAGAGGAAAACCGAGCGTTTCGGGTACCTACTCCTGTCAGCCACAATTTTAACTGTTCTGTTGTGGCTCGGCCTTCTGACTGATCAGGTCCGCGTTTCGGCCTGCCCTCAGGACATAGCTACCACCTTCGTGCCCTATCAATCTCTCGCCAAGTCGACCTGTTTCCATCGCCTTTGCCAGATCAACACCGGTATCGACATTCATTTCATGCAGCATATGAATCAGATCTTCCGTAGCGACATTTCCGGCGGCACCAGGAATAAAATTACAGCCACCGAAGCCGGCAAAAGCCCCGTCAAAAACGCTAATCCCCACCTGTAGAGCCGCGACGGCACAGGCCAGGGCCATGCCCCGCGTGTTGTGCAGATGCAGTACCCAAGTGACTTCGGGGAAAACTTTGCGCAGATATCCGCCTATTTCGTAGATCTGACGCGGGTCAGCCATTCCTGTGGCATCAGACAGCGATAATTCATTGATGCCGAGATCCAAAAACCACGCGTGATCTTTTCAATCTGAGAAACGGGAAGCTTTCCCTCCCAGGCACAACCCCATGCGGAAGACATGCTCCCGAAATGGCAATGTCATGCTTTGCAGCAAACTCAACGCAAGGACGGAAACCTTCCATCATTTCCAACGGACTTTGATTAAAGTTAGCCATGCAGTGCGTTTCGCTGGCACTGACTGTCAGCTTGGCTTTGCTGATTCCGGCATCGTGAGCGCGCTTAAGCCCTTTAAGATTAGGGACAAGAACCCGATACTCGACGCCATCGACCCGCTTCATACGCTTGGCCAGTTCTCCGGTATCGGCCATCTGCGGTACTGCTTTCGGATGGACAAAGGAACCGATTTCGATAATCTTAATGCCGGAATCGACGATTGAATCCAGGATGTCTAATTTTTCTTCGACCTCCAGAATTTTCGTTTCGTTCTGAATGCCGTCACGCAGTCCAACTTCACAAATTGTAGCCTTTTCGGGCCAAACCATTTCACCGTTCATTTCACCTCCACTGCAGACTTGGTGGCTTATCCGCGCCTTTATTCTTACTTTGATGATCCAGCAAATTAAACAACACCATTATTCCGCAGTTGGCTAATTTCTTCTTCGCTCAATCCCATTTCAGCCAGAATTTCATCCGTATGTTGGCTCAAAGTCGGTGGCGGAGTATCAACTTTCGGCGGTTCACCATTCAGTTTAAAGCCGGGACGAAACACTTCGACATGGCCAACCTCAGGGACATCATCGAATCGTCCTATCATATCGCGGCCGCGCAGATGTGGATGGCTCAGGGCGTCAGGCAAACTCAACACCTGGCCGGCAGGGACGCTGACCGCTAGAAATTCCTCTTCCCATTCGGCTGCCGATTTAGCCATCAACCGCTCTTCCAACAATTTTTTCAGTTGCTGACGATTATCAAGCCGAGCCAGACGCGTGCTGAAACGATCATCTTCAATCCATTCAGGACAACCGACAACCCGGCACAGCGCCTCAAATTGCTCCTGTTTATTGGCGGCAATGTTCAGTAGCCCCTGACCGGTGCGGAACGTTCCAGAAGGACTCGCGGTGAAATTATCATTACCCATCGGCACCCGGTTCTTTCCCCGCAATCAGATAGTTGGAAACGACCCAACCCATGGTCGACATAGTTGAAGCCAACATCGACACATCAATGAAGGTGGCTTCAGAATCGCTGTTCCTGCCGGCCAGACTGGATGTAATCGCAAAGGCCGCGCTCATACCGCCGATTGTATCGGCGACCGGATAACCGACCCTCAAGGGAGCGGATTCTGAATCACCAGTGATGCTCATGACTCCTGACATCCCCTGAACAATCTGATCATAAGCCGGTTTGTGCTTCAACGGACCAGTCGCACCAAAACCTGAAATGGCACAGTAAATCAATTTTGGATTGACCCCCTTCAGAACGTCGAAACCCAGGCCAAGGCGGTCCATGACTCCGGGTCGAAAGTTTTCGACCAGAACATCAGCACCTTTAATCAGACGCTTGAACAACTCCTTGCCCTGCTCATGCTTCAGATTAATGGTCAGCGACCTCTTGCCACTGTTCTGCGCCAGAAAAGAAACACCCATTTTCTTCCGGTTCAATTCTGGCGAAGCGCCAAGCTGCCGGGCCAGATCACCGGAACCGGGAACCTCGACCTTAACGACATCCGCCCCCATGTGAGCCAGAAGATGACCACAAAATGGCCCTGAAAGAACATTGGTCAGATCGATAACACGATATTTTTCAAGTGGTTTGTTCATAATGATACTCCCAATAATTTCATGCCGCACAGTTGCTCTTCAGTTTCTGCACAAACAATGGTGAAGTCAATTAAAATTTCATTTTAGAGCTAAAGATTCTTCTAGGCAGAATATATATTTTATTGATTCAAGAACTGTCAATTCAGAAAATTCACACTATCAGGCACTACAAAACATCAAAACCAGCAAAAAAAACTTTCTTCAGGCAGAAATAGGCAAGACTACAAGAGGATTGTCTATTTATTTCCATCGTTCTCCCACCTATACTTCATTCAATCGCGTGCCTGATTAATTCTCAGAGAAGTCGTGAATGGCATTGGCCACACAAATACCCGGAATATCCATCGGTTCCCCCGTTGAGGATTAAAAAATGAAAAGACAAGACCTGTCGATTGCCGTGTTGGCAATCACCGCCTGCCTGTTGTGGTCAACGGCCTTTGTCAGCATTAAGATAGGGTTGAAATATACGACTCCACTGCAATTTGCCGGAATCCGTTTTTCCTCTCGGGCCTATTGTTGCTGTTGTTGTGCCGGCCCACTGCATTCATTTCGGCATTCAGAACCAACTTGCCGCTGATCATGAAAGTCTCTGCACTTCAAACATTTGCCCTTTACGCCCTCTTCTACTGGTCGATCCAGCGGCTTGACGCTGCCCTGGCAGCAATCATCATCGGCGCGCAGCCGCTCTTTTCCGCTCTGGTGGCCCATGTTGCCATGGATAACGATAAAATGGGGCTGTCCAAATCGGTAACAATTTCAATGGGAATTGTTGGGATTGTCCTCATTGCGGCACCACATGGAATCAGTGGCCCAGAGGGTTGGACTGAACTGACCGCGATGTTGACCCTGGTTGTGGTCAATATCATCTCCGGTTTAGGAAATGTTGTTGTCAGCAAACAGGGCAGCATCCTCTCACCGATAACCCTGAACTCTGCTCAGATGATTATCGGTGGAACAATTCTGCTTCTGACCTCGCTGTTAGTTGAGCCTTTCACCGGCTTTATTTTTCCAACTGAGTACTATCTTTCCCTGCTTTGGCTCAGCTTCCTTTCAGCAGCAGCATTTTCTTTATGGTTCTTTCTGCTACAGAAACCTGAAGTCAAAGTCTCGAACCTGAATATTTACAAATTTATCATTCCGGTTGTCGGTGCAGCCCTCAGCTGGGCCATTCTGCCCAATGAATCACCAGACATGCTAGCGGTAACGGGAATGGTCATTATCGGCCTGTCGATTATTCTTTATGGGCTGATCAATTCCAGGCCAACAAGAAGCCCAGCGATAAAGGCATGAACAGGCAAACCCAAAAAGCTTGAAGACAATTTCAGAAAATAGCGATCAAGGAACAAATCGACAGGAGAAAACAATGGCATCTCTCGCCAAGCTGCTGGAGCAGTTCGATCTGCGTGAGGGTTTTTCTGGCTCGAAATTACCCGGCGTGCATTTTTTTAAATCGCAGCACCACATTCCGCGCGCACCACTGATTTATGATCCGGGTATCTGTATTGTTGCCCAGGGCAGCAAAGTTGGATATCTGGGGAACAGGGCGTTCCCCTATGACCCAGATAATTATCTGGTCGTGTCGGTGACCATGCCGTTTGAATGTGAGACCTTCGCCACGCCGGAACACCCTCTACTGGGCCTTTACATTGATATCAACATGGCAATCCTGCATGAACTCATCGTCCTGACAGATCAAGACAGTCATTTTATCGCCGCCAAAGAATCACTGGTCCCAACGGGCATTGGCCCGGCACCCTTGGAAACCGGGATGGCCGACGCGGTGGTCCGCCTGGTAAAGACGTTGCAATCTGAGACAGAAACAAAAATACTCGGTCCCGGCTTGATCCGTGAAATCCTGTTCCGGGTATTGAGCGGAAAGCAGGCACCTCTCCTTTATGCCCTGGCAGCGCACAATGGCCATTTTGCCCGAGTCGCCAGAGCCTTAAAGCTGATTCAGAATGATTATGCTGCCAACCTTGATGTCGATCGTCTGGCCCAGCAAGCCCACATGAGCCCTTCTGCATTCCACCGCGCCTTTAAAGAGGTACATCCGACTCACCCGTCCAGTACCTGAAAAAATTCGCTTGAGCAAAGCAAGGGATTTTATCGTACAGGAGGGAATGAAAGCCTATGCCGCAGCCGATCGCGTCGGCTATGAAAGCGCGTCACAGTTCAGCCGCGAATTCAAGCGCTACTTCGGATTCAGTCCGGCAGAAATGATCAGAACGGCGAAAACACCCAGAAAAGCAGTATGATCTTTAAACAATACAACTTTAAACCTGAACGAGATCAAAACATCAACGACAGGGAAGTGAGTTCTTCAAAAGGGAGAACTCATCCTCCCTTTACTCGATTCGGTTCATTTTCATTTTTTTAATCTCCTCCAGGGTCTGGAGAAAGGTATCGCGCAAAGGGCTGTTAAGAGCGACAGCACGTTTTGCCGCAGACAATGCTTCGTCCAACCTGCCCTGACTTGCCAGTATATGAGCTAAATTATTGAATGCCATAGCATTTTCAGGCTGCAGAGCGGTTGCTTGATAAAGCGCATTGGCAGAGGACTTCAAATCCCCCAGTTTGTACTTGCTGTGACCCAGCCCCATCCAGGCGATAAAGCTGTGATCCCAGCGCTTCAAAGCCGCGGCATAGCCCATCGCGGCAGCCTGCCATTGTCCAGCGTGTTCCAATCCCGTAACAGCGGCAACCCAGGAAGGTTCCTCGACAGTCGCCGGCATACGGTTCGGCGGCAGAACTAAAAGACCCCAGTATTTACCTCGCTTCCAGACATTATTGAATGACCAGAAACTCATGACCTCATATTCCGTCAGTCCGGAATGTAAGATCATGTTTTCATTCTGCTGGTCATAGCCGATGACGACGCATAGTGCCATTTTGGATACCAGAAGAAACCAAGATTCACCAGAACAATAACCGGATGCCCGGCAGAAACCTCAGCCATCAGAGTTTCGATCCCTTCAATGGGATAGGCAACTCGACCATATCTGCGCGTCGTACCGATGAGTGAGTTCTGCAGACTGCCTTTGAGACCAGGAGTAAAAACCTGCGGAGACAAGCCCGAAGGATCAATGGATACGCCACTCCAGTTCAAAACCATTGCAAGGGCGGCGGGACCACACTGCAACTCATCCTGGGCATGAAACGGCACATCCTTAATTATAGTCTTCGGGCTTGCTTCAGGGTCTCGGGATAAATAAGCCGACGGGGTAAGGCTGCATCTGCCAGCACAATACACAGCAGAAAAGGAACAGGCCGGCAATCAAACGATTGCCGGCCTGGCCCGGGTTCATACTTCCATCGCGCTTAACGCTGGTGGTTAACAAAAGGATAAACATGCGTCAAACCGAGAAGGTCGGTAATGAATAAAACAAAAAAGATTAATAACCCAGCACTTACGATCGCCCCGGCCGTACTGCCGCCGGCAGGCAATTGATCAATGGAACTCGCGATTTCTGTCAATTCCTGATTTGAAAGACTATTAATTCTCTGCTGAGCCTCAATCGGGTCCACACCATTCTGGGTCAGAATTTGCTGAACATCTTCACGCACTAGAAAATCTTCAATTTGGGCTCTCTGGAGCTCAGCACGCTGCTCCGCTAACACAACATGAGTCTCAACCATTTTAGCCTGAGCATGAGGAACCATAAAATTCAATAAAATGAATGAAAATACCAAAAAAAGACTCGTTGGACGCGCTAGTTTTTTCAACATAACAAATCTCCTATTGCCAGTTAATGATAAAAACTCTTCTTTAATATAAAGATATATACAAAAGAATCTCTTAAATATCAACCTTGATAGGCAAATGATCCATGATCAGAAGTTCTCGCCGCAATGATAAAAAGTCAGAAACCTGTCGGGTTTTTGAAATTTTTATCCAGAAAACTCCCCTCAATATTATTTGCCATTTCTACAAATCGATTTGAAGGAACGGAAAAAGACACCATATCTTCAGGTATGAAATTTCTGACTAGAACATCGCCCAGGCCGATCACACTTTTGGGTTTTTCCTGAAATTTTTCACTATAGGGAATTGCAAAAACAGACTGGCAGCCGGACGCAAAAGGGGTTAGCACATTGTCCATGTTGGTTGCCCTGTCGTAATTTGACAGGGTGACAAGTTTCGTTAAATTAGTAAGACCCGCCGGGAAGATATTGACAACGTCAATCTCCCGGTTGCTATCTATCTGTTCGAGTTTTTCCATGTACAGATATTCACCTTGAGGCGGATGAATCAGTGCTGCAGATTCTCTGGTATAAGCTTTTGAAATTTCGATATTCTTCTTAAACCGTTCTGTTTCAGCGATAAAGACACCGCCGTCATCTTCAAGATCTGTAAAACCGAAGTATTCGGCAGGACCCGGGCAGGCGCTGTCATTATCGCCGGAAAAACGGATTCTCTTTCCGTTATTCATCATCATTTTTATATACACGAACATGCATACCCATTGATTTTTTCGATAAACGAATGAATCTTCAATCTCATCAGAAGAAAAATACCAACCGACAGCCGGGTAATTAAATGATAAAACTTCTGAAAATTTTCTCAGGCTTTCTTTGACCAGCTCAGAATTCATGATCGCCTCCCTGCCATCGATTTGAATCTTCAAGTTTTATCTCCCGGCAACCCGTCGCGGCATAAACATGCGTCACCAGCCCCCTGAGACAAAAAAGCTGTCACAGCGTTGTAACAAAAAGTATCTCTGCCTATTGAGAGTCACAACCCAAACCTGCCAACCGGCTTAAACTCAAATCATAGCCCGGTTATCCACAATCGCCTGTCGGTCAATAAATCAAAAAGATAAATTTTGCGTTAATCGAGTATCTCGAGTTGTTAACTGCCGGGGATCAGATGGGATCATGCTCGTCCTGAAAAGTTATTTGACCTTATATGATCCCTTTTAATTTTAACGCTTCCATTGTGATTTTTTGCGATACTGAGCGTCACCCTTCTTGTTAATCTGAAGGTTTGTGGCAAAAAACCAAACCTGCCCAGAGGTTTCTACGTAGCCGACATACCAACCATGTTGCGGTTTTATTCGTGTTGCCCAACCAGTCTTCGCCCTAATGACGTATTGTTCGGTCTCATCGACAACCATCATAGTTTTAAGCAGCTCTAAATATTGCTTTTCGTATGGCAACTTTCCCCGATACAGTTTTTCAAAAACTGTACTTGTTCAAAGACTGAAATTTTCAAGTCCCCGTCAAGCCAGAACGATTTGACGTCCTGGCCTGTTTTACGGTTTCCATAGTCCATGCGCTCCAGATAAGACCGGTATTTTTTTGTCTCCTACACGACTTGCCAGTTCCTGATAGAACCAGATACATGACAGCGGGAATGCGGTTTCAAGAGATTGGTCCTTGTTCCATTGACTCCAACCTTTATCTTCTCCATCCCATTCAATAATGTCTTTTTCGTTTTGAATGACACCTTCTTCCAACGCAATTAAGGTATTGGGAATTTTAAACGTTGAGGCGGGCAGGAACCTTTTTTTGCGCTCGATTGCTATTGTGGAGATACTCAATCTCCCCATTTAACGACGAAATCAGGATTGTTCCGTCGATGTCTCGTCTTTTAAACCTGTCAGCCAGCTCGTTATCTTCAGCATAAGCAATGTTTATTGCCAGAGCAAAAACAGCCGCCGACAACAACAGCTTCAGTAATGATTGTTTCACACCCGTCTCCATATTTCTGATGTTTATCGACCACGCCAACCGCTGGTGGCCCAGCCGAACTCGTCAACCCTTATCACTCTCCATCCGCATACCGCGTCTTTCCTTTTTATTCTGATACATCGCGGCATCGGCCCTGCTTAATAATCCCTCAAGTTGCTCATCGATTTGAGCATCAAACATCACCCTGCCGACACTGAATCCTATGTCGTAGGGGTTTTCACCGCTCTCATTGACTTCATCCGTAACATGATAAATTCGCTCTATCGCAATACCGATATCGTCTTCGAGACCATGCGCAATGACAGCAAATTCATCTCCGCCGATCCTCGCAACGATATCGCTTGCACGAAAATTTTCACTCAACAGCGTGGCAACATCACAAATCAACTGCGAACCGACATCATGTCCTAATGTGTCGTTAACTTTCTTCAGGCCATCGACATCAAAATAAAGTATCGTCAATGGGATCCGTGACCGCTTTGCAACAAGCAGTTCCTGTTTCCCAAGAAGTGAAAAGCCCCTGAAATTATAGATTCCGGTCATTTCATCCGTGATCGATATTCTCGCAGCCTGCTCTCCAGCCCATCAATTTTACGAGCCATCAATATCACCACGACAATCAGAATGACGGCCAACGCAACAGCGGTCAGTGCCGCGTCATAAGGTGAAGACAGAAGACCCAATTGCCTGATTCGCGTTTGACTGAAAATAACTGCATATGAAGCAAGCAGAGAAGCAGGCAACAGGATTCGCGCAATATGGCCACCGATCCCCTTTGACACCACGATGGAATACGCACCGTAAGGAGCCCGCCTCGCTGCCTGGACAAATGTCAGTAACGCAACGCATACCAGGGTTTGAAGCGAAAGAAGACTCGTTGAAGACGATTTGACAAAGCTGCTTGCTTGATAGATATGCCCGGCGGCATACAGGAGATTGAGGATAACAAGGAGTGTGATGAAAAAAATCCAGGAGCCAGCCCCGTTTATCCTGACGCGAAGGATCGATAAAAAGAGGAACCGTCAATAAAAAAAAGCATGAAACAGATTGCACTGAAGTAGAACCAACAAGCGATCTCATCTCATTTGCGACAAGATATCTACCCATAATCGCGCCTTCGCCATACCAGTGTTCAGACAGGGTGGCGCCGACCAAAAACAGGCATAAAAAGGCAAAGAACAGACTCATGAAAGCATATCGATCATCACTTTTATACCTATTCAATGCGAGAGCGATACTGATAAAGAGGATCATAAATGCGGTACTCGCCTGCATTAATGCCCAACCATCTGGAAAAAATGAGCTGATAACCGGTAAGAACCAGCCGGATAAGATAATTGCTGCAACCAAACTTGCCGCGAGCAGGCAAATCTTACTTGCCTGCTCAATTCTGGCTAGAACGATTGGATCCAAAAGCTGAGACGATTTACTTTCTGAACTATCTTTGATCATTTAATATCCGATGAGCAGGGTCAGCTGAAACACCCGCCAAAGCGAACCGGCAGGCGTCGGAAAAGCAAAAAAGCAAGCGAACGGGGTTACACACTTGTTTATGTGACTATCTTTTATCATCATTCCTTATGTGCTGTTAAGGCACAATTTTATTAATCAAACAACAAACACCTTCCGCCGGAGCTCTTTTAGCTTTCAAAAAGCTGTTTATAAACTCCACAGGGATCTACCCTGACGATAACTTCTTTGAGATCAAACAGCTCCCTTGACCGCCAGCAGACCGACAAACAGCACATGTATTGGATCAGTCTAGAATTATATCAAGTCCTGAAAGTAACGAGATGACTTCAAGTGTAGAAAATCTGGTTTTCTTCAACAGATTATATTCCGGGTTAATATTGTAATGAGTAGAATTGCGGAAATCTGACTGAGTTAAATTTGTTTTTGAAAAACGACTGTTCGAAAAATTCGTTGAATCAAAAATACCCTTTGTCAAATTAGCTTCGGTAAAATTCACTTCTCTTGCACTGCAATGACTCATTGTCATTCGAGAAATATTTAACCCAAAAAAGATGATGAATCGATCATACAGAAATAAAAATTAACACCAACAGGCGTAGCCGCTTTTGACCAATTGATACCAATAGCCTTGCAATGCTTAAAGTCCACATCAACAAATGAAGAATATTCAGGCTGTACAAGGCTAAGATTACACTCCATAAACAGGCAATCTTCAAATCGGCATTTTTTGAAAATGGCTTCAGTAAAGTCACATTTGACAAAGTTGCAATTACAAAATTCAAAACCTGTTAATTCATGACGTTTCAACTGCTTATTCTTAAATTCAGACCTTCATTATAATTGTCAAATATTTAAATTCATAC